>VFQT010000974.1_pt1 | contig 37718 bp, 33 predicted proteins | sample 3512381 | NCBI WGS metagenome assembly VFQT01 (sample SAMN10412376, study PRJNA504923) | tailings metagenome | isolation source: Relicate 2 Philex TSF3 active mining site | place: Philippines: Tuba, Benguet | collected 2017-08-29 | reverse complement strand
TATTGGATTCTTGGACTTGGTCTCACTGGTGTGGCGTCGATTGCTGGTGCGTTGAACTTCATCGTGACGGTCTTGAACATGCGCGCACCCGGTATGACGCTCAACCGCATGCCATTGTTTGTGTGGATGAACTTGGTGGTGAGCTTTATCATCATCTTTGCTTTCCCCACCTTCACCGTGGCTACCATTCAGCTGTTGTTTGACCGCCAGTTCGGTGCAGCGTTCTTCAACCCAGCATTGGGTGGTGACGCAGTACTGTGGCAGCACTTGTTCTGGTTCTTCGGTCACCCCGAGGTGTACATCCTCATCTTGCCAGTGATGGGCATGATTTCCGAAATTCTGCCCACCTTCTCACGCAAGCCCATCTTCGGGTATGCCTTTGTGGCGTATTCGGGTGTCGCCATCGGCTTCTTGGGCTTCATCGTGTGGGCACACCACATGTTCGGTGTTGGTCTTGGCCCCATGGCTAATGCCTTCTTTGCCGGTGCCAGCATGGTGATTGCTATCCCCACTGGTGTCAAGATCTTCAACTGGATTGCGACGATGTGGGGTGGTGATGTGCGTCTGACGACGGCCATGTACTACGCCATCGGATTTATTTCGATGTTCATCATCGGTGGTATCAGTGGTATCACCTTGGCTTCACCACCAATTGACTTGCAGCAGACTGACACCTACTATGTGGTAGCGCACTTCCACTACGTGTTGTTTGGCGGTTCGATTCTCGGTTTGATGGGTGGCACCTACTACTGGTACCCCAAGATGACTGGGCGTCTGATGGACGAGCGTCTCGGCAAGGTGCAGTTCTGGTTGACCTTTGTAGCTTTTAATTTGACCTTCTTCCCCATGCACATTGTGGGTACCGAGGGTATGCCTCGCCGTATCTACACCTATGAAGCAGGCATGGGTTGGGATCTGTGGAACATGATCGAGACGGTTGGCACCTTCTTGCTTGCCTTTGCCACGTTGCTGTTGGTGTACAACATCATCAAGAGCCTGCGCAGTGGCGAAATTGCCAGCAATGACCCATGGGATGCTGCGACGTTGGAGTGGACGATTCCTTCGCCACCGCCGTCGTACAACTTCTTGCACCTACCGGTAGTGACCAGCCGTCGCCCATTGTGGGACGCCAAGTATCCTCATGCTGGTGGTGATGATCATGGTGCACCCAGCAAGCCATCACCGGTGCGTTACGAGTACACCACCGAAGATAGTCCTGGTGCCAAGGACATCCACATGCCAAGCCCAACCTTCATGCCGTTGATCTTGTCGGGCGGTTTGACCATTGCTGCATTGGGCTTCATCTACATCAACCAAGCCATTTTGGGCTTGCCCACCCGTGTAGCAGCGTTGATTTTCATCGCAATTGGTGTGGTCATGGTGTTCTACGCCATTCGTGGTTGGGTAGTGGACTCTCGCCGTGATTCGCCATACATGGGCCATCACTAGGCACGTTGACATGAACCAGGTGCGGGGTACTGGCTGCCCTGCACCTGCACTGAGGAGGATACATGAGTAGCACGACGAGTCATGTACATCATGGCGAGGCAGGGCAAAAGCCACTAGTTGGTTCCATGGGTGTAGATAGCCGCAAGCTAGGGTTGTGGGCCTTTATCGGCTCAGAAACACTCTTCTTTACGGCGTTGATTGTGACGCACCTCATCTTTTATGCACGTACCAGCAATACGTTGGAGACGGCAGGGGTGCTGGAGTTCCTTGATCCACGGATGGGGTATTTGGCCATCGAGTTGACCACGCTCTTGGCCACCTTGTTGTTGGCGAGCTCGCTGACCATGGTATTGGCACTAGCGGCTTCCAAAGCTCGCGACTGGAAGAAGTTCCGCTTCTGGCAGTTGGCCACGATTGTGTTGGGTTTATCATTTGTAGGTGGTCAGATTTATGAGTTCACACACCTCTATCACGAGGGGCTCAAACTGGCACCATCGTACGAAATGCACCTCAGCCACGAGGCCTTCCAGGCATTGTCGTCGCTCAACATTGATCCGGCGATCATGACGTTGAAGGAAGCCGGTGAACATGCGACGGCCGTGGTGCCCAGCTTGTTTGGTGTCACCTTCTTCGTCCTTACCGGGTTCCACGGTTTGCACGTGACCATCGGTATCATCTGGTTGATTGCCGTGTACGTCAAAGTCATGCGCTTCCCCGATTCACCCGAAAACCCGATGGACATCGAGTTGGGTGGTCTGTACTGGCACTTCGTGGACTTGGTGTGGGTCGGTATCTTCACCTTGATCTATCTGATATAGGAGGAGTGATTCTATGGCAAATCATGAATCAACCGTGGCACACCACGAAGAGCATGCACATCACGAAGAGCACAGCACCGCATTCTACTGGAAGGTGGGCTTGGTCCTCGCAATTGTGACGGCTGTTGAAGTTGCTGCATTTGTCTACCAGGATGTGTTTGGGCATGTGCTGTTCTTGATTTTGTTGTTTGCACTGATGATTGCCAAAGGTGCTGGCGTGGTCATGTACTTTATGCACCTCAAAGGCGATTTCAAGATCTTCCAGTTTGTCTTCATTGTGCCATTCATATTCGCAGTGACCTTGTGCTTGGCAATGCTTACGCTGCTGTCAGGCCATGGTGGAATTGCTGGTTAGGGAACGTCTCCAACGCCACAGGCTCATGGGCCTGTGGCGTTTTTGTGTGTCACATGATGCATTATTTGTCACCAAGACTTTGGTGTATCATAGTTAGTAGGTGTTATGATTGAGGGTAAAACATGAATTTGTATGCATGGAATTTCGAACCACGGCTGATTATCGGCCTCTTTTTACTGCTTCTTGCGTACTTGATGATTTGTTATCCACTGGCTCAACGCTGGGGGGTTGCTCCTGCGACCGAACTCGAGCGTAATCGGTTTCTGTTGGCGTGGGTCTTCTTGTTTGTGGCGTTGGTTTCGCCAATTGATACGCTGTCGCTCGTATCATTGGCGATGCACATGGTGCAACATTTGATTTTGATTGTGTTGGTGCCGCCACTGCTGATATTGAGTTTGCCACCCCAAATCGGCAGTTTAGCGTTGCGCAACGATGGCGTTGTTGCGATATTTCGGGCCATATTTCATCCGGTAGTGGTGTTTTTGGTTTATCATGTCATCTTCTTGGGGTGGCATGTGCCAGGCAATTACGACCTCGCCGTACGCGACCAAGAAATCCACAGTCTTGAGCACATCACATTTTTGGTGGGGGCATTATTGTCGTGGTGGCCGGTCTATAGCATGCAGCCGGAATTACCCCGTTCGACTCCGGGTGCGCTGATGCTGTACTTGTTTTTCATGTCGATTCCACCGACGATTCTGGGTGCATTGTTGACGTTTGCCGGATTCGTGGTCTACCCGGCCTACGAGGGTGTGGCACGGCCATGGGGGATGTCGGCTCAAGCCGATCAAGAGCTGGCCGGTTTGATTATGTGGTTGCCGGGCGGCATTGTGTACTTTGTGGTACTGTCGGTGATTTTCTTCCGGTGGTTTAATCGTCCTGGTGATGATAGCAGTGTATAGAAGCCAAAGGGGGCTGCATGCAAGCGTTTATTCGTACGTACCCACCCAATCGACCGCAGGGTGAAACACACGTGTGGTATGTGGTGCGTGGTGATGATTTGGTGGTGGATGTGAGTGCCCCTGCAGAGCCTCTGCCTGGCACGGTGCATGCGCCACATGCGTTAGCCATTGCTGAATACTTTCCACTGGGGAGCCAAGGTGGTGTGGCGGTGCATGCAGCCGTGGTGGCCGCAGATTGTGAATTGTCCGAAGGACTGCAGACGGTCAATCTGCGCAATCTGATGAATTATCCTGATGTGCGCCCCGAAGTAGTGATGGCAGCCAGCTACGCCAAGCAGTTGGTGGAGTTCCGCACTCGTACCAAGTTTTGCATGCGTTGTGGTCAGCCGTATCGCTCACTGACCAATAATTGGGGATTGCGCTGTGACCCGTGTGCCCACGAGCTCTTCCCACCGGTGAGCCCGGCCATCATCGTGCTGATCCACGATGGCCCAGATCGTGTATTGTTGACCACCAAACTTGGTTGGGGTGATCGTTATAGCCTGGTGGCTGGATTCGTGGAACCTGGCGAGAGTTTCGAGGCCTGTGTGGCGCGTGAAGTCCGTGAGGAAGTCGGCGTCGAGGTCAAAAACATCCGCTATGTGGGCAGCCAGTGTTGGCCCTTCCCACATCAGGTGATGGTGGGCTTCTTGGCAGAGTATGCTAGTGGCGACATCAACATTGATGCCGAAGAGTTGGCTGATGGGCGCTGGTTTACCCGTGATGCCATGCCGGCGACGCCACCGGCAACGGCGATTTCGGGGCAAATCCTTGAGGTGTGGTTGAATCATCAGATCGAGCACGGCATGATTCGTGGCTTTGATATGCCCATGTCATCGCATGATAAGTGACCTGTCATAAACTTCTTATGATTTTCTTATATTGTGGCGAATGCGGCGTGGTATAGTATTCACATTAGTGGTGATTGCGACGGTCATCACAATGTTGGCAACAACATTACGGCTTCACGTCGCCCCCTAATCCTCCCGGGGCAACCCGGTTTCCACAACAGGTGGGTGGTGAGCAATGCTCCCACCCACTCCTCTTTTTTGTGGGCGACGATATTGGTCAAATTTATGTCGAAATACGTCGTTTGGCACAAGTGTGCTATGGTACAATCCTAAATGGTAAGACTACAGAGGAGTCATCAGTGCTTCGAGAATTTCGTACGGGAACTGAATATCCCTACAACCGTACATCGCCAACGCGCTGGGTAATATCGCACATGATGCGGTATCCGATGTTGCCGATCGGGTTTGTAATCCTGGCAGTGTTCGCAATTAGTGCGTTTACGTATGCATCATTTCAGATTCAAGCGGCCTTTCAGGTGATTGAGCAGCGCGGTCCAATCGAACAGCTGTTAATCGTATCACTGGGGTTGTTGGGTGTGCGTGCGTTGTTTGCTGTCGTTGACATGATCAACACCGTCATCCGTGAGTTTTTGGCGGCACGCATGGAGCGTGATGCTCGTGAAGAGTTGTATATCAGTTTGCTTGGCAAAAGCCAGACCTATCACAATCGACAGCGGGTTGGTGACCTGATGGCGGCGGCGACTGGCGATGTCTCGCAGTTGAATCTAATGGTATCACCGGGGTTGAGCTTGATTGTCGAAGCAGCCACGCAGCTGGTGACTCCACTGATTGCTATTGCCGCACTCGATTGGCGTTTATTGCCGGTGCCAAGTCTATTTGTAGTGTCATTGTTGTGGGGCTTGATGCGGTATAACCGGCAACTCGGCCCTGTGGCAGGAGCGTTGCGTGGTCAGTACGGCATGGTGAGTGCCACCTTGTCAGAAGCCATCCAGGGCATCGAAGTCGTCAAGGCAACGGCGCGTGAGGTTTTTGAAGCACAACGCTTCAAGGGTGTAGCCTCGAAATATCGCGATTTATTCGTCCAAGAGGGCGAAATCAAAGCGCGATATTTGCCGTTGATGTTCTACGGATTGTTGATTGGGATTGCATATGGGTATGCGATGTGGTTGCGTTCGTTGGGCTACATTGACACCAGTGACGTGATTGCGTTCATGACCCTGATTACGCTCTTCCAATTCCCCACGTTTATTTCGTTGTTCATGTTTGCGTTGGTGCAATTTGGGTTGGCCGGTGCGCGTCGTATTTTGCAGATTATCAACACCGAGACCGAGATGGACGAAAACGCTGGTGGCGAATCACACGTGGTCGACGGCGCGTTGGAGTTCCGCGGTGTGTCGTTCGGCTATGCCGATGGCGAAATCTTGCGTGATATCAGCTTTACGGCCAAACCCGGTGAGACGATTGCCATTGTCGGTCAGACCGGCTCGGGCAAAACCACGTTGACCCGTCTGGTGAATCGTACGTACGATGCCACGCAGGGTGAAGTACTGATTGATGGTGTGGATGTCAAGCGTTGGAACTTGGACTCGTTGCGATCACAAATCTCGATGATCGAGCAAGACATCTTTTTGTTTACCAAGACCATTGGCGAAAATATTGCCTTTGGGGCCCGTGGGGAAGTCACCCAAGAGCGCATCGAATGGGCGGCCCAGCAGGCCCAGGCCCATGATTTCATCATGTCGTTCCCCGAAGGATATGCGACGGTGGTAGGTGAACGTGGTGTGACATTGTCTGGTGGTCAGCGTCAACGTATTGCCATTGCACGTGCGTTTTTGACGGATCCACGTATTCTGATTCTCGACGATTCGACGAGTGCGATTGACAGTGCCACCGAAGACCAGATTCAGCGCGCCATGCGTGAAATCCTCAAAGGGCGTACGACGTTGTTGATTACGCATCGCTTGGCACAAATCCGCTGGGCTGATCGAATTGTGGTTATCCGGCGTGGGCAAATCGATGCTCAGGGATCACATGAAGACTTGATGCGTACGAGTGAGGCATATCGGCGTATTTTTGCGCGCGACGAATAAGCGATGTACGTCAGCGTAGGAGAATAGAGACATGGGTTTTGTCCTAGATGGGCTTGATGCTGAGGCATACGACCGTCAATATGGCGATGGCGAATTAGTTCGTCGTATTGCACACTACTTTCGCCCACATGTGTGGAAGATGGTGCTGGTAGCCGTGGTGACCGCCATTGGTTCGACGTTCCCGCCACTCGTGGCAAATTTGATTTCACGTGGCATCGATGATGCCGTGGCAGGCGGGGAATTTTCTACGGTGTTGTGGTGGTCGGTGGTGATTACGGGTTTGGGCATCGTGGGGTATTTCACCAACTACGTGCGGCAGCGATATACGGCAATTGCCGTAGGTGATGTAGTACTAAAAGTGCGTGAAGATGCCATGGATGCGGTGCTCGCACGTGATATGTCGTTTTATGACGAATTTGCTTCGGGCAAAGTGGTCAGCCGTGTGTTGTCTGACACCCAAGATTTTTCGTCGGTGGTGACACTGACCATTGAGTTGATTAGCCAGGTCATGTTGGTGGCCATGGTGACCATCATGCTCTTTTTCGTGAATTCGACGTTGGCCTGGATTACGCTGGCGGTTTCACCGTTGGTGATTATTGCCGCACTGGCGTTCCGGCACATTGCGCGTAAGGCGACACAGCAATCACAGCGTGCGACGGCATTTGTGAACAGTGCAGTGTCTGAGACAGTGAGTGGTATTGCGGTTGCCAAGAGTTTTCGTCGTGAGTCCTTGATCTACCAAGAATTCCTCGAGACGAACCGCATGCAATACACCATCAAAGTCCGTCAGAGCATTATTTTTGGTTCGATTTGGCCGGTACTCAACATCATCTCGGGCTTGGCATTGGTGATCTTGGTGTATTTTGGCGGAGTCATCTCCATTGAATCACCCGACACGATGACACCCGGTGATTGGTTCTTGTTCATTCAGAGTGTGGGGTTGTTCTTCTTCCCGCTGACGAGTATCGCTTCATTCTGGAGCCAATTCCAGTTGGGGTTGGCGGCCAGCGAGCGCGTGTTTGCATTGATGGACGCTGAAGCGCGTGTCGTACAAAACAATAACAAACCGGTGCACGAGATGCATGGTGATGTGCGTTTCGAGCATGTGCGCTTTGCGTACAACCCCGATAGCGTGGTGTTGCGTGATTTCAGCTTGCACATTCAGCCAGGTGAAAAGATCGCCATTGTAGGGCATACGGGGGCCGGCAAATCGAGTCTTATCAAGTTGTTGCTGCGCTTTTATGAGTTCCAGTCAGGTGAAATCATCATCGACGGCCAGAATATCCGCGACATCGATTTGGTCGATTACCGCCGGCATACGGGTTTGGTGCCACAGGTGCCATTCTTGTTTACGGGCACCGTCATGGAAAACATCCGCTATGGGCGCCCTGAAGCCAGTGATGATGAGGTGCTAGCTGCTGCCAAATCACTCGACGACGGTGATTGGATCAACGACCTCCCCAATGGTCTGTATACCGACGTCGGCGAGCGCGGTGGGCGACTGTCGTTGGGGCAACGTCAGCTGGTTGCGTTGGCACGTGTCCTGTTGCGTAATCCATCGATTTTCTTCCTCGATGAAGCAACAGCGAGTATTGATCCTTTTACCGAGGCACAGATCCAAGCTGGGCTTGATGTGGTGATGTCGGGACGTACCAGTATCGTGATTGCTCACCGCTTGTCGACGGTGCGCACAGCTGATCGGATTTTGGTACTCAAAAATGGTGATATCATCGAAGAAGGCACACATGATGCCCTGATTACTCAAGGTGGGCATTATGCTGAGCTGTACAATACGTACTTCCGGCATCAAACCTATGATTATCGTCCTTGGGAAGACTAGAAATGTGAGTGCAGTGTGGACTTGTTGCGTGAATTGATTGGGTTTGTACTCCATATCGACGAGTATCTCAAAGAGATTACCGCCACATATGGGGTGTGGACCAATGTGATTTTGTTTTTGATTATTTTCTGCGAAACGGGTCTGGTGGTAACCCCGTTCTTGCCTGGTGATTCTCTGTTGTTTGCGACGGGTGCCATTGCGGCCGACCCCGCTTCGGGGCTCAACCCAGTCGTGTTGTACGTGATTTTGACGGCAGCAGCCATCATCGGCGACTCGGTGAATTATGCCATTGGGCGGCGAGTTGGTGTGCGCATCTTGGACTGGAACTTGCCGTTCGTCAAGAAAGAGTACATCGATCGCGCCAATGAGTTCTATGCCAAACATGGTGCCAAAATGATCGTGATGGCGCGTTTTGTGCCCATTGTGCGTACGTTTGCACCGTTTGTGGCTGGCATGGCCGAGATGAACTACCGCGTGTTTGTGACCTACAACGTGGTCGGGGCATTCATCTGGACCACGCTGTTTATTTGGGCTGGTTACTTCTTCGGTGGGTTGCCATTTGTGCAAGAAAACTTCGAAATTGTCGCAGTAGCCATTGTACTGTTGTCGGTATTGCCGATGATTTACGAGGCCATTGTGCATCGTCGTGAGCAGGCCAAGAAGGCCCAACAGTCATAGGTGAATGTGTTGATTGGCGTTCTGATGCATGCATCAGAACGCCGATTTTTATTGTTTGTCGTTGATGTGAGGGTGGGCGATGAGCTGTGGGGTGGGGCACATGACCGCCACCACGAACATTCGACTTGCCGCTGAGTGGTAGATGCTCGCACGTTCGATGTACTGTTGGAGTGACCGATTAGTGCTGATGATCGCAGGATCGACGATGCCTGCGTTGTGCCATGCAAACAGCACTTGACTATCGACAGGGATGCCGGTGGCAGCAGCGCGGTAGATGCCGCGTTCGAGATTGGCCGCGAGCAGGGTAATTGCGGTGTCAGGGGCGTTGGCCATGCGGGTATAGACAGGGGCCAGATGCATGATGCTGTGAGGTGAGGCCGTGTAGCTGCCAGGCAGTTGATGGGTACGCTGTTCGGCGACGATTTCGTCGACCACCGAAGGGCGCAAATTGGCAGGCCATACGCTGAAGTTGGTGCCAAACCATTCGTTGCTGGTGACTTGCAGTCGTTGGTACAACGGAGTGACGGTACGAATGACTGGGAGTACGTCCTCGAGCCAGCCGAGTTGTTCGGTATAGAGGATGGCCACCATGACTGCCGCGAATTCGGTATCGCTCATACCGCTGAGCTGAGGGTGGTTGTAGGTGTGTGCCAAATACTGGATGTGTTGTTGGTGCTCTTGGACGGTCGCCGCGATGCTCGGGCGGATGTACCCGCTCGGTGCACCGAGGTGTGGGGCAGCCCATGCACTGACTGTGGTAGTCAATGCACTGGAGGAAACGTGCATGTCCACGGATGTCACAAAGACGAGCGCTATCAATATGCAAAATGAAAACAGCGCACGCACTGCCAAAACCTCCCGTTGGGGTGCATCCCATCGTGTTATAATACCACCTGGAAGTATAGCATAGAGAACGTGTGAACGATGGAATACCAACCGGATTTGAAGAAAATAACAGGTAATGGCGGCGAAATTGCCGAGCTCCTCCCTGATGGGACGGGCGTCGCGGCCGGCCTGTTGCCTGGTGATTATATCGTGGCAATCAACGGGCATCGCTTGCGTGATGCCATCGATTATCGTTTCCACATTGCCAATGAATTGGTCGAGATTGAGATTTTGCGTGGTGATGAATCCATCATTTTCGAGATCGAAAAAGACGATGATGACGATCTCGGTGTGGAATTTGTCGAGCCGTTGTTTGATCGCTTGCGCACCTGCAACAACAAATGCCCGTTTTGTTTTCTGACACAGATGCCCAAGGGTCTGCGTAAGTCGTTGTACCTCAAAGACGACGACTATCGGTTGGGATTCTTGTACGGCAACTTTGTCACTTTCACCAACCTGAACGAAGACGACTGGGAACGAATCGGCGAGCAACGCTTGTCGCCGCAGTATATTTCGGTACATGCCACCGACAAAGCTGCGCGTGCCGTGTTGTTGGGCAAAGTCGATGTGCCTGATGTGATTGCGCAGATTCGCCGCCTTGGCGACATGGGCATCCAAGTCCATGCTCAGATTGTGGCCATGCCCGATATCAACGACGGCGCGTTGCTCCATCAGAGCATCCGCGAGCTCGCCAGCATGTATCCGATTGTGGAGACAATTGCGGTTGTGCCGGTGGGTCTCACCAAGTATCGCTTTGAGGGCAAGCGTCCACAGAGTATTCGTACGGCCATCGAAATCCACGAGACCCCCGATTGGATTGATGCCAACTGGGAGCGTCAGCCGTTGTGGGATCAGGCTGTGAGTGCCCAGGATTTAGGCTATTGTTCGCGGCTGGGGGCTGCCACGGATGTGCCGATGCGCTGTTATTCGGGGGCCGAAGCTGCGCGTGTGGTTGACATCATCGAAGAGTACCAACAGCGCTTTATGCAGATGCATGGTTGCTCGTTGGTGTACCCCAGTGATGAATTTTATCTATTGGCCGATCGTGAGATGCCGCCCAGCGAACGTTACGATGGTATGCCACAGTATTCCAATGGCGTGGGCATGACGCGCGACTTTGTCGACGAATGGGCCAAGCATCAGCGCAATTTGCCAACAGCCATGCCCAAACCCGTCGATTTGGTGCTGGTGTGTGGCACATTGATTACGCCGGTTTTGCAGCAGGTCGTCGATCGGCTCAACCAGATCGATCAACTGCAGGTGCGTTTGTTGCCTGTGGTTAATCAGTTTTTCGGTGAAACCGTGACGGTGTCTGGGTTGCTGATGGGGCAAGATGTGGTACCAGTGCTCAAGGCGTGTGGTGCGACTCGTGCCATGTTGCCACGGGTCATGTTTGACCACAAAGGTGAGAAAACAATCGATAATATGACGCTAGACGATATAGCGCAGGCGAGTGGTTTGACGGCAGTCATGGCTGGTGAACCGGAAGAAATCGTTCGCTACGTACGTGCTCTGGCTCGCAACGAAGTGAAGGAAACGGTATGAAACCAGTGGTAGCCATTGTTGGGCGCCCAAATGTCGGGAAGTCAACCTTTTTTAATCGTCTCATCGGCCAGCGTAAAGCCATCGTTGAAGACTTGCCAGGCACCACTCGTGATCGCTTGTACGGCGAATGTGAGTGGAATGGCCGGCAGTTTACGGTGGTCGATACGGCCGGGTTGTTGTTTGAAAACGATGATCTCACCGAGGGGACTCCTCAAGTAGAAATTGCCCGTCAGGTACGTGCGCAGGTCAAAATTGCGTTGGACGAAGCAGATATCATTATTTTTGTGGTAGATGTGGTTTCGGGCATTACTGCGGCCGATGACGAAGTGGCGGTCATGTTGCGTCGCGCCGGCAAACGAGTTGTATTGGCTGCCAATAAAGCCGATAGTATCTCGAAGAACCTCGATGCCATTGAGTTTTATGCGCTCAAATTGGGTGAACCCATCCCCATGAGTGCCTATCACGGAGTAGGCACGGGTGACGTGCTTGATGCCGTTGCTAGTTTGTTGCCTGAGCTTGACGAAGACGTCTCTGATGGTGCCGTGCGTATCGCATTGGTGGGTCGCCCGAATGTGGGCAAATCGTCGCTGCTCAACCGACTAGTCGGTAATGAGCGGTCGGTGGTGTCATCGGTGCCGGGTACGACGCGTGATGCCATTGACACACCTCTCGAGGTCGAGGGTGAACAGGTGGTCTTGATTGACACTGCCGGGGTGCGGCGACGTGGGCGTGTTGAGCGTGGTGTTGAAAAGCACAGCGTGTTGCGTACGTTGCGTGCCATTGAACGTGCCGATGTGGCGATGTTGTTGATTGATGCCGAGGAAGGCATCACTGCCCAAGACACACACATTGCTGGGATGATCCTTGATCAGCTCAAGGGTGTCGTCATCCTTGTCAATAAATGGGACTTGGTCATCAAAGACGACGAAACCTTCAATGCGTATACGCGTGCCGTCAAAGAGGCCTTCAAGTTTATCCCGTATGCACCGATTGTGTTTATTTCGGCCAAAACTGGTCAGCGTGTGAATCAGGTGTTGTCGACGGCCATTCAAGTGGCCTACGAACGTCGCAAGCGCGTATCGACATCACAACTCAACACATTGCTCCGGCAGGCGTTGCATGAGCATCCACCGACATCAGTCAAAGTGGGGGCACATTTGCGTATTTACTACGCCACGCAACCACAGGTTGAGCCACCCGTCTTTTTGTTCTTTGCCAATGATGCCCAGATGATTCACTGGGGGTATGCACGCTACCTCGAAAATCGCCTGCGTGAAAAATTCGGCTATGTGGGTGCTCCAATCAAAATCGTGTTCCGCAGTCGCGTCGAACATGATCCCGATCAGCCTAAGCCCAAACGCCGTAAGCAGACGCGAGTCGATACGCGGGCCATCACTGCATCGGAAATCGAATCACCAGAAATTGATCTCGACACGTGGGACGGCGATGATTTCGACGACGAAGCCGAAGTCTTTTGGGTCAAGGAATAATCGGTTCGTACTCCAGCGCCATCCCCAACATGCATGTATGCCGGCTTCTCCCTGGTCAGGGGGAAGCCGGTTGTGGTGTGGTCGTGCGTAACCAGCGTTGTAATTCGTAGTAGATGGCGCGGGGTACACGATTGCCGGCGACGATGTTCCAGCCGTCTTGATAGGTGCGACTGGGGGTTGATGTGCCAAACTGCCATAACGCCATCAAGTGGACTTGTGGCCATTGCTCGGCGATGGCGTAGGCGGATTCGCTCCAGCGGATGCGTTGGGCCGGGGTGACTGCCATCTGCCAGCGCCCATGATCGTTCCAGCCGGATTCGGTGATGTAGATGGGGAAGTTGCCGTAGGGTGCGATGGCATCAATGACGAGTTCGACACGGCGGAAGTTGACCTCATGCCAATCCGGGGCGGTGGTGGGGGCGACTTGGGCACCGTAGGCGTGTACCCCCCAAGCATCGATGTGATTGCCCCCGCCGGCCGCAAAAAACCGTGCAGTATACTCCTGGTCACCGAGGCGTACTTCGGCATTGTCACCCAAAGAATCCCCAGGAGAGAGTGCACCGGCGATGATAATGCTGTGTGGGGCGACGGCTTTGACACGCGGGTAGACGACGGCGAGGAGCTCGGCGTAGGCCTCGGGGTCTGGTTGGCGGCCACCCCATTCAAAGCGCAGATTGGGTTCATTCCAAATGACTAGATGCCTTACGCCTTGATCTGCATAACGCGCCGCAAAGGCGGCAACATAATCAGCATAGGCGGCATACATGCTGGGCAGGAGCAGGCGATCACTGGAGCCGACGGGGCGCGCCCAGGCTGGCACGAAATCTAAGCGCGCTACTACGGTAATCCCACGTTGCCGTGCATGTGCGATGACCATGTCGAAGCCACCCCAATCGTAGCCGTATGCCGAACGTGGTTGGGCATAGGCCCACGGAAAAAGTTCGACAATCCAGGGGGTGCCCATAGCTGCGACCAAGTCGAGCTGTTCTGCAATAAAGGCTTCATCGGCAACTCCTGTGAGGCGGGTGTGTACACCTGCCTTGGGGAAGTTGGTCGATACCGTAGCTGCTGCCGGCAAGGCAAATGTATAGGGTTGGCGGATGCTCCATAATTGTGTCAGGATGATGATGGTCAAAATGACATAACTCAGGAGTATCCCAAAACGACGAGTGTATTTCATGTGGTCAGCATACCATATTGCCTGTTGCTTGGATGGGGAGTCACAGAGAATACACAGTGCCATCGAGCGACCGGATTATTCGACATTTCTTGGTTTTTCGCATATAATAGCGTCGCTTTATGTGGTGTCTATTGCATATGGTTGTGATGGACGAATCAACAAAAAGGATTGGATATGGCGGCAGCGCTCACACTGTATCGTTCTACGATAGGCAAAAAAGCCATCATGGCTATCACAGGAGTGATTCTGTACGGTTTTGTCTTCGTGCACATGATCGGGAATCTGAAGATTTTCGAGGGACGCGAGGGATTCAACCACTATTCTGAGTTCTTGCGGGTGGTCGGTGAACCAGCATTGCCGGCAGGCACCATCCTGTGGATTATCCGCATCGTGTTGTTGGTATCGTTGGTATTGCATGTGACTGCGGCAATTCAACTGACGCGCATTGACACGGCTGGTCGCCCACAGGCCTACAAGAAAGTTCGTCGCAAGCAGGCGAGTTTTGCTTCGATGACGTTGCGGTATGGTGGTGCGGCCATCTTCTTTTTTGTGGTGTATCACCTGATGCACTTCACAATTGGCACGGCACATCCAGATTTTGTGTATGGAGACGTATACAACAACGTGATTGTCGGATTTACGAGTCAACCAGCAGTAGCTGGGGTGTACATTTTGGCAGTAGCCGCTCTGGGCATGCACTTGTATCACGGGGTATGGAGCGCCTTGCAGACACTGGGGCTCAACAATCGTCGCAATGATGGCTTGTTCCGTGCCATTGCTGCATTGTCTGGGGTCGGATTGTTTATCGGCTTTGCCACGGTGCCGGTGGTCGTGTTGTTGGGGATTATTCAGTAATTGCACTGTTCTCGATGTGGAGTAATGAGTATATGACCGTAGATACCAAACCACAAGTAGATACTCGCCGGCCGGTTGAGTATACTGATTCGCGTTTGAATGCGCGCATTCCTGCTGGTCCAATCGAGCAGAAGTGGGCCAAGCACAAGTTCGACATGAAGCTAGTCAACCCCGCCAATCGTCGTAAATATACGGTGATTGTGGTGGGCACGGGCCTGGCCGGTGGGGCTGCTGCAGCAACACTCGGTGAAATGGGCTACAACGTACGGGCATTTTGTTATCAAGATAGTGCTCGTCGTGCACACAGTATCGCTGCCCAAGGTGGTATTAATGCCGCCAAGAACTATCGCAATGACGGTGATAGCGTTTACCGCTTGTTTTATGACACCATCAAAGGTGGTGACTTCCGTGCTCGTGAGGCCAATGTCTACCGTTTGGCCGAGCTGAGTGTCAATATCATCGACCAGTGTGTGGCACAGGGTGTGCCATTTGCCCGTGAATATAGTGGGTATCTCGACAATCGTTCGTTTGGTGGGGCACAGGTATCACGTACCTTTTATGCTCGCGGCCAGACCGGCCAGCAGTTGTTGTTGGGTGCATATCAGGCGCTGAGCCGCCAAGTGGCAGCCGGCACGGTTGAGCTCAACGAGCGCACCGAAATGCTCGATGTGATTATCATCAATGGGCGCGCTCGTGGCATTGTCACCCGTGACATGGTGACTGGCAAAATCGAATCACACTTGGCCGATGCAGTGGTGCTCGCCACCGGCGGCTACGGCAACGTGTTTTATTTGTCGACCAATGCCAAGGGCTGTAATGTGAGTGCCACGTGGCGCGCGCATCGTCGTGGGGCGTTTTTTGCCAATCCGTGTTATACGCAGATTCACCCGACCTGTATCCCGGTAAGTGGTGACCACCAGTCGAAGTTGACATTGATGTCAGAATCACTGCGCAACGACGGCCGTGTGTGGGTGCCCAAGCAGGCTGGTGATCCGCGGTCGCCAGATCAAATCCCCGAAGCAGAGCGCGACTACTTCCTCGAGCGTCGTTACCCCAGCTTCGGCAACCTGGCACCACGCGATATCGCATCACGTGCGGCGAAAGCCGTGTGTGACGAAGGCCGTGGCGTGGGCCCTGGCGGTCTCGGCGTTTACCTTGATTTCAGTGCCGCTATGCAGCGTTTGGGCGAAAAGACCATCCGTGAGCGCTACGGTAATTTGTTTGACATGTACGAGCGTATCACCGGTGAGAACCCATACAAGGTGCCGATGCGCATCTACCCAGCCGTGCACTACACGATGGGCGGCTTGTGGGTCGACTATGATTTGATGTCGACCATTCCAGGCTTGTTTGTGGGTGGCGAAGCCAACTTCTCAGACCACGGTGCAAATCGTCTTGGCGCAAGCGCTTTGATGCAAGGCTTGGCTGACGGCTACTTCGTGTTGCCTGCGACGATTAGCAACTACTTGGCTCAGGGCGGGCTCGACCCAGTCGATGCCGGCATGCCAGAAGTGACTGCCACGGTCAATGATGTGACCGAACGCACCAACAAGTTGTTGTCGATTCAGGGTACCCGTAGCGTGGATTCGTTCCATCGTGAGCTGGGCAACATTATGTGGGAATACTGCGGAATGTCGCGCACTCAGGAGGGGTTGACGAAGGCACTCGAGTTGATTCCGGCCTTGCGTGAGCAGTTTTGGAGCGATGTGCGTGTGCTTGGTAGCGGTGAGCAACTCAATCAGGAGCTCGAAAAAGCCGGCCGCGTGGCAGACTTCTTCGAACTGGCTGAATTGATGTGCCGTGATGCGCTGAATCGTGCCGAGTCGTGTGGTGGCCACTTCCGCGAGGAAAGTCAGACTAGCGATGGTGAGGCAATGCGCAACGACGACGACTACTGCTATGTGGCGGCTTGGGAATACCAGGGAGACCCGAGTAGTGCCGTTCTGCACCGTGAGAACCTCGAATTCGAAAACGTACAGCTTGCAACCCGCAGCTACAAGTAGGGAAACGGGAGTAGATTCTGATGAAAATCACCGTCAATGTATGGCGACAGCCGGCTGCTACTGCCAAGGGCCGTATCGTCAAATATCAGGTCGAGCACGTGTCACCCGACATGTCGTTTTTGGAAATGCTCGATGTGCTGAATCAGCAGTTGATTGCCAAAGGCGAAGAACCTGTGGCATTTGACCATGACTGCCGTGAAGGGATTTGTGGTTCGTGTGGTGTGATGATCAACGGCTTGGCACATGGCGGCAATCAAGCCACCACCACCTGCCAGTTGCACATGCGCTCGTTCAAAGATGGGGACGAAATCACCGTCGAGCCCTGGCGCGCCAAGGCTTTCCCCGTCATCAAAGACCTGGTAGTCGATCGTGGTGCATTTGACCGCATCATCCGGGCTGGTGGTTTTATTTCGGCAGCCACGGGGAGTGCTCCGGACGCCAACGCCACGCCAGTGCCCAAAGACAATGCTGATATGGCGTTTGATGCGGCACAGTGTATCGGTTGTGGTGCCTGTGTGGCAGCCTGCCCCAACGCATCAGCCATGCTGTTTACGTCGGCCAAGGTAGGGCATCTCGGTCTATTGCCACAAGGTCAGCCTGAGCGACAGCAGCGCGTACTGCGTATGGTCGATCAAATGGACGCCGAAGGTTTTGGTGGTTGCACCAACATCGGTGAATGTTCGGCAGCCTGCCCCAAAGAAATCAGTTTGCACTTTATCTCGCGACTCAATCGTGATTTGTTGGGTGCGACACTGGCAGGCGGGCGCAACGTCGAATAATCATCGTGGTTGCGTTGCGGCATATATACACACACGGCACTCACCATTGGTGAGTGCCGTGTACGGTTACTGGTTGATGAGGAGGGATTTGGCATCGGCGAGTGCTTCGCGTTCGCGTTGGAAGCTTGCGCGGATGATGGCGTCATCAATGTCAACCCATTGTGCGTCATCGACCTCGCTAGGCTGCGGAGTGATAATGCCGGCCTGATAGCTCACCAAGAACAAATCGACATACTTGTGGATGCGCAACGAGCCAATACGAAACCAATATTCGATGGTGGTCACATGGGTGTTGATGACCCCACTCAGACCGGTTTCTTCGCTAATTTCGCGCAGTGCGGCTGCTTCGGCAGTCTCACCACGACGCACATGGCCTTTGGGCAAGCCCCAGCGTTTGCCGTTGTGCGTTGAAATCATGGCCACTTCGAGTTGTTGTTGGTGCCACCGATACACGATTCCGCCAGCCGAGTACGCAGTGCGCAAATCTCGATCAGGATGGGAGTGATTGGTCAGAAAGCACCTCGCTAGCCGTTCGACGTCTTGCCAACGCGACCGGCGCGCATATCCCAGTAACGATTGACCGAATACCGGATGCGTTCTTTGGCGACTTCAGCGTTATCCCACCCAATTGGCTCGACACGGGCACCTTCGAGGTCTTTGTAGACTTTGAAAAAGTGTTCTACCTCTTTGATGTAGTGTGCGGGCAACTGTGTGAAGTCAGTGTAATCCGAAAAAAACGGATCGTAGTGGAGTACTGCCAGCACTTTGTCGTCGGCTTCGCCGCGATCGAGCATGCGGAACAAACCGATGGGCCGTGCTTCGACAATACACCCCGTGAACGTAGGCAAATTGGTCATTACGAGGACATCGAGCGGATCTTCGTCGTCGTAGTACGTCTGTGGAGTGAAGCCATAGTCACCAGGGTAGTGGACTGCCGAATAGAGCACGCGATCCAATTTGAACGCACCCGTGCGTTTGTGAAATTCATATTTGTTGCGTGATCCCTTCGGGATTTCGACGACAACGTGGATGACTTCGGGCCAACTGGGACCCGGATCAAACTCGTGCCATAAATTCATGCATGGCTCCAATCACCAAAACTCATATACTGGTTTTATTATACCACGATGCCTTTGCTTACACCCGTTGCCAAGGGATCAATTCTGCAATGGTGGTGAATCCGCAACGATGATATAGCTGAATGGCAGGATTTGTGTGATCAGCTTCACTGAGGACTCGAGCCTGATAGATGCCGGACGCCGCTAATTGGTGGAGCACGGTACTTATCAGGGCTTTGGTGATGCCTTGCCGCTGATAGGCATGGCAACATCCGACGGGCTCAAAGAGAGCAGTGCCTGCTATAGGGTCGACCCACACCGTAGCAAACGCCACCACTTCGTCGGCATCATTAAGCGCAACGGTGTCGTAGGCTGGTGAATAGCTTGGTAGCCGTCGGACTTGCTGGTAGATGGACACCGTCATTTTGGTACTTTGAAAGGCATCACGTTGTGCTGCGACCCGACTGTCAATATGGTGTTCGGTGAGCGAGCATATTCGAATTCCTGGAGGAGCATGGTGTGTGGGTGCCCACCGAGAATCTTGGTGATGGACGAGAAGTTCTGCTGGGTGTGGGTGATAGCCATGTGCGTGCAACACACGTGCGCGGGCGTGCTGGCCACTCAAGGTCCACAGTTTGCAGGTCGGCGCCAATGATTGTGTACAATAGGCAACGATGTCGTGCCATAGGTGCGGTATGGCGTCGTCATAGATGATATCGATTTGATCGTCGACAGGCCAGAGTACCGCAACTAATTGCTCATCAAGATGCCAGAGTTGTATGGTGTGTATGGGATTGGCCCCAAAATCAGCACGGCGCCACCAATCGATGTCGCCAGGAAGCGCCATTGCAAAAGGCCATTGCTGGATAGATAGGCGCGATACGAATGCCAAAACTGCTCGTAGATTGTGCGTAGTTATAATCGATGTTTGTGTGTAAGTCATCTGAATGTGCGGGTGGTGCAACTGAATTCGGTTGCACCACCTCCTTTCATCAATTACCAGAGCATGGCACCGGCTTCGCGGGCAATTTTACGCACCCGCTCAGCAGTGTCTTCGTTGCCCTTCCCTGTATACTCTTCGGCTAATTCGTTGAGGCGTTTGACCACCGCACCTGTGATGTCGCTGATATTTTCACGAATGTACTTGGTTGGGTTATCACTGTTAATCAATGCTCGGCAGGTACGCTCTTCGGGGGTGAGGGCGGCTTCTTTGACGGCGATGGTGAGCTCGGCAATGTGTTGTAAGCGTGCTGCAGCCTGCTGATCGCCGGCGCGCGCTGCCATGGTGCGTTGGCCATCGACCATGACGTCAAAGATGTCGTCAAGCTCGGCGAGATGATCGGTGATTGCGGCTTCGAGGTCTTCGGCATGGTAGATGGCGTCGAGAATCTCGCCAGCCCGGCGATAGGCGACCTCAAGCCTGGCTTGCAGTTCTTCGAAGACGCGCATGACCTGATCGCGCAGGGTGGTCAGTTGCTCGGCAAGGGCTGTGTCATCTGCTTCGGCAGCGCTTTTGGCACGATTGGTGAGCACATCGAAGAAGGTGTAATCGATGATTTCTTGATGTGAATCAACCAGAGCTTTGATGGCATCATCGGATTCGGCAGCGACCAGTTTGTCGATCAGGATTTCGTATGCCAGGGTGGCTTCACCACCAGCGAATTGGAGCAATTTGGACTGCAAGGCGCTGAGCTGGGTGAGACCATTGGGGTCAGCACTCATCTGACTCGCTTCGATGAAGGCTGCCAATGTTGCCATGAATTCTTCGTCGATATCGGCTTGATGGGTACTATAGGCTGTGGCCAGAGCTGCATCACTTTCGAGCATGGCGTCGAGTAGTGCGCCGATGATGTCGACGCGTTTGCGTTGAGCATCAATCATTTCTTTGGTGATGCCATCGCCTTCGAGCACTGCCTCGATGAGGGTCTGATTGCTCAGGAAGCGACGCGGTGCCAACAAGTACCCTTTGGGAGCTTCGGGTGGGAGGTTTTTCATCAACATGTTGGTGACATTGCCGACAAACTGTTCGATTTCAATGTTTTGAGCGGTATTCAGCAACTGCTGTGGGATATGTACGAAACAAAACTGGTGTGATGCATCGTGATACACCAAGGGCACTGCCAACATGACCGGTGCGCCACACGCTGCACACATACCGGTGTTGAGTTGATTGGCGATGAGTTGGTTTTTCAAGACCGGCTGCATCTCTGCATCAATGAAATTGACCACTGCCACCGGTACGGGGCTTTGGCAACGTGGGCAGTTGACTTGTACGGTTTGACCTGGAGCAGACATCGGTCTTCCTTTCCTACGATGGGCCGAAGAGTGATTTCGCCCCAAATAGAAGCATCCATACGTGTATTCTAGCCGATTCTCAGTAACTGTGTGTATAGAGCGCTGACTTGCACGATTTGCACCTCTCGGCTACACTAATGAAAGAATTGTGCTTTGAAGAGGTAGTGAGTATGGCTGCACCCGTTCGACCAGCGCGTCGTTCTACTGAGTATGTACATGCTGCGTATACTCGTTGTGTCGGTTCATTGTTGGAGAAGGCTCCTGATGCGGCTGAGCTCAAATCTGTGCGCGACGCCATGGAGACCGCACGTCGGGCCCGCGATAGCGTGCAAGATGCGATTACCACCTTGGACGCATACCACGAACAAAGTTTGGCGTTGTTCCGCGATGATCGCTTCCGCGTGCTGGCACTCGAAGGCTGGTTGATTGCCGATGTCATCGACAGTATTGGCGAGCCACCTATCGTCGAAGACGAAACTGATACGGCCTTTACCGACTACATCGTGAACGCCATCGAAGTAATTATTTCGGCGCGTATTCGGCGTGCCTTGGCAGAGCAATCACAGCGCTTTTTGCCAGCACTCATCGCCGAAGAAAACATCACCGGTGCCGTGTTGCTTGCCAATAATGCCTACATGACGTTGATGAGCGAGCGCGCTACACCACTACTTGTACAGGCCATGGTCAGCGGTCTTTCGGCGTACTACGACGAACTCCCCGAAGAATAACCTCCACCGCCTTTAGCACGCGCAAATCCCTCTCGCTTTTGCTGGGGGGATTTTTGTGTCACTTTTCGTATCACCACAACGGTTGCACGGCGGTGTTGATACGAAAGGGGTATTGCTATGCTCGCACAAGTGCGCAGTTGTACCGTGTATGGGTTGGATGGTCTGTTGGTGCAGGTAGAAGTCGATATTGCGCGCGGATTGCCGTCGTTTACCGTCGTTGGTCTCGGAGATGCAGCCGTGCAAGAAAGTCGCGAGCGGGTACGTGCCGCGATCCGTCATTCGGGGTTTGAGTTCCCTATGCGGCGTGTGGCAGTGAGTTTGGCGCCTGCTGATATTCGCAAGGCCGGGCCAGCGTTTGATTTGCCGATTGCGATTGCGATTTTGATTGCCACCGAACAACTCCCCAATCCGGATCGGCCGTTTGTATTGTTGGGTGAGGTAGGTTTCGATGGTACATTGCGGGCTGTCGAAGGTGTCGTACCCATGTTGCTGGCCGCCCGTGAGGCTGGTGTCCATGATGTGGTGTTGCCGGCCGCTGTAGCCGCCGAAGCCGCGTTGGTGACCGACATGCAGGTGATGGCGTGTACGAGCTTGGCGGATGTGTGTGCCGTGTTGCGAGGTGGTCAGCCAGTGATAGCCCTGCCCACGCCGGCGTGTGAGGAGTTGCCCGCTGACTATGTCGACTTCGCCGATGTGCGGGGGCATCAACATGCCCGCCGCGCTTTGGAAATAGTCGCCTCAGGTGGACATAATATATTATTGAGCGGTGCACCTGGATCAGGCAAGACGATGATGGCGCGGGCGTTGTGGGGGATTTTGCCACCACTGACTGCGGCGGAGGCCATCGAAGTGGCTAAGATTCGCAGTGTGTCTGGTGGATTCAGGCGTGGTGTGAGTATGCCCAGTATGCGCCCGTTTTGTGCACCACACTACAGCACATCGCCGGCAGGCTTGATTGGAGGCGGGGCCAATCGGATTCGACCGGGGATGATGACGTTGGCGCATCATGGGGTGCTGTTTTTGGATGAGTTGCCTGAATTTGGCACCAAACTTGAGGTGTTGCGGCAGCCACTCGAAGACGGCACGGTGACGATTAGTCGGGCCCATGGTGCATTGCAGTTACCAGCCCAAGTGATGCTTGTGGCGGCCCGCAATCCGTGCCCCTGTGGATGGCGTGGTGATCGTGAACGAGCATGTACGTGTACACCTGCGGCCATTGAGCGCTATGAACGGCGTGTGAGTGGTCCCATTCTTGATCGCATCGATTTGCACCTAGACATGCCACGGCTTGCCGTGGATCAGTTGATTTCGGTGGCTCGTGGCGAGTCGTCGCAGGTGATTCGCCAGCGTGTCGTCGATACGCGGCAGCGGCAATATGTGCGCCAAGCGAAACCGAACGCGGCGTTGACGAATGCGGATTTGAAACGAATGGTAGTTCTTGATGACGCTGCCGCACACTTGATGGCAATGGCCACACAAAAACTCATGTTGTCGACGCGAGCGTATTACCGTGTCCTGCGCGTAGCGCGTACCATTGCGGATATGGCGGCAGAACTACAGGTCAATGCCATGCATATCGCCGAGGCGTTACAGTACCGTGGAGCGTAGGTGGTGAAGTGATGGTATGCAGTATAATCAATACAAATGGTTGAGTGTGAGGGATGCGTCTATGTCAGCTATTCCGATGAATGTCGTAGTTGGGATTATTGCAGCGATTGTGCTGTTACGGTTGTCTCGCGGTATGGCGGCTCGCCAGCCCAATCGTAGTCGGGCATTGTTGAGTGCCGCCATTGCCGTTTTGATTATGGCGGTATACGGGATTGCCGGGGCACTAGGTGTCGATACTGCCGGCTGGCAGACACCCATTAGTGTGCTGGCAATGGTGGGCATGGGAGTGGCAGGGTTCTTTTTGGTGCGAGCCGCTTTGCGTGGCGAGGCCGCCCAACTTGCTGAAGAGGCAAAGCGGCAAGCTGCCGAGTACCGGCGTACCCGTGAATCAGAGCAATCCGATGACTCCCGTTGACGAACGCATTGTCGCAGGGGTGAGTGCGTTCAATGAGCGGCGGTACTTGGATGCTCATCTGCTGTTTGAAGCAGTGTGGCTTGAACAGCGCACAGATGAGCTCAAGGGATTGGTGCAGACCTGTAATATCATGCATCTGTTGCATCAGAACCTGTATACCGCAGCCCGGCGTTCGTTGATACGCGCCCAAGAATTACTGGTGACTGCACCGCAAGATACCCAGATCGATTTGTCACTGGTTTGTCAGGGGCTACGAGGGGTACTGCTTGCGTTACCCGCGGAGTTGCAATCGGGCATGCCGGCACCTCCCGATTTGGTGATTCCACATTTTCAGATGAAATGGCTGTCGCATGAGTAATTTGATTGCGCTGTCAGCGCGTACGGCGTACATCCCTGGTGTCAACAATATCGGTGTGATTGAAGTGAGTGATCGAGACGTCGTGTTGGTAGATAGCGGTATCGACAAAGATGCGGCGCGGCACATTCGGACGGTGTGTACTCAAGCGGGTAAACAGATCGTGGGGGTGATTTCGACGCATCACCATGCCGATCACATTGGTGGTAATGCATATTTGTGTCGCAATATCGAGCAGGTGCAGATTTATGCCACACCGCTTGAGGCAGCCTTGATTGAACATCCCATCCTCGAGCCAATATATTTGTCGTATGGTGCCACCCCGATTGCTCCATTGCAAAACCGATTTGTGATGGCGACAGCAGCGCCAGTACATCAGCGCATCAACGTGGGCATGGTGCAGATTGCTGATGCGGCAATAGAGATTGTGGCGGTTCCTGGGCATAGTGTGGCCCAAATCGCTGTGGTCTATGATGGAGTCTGTTTTGCTGCTGATGCGTTTTTGGGTGTCGATGTCTTGGCCAAACATGGGTTGCCATATGGGCATGATATCCGTGCGCAGCAGGCATCATTGCAGGTAGTAGCGCAATTGCCCGTGCATACGTGGATCCCAGGGCATGGAACTCGTGAAGACGAAGCATCGATGCCTGCCACGATTGCGGCCAACCACCAGGCCTTGGTCAATGGACTCGAAGTAGTGGCAGATGCCTGCCGACCAGCAGCAGGATTGGCGACCATTGTGGCCCGGGTGCAGCAACGCCTGGGGAAATCGTCGACACAACTGGCACAATATGCGGTGTTCGCCTCGGGAGTCATGGCATATCTGCAGGCGTTGTATGCCATGCAGGTGGTCGATGTGCGGCTTGATGCCACAGGTCCACTGTGGGAGCGGATTGCATGATGATCGAGGAATCAACGTTCAGAGTGCGTTATGCCGAGACCGACGCGATGGGTGTAGTGCACCATGCGGCCTATGTGCCATGGTTGGAGGTCGGGCGAGTCAATTTATTGCGGGCCGCTGGTGCGCCGTATACAACCATTGAGGCGCGTGGGTATCTGGTGGTGTTGTCTGATTTGCAGGTGCGCTACCGCTGGCCGGCTCGTTTCGACGATGAAGTGACGGTGCAGACTCAATTGACTCAGCTCAAAAGTCGCCAACTCGGGTTCAGCTATCGGGTGGTATTGACTGGTACCACACAAACGCTCATCGAAGCCACTACGACGCATATCGTGGTATGGCGGGCGACAATGAAACCGACGGTGTTTCCTGCAGACTTGCACGACATTTTGCGACCGTGGTTGGAGATGTCAGCGCACTGAACATGGGTAGGCGTTCAGTGGGATGATACGAGGAAGCGTGATTTATACCAGCAAAAGGAGTCAATGATGACACAGCAATCGACCTGGCAATCGGGGTATATCCAATCGGGGGATGTGCGTATTCACTATCAACGGCAAGGGCAGGGTATTCCGATTGTGATGGCGCACGGGTTTTCGGATAGTGGCTCATGTTGGAAGGCGTTTGCTCAGCATTTTGTGAACGAGTACGACGTCGTGTTGATTGATGCTCGTGGGCACGGCTTGTCGGGCACATCGACGACGGGGCACGGCAATATCCAACAGGCCGTAGATGTGGCGTGTCTCATCGAAACACTGGGTCTCGAACGTCCCTTTGTGATGGGGCATTCGATGGGGGCCAACACAACATTGCAGACGGCGGTGAATCTGGGGCAGGGCGTACGAGCTATCATCCTCGAAGATCCGGCGTTTTTTGTGCAACAAACCGTTGATACTCCGAGCCGAGTCGACGAAATTCGCCGCAACATTCATGCCTGGATAAGTAGTATGCAGGACATGCCAATCGAGCAAGTGATGGCGCGTTGTGCTACCGAAAATCCGACCTGGCGCGCCGAAGAATTGCACGCATGGGCTGAATCCAAGCAGCAATTTGGCGAAAAAATGGCTGATTTTGGTCCGTCACAATCCAATCCATGGCAAGAATTAGTGCCGCAATTGGTGGTGCCGACGCTGTTGATAACGGCAGATACTGCCCGCGGTGGCTTGGTGAGTGCCGAGGCTGCTCAGATTGCGCGTAATTTGAGTGCGCACGTCGAAGTGGCGTGTATTCGGGATGCTGGGCATTGTATTCGCCGCGAGGCGCCCATTGCCTACTTGCGCATGGTGCGCGAATTTTTGCGTCGACATCAGTAGTACGCCAATAGGCGACACAGGTGGTTGGCGGTGTATGCATGTTTGTGCTGATATGCCGCCAATCAATAATGGAGAAATGATGATTGGATATGATCAAGCCGAAGCAACGGCGTTGTTGCAGCAACTAGTGGCCATTAAAAGTTATCCTGGTGAAGAACATGCCGTACAACAGGCCATCGTTGAGTGGTTTCGGGCGGCAAATCTCCCTGTCGAACTGTGGCCCACCAGCGCAGCTCCCAATGTCGTAGTGACCATTGAAAACGGACCTGGGCCCACGCTGTTGTTGAACGGGCACGTGGATACGGTATTGCGGGCTGAGGGCTGGGAGTGTGACCCATGGCAAGGGCGCATCGACGGTGACCTCATGTATGGCTTGGGTGCTGCTGATATGAAATCGGGCGTGGTGGTCAACATGCTGGTCACCCGTGCTTTGGCACAGCATCGTGAGCTGTGGTCCGGGACGTTGATTTTTAGTTCGGTCGGCGACGAAGAAGCCTTCTCGATTGGCGCGAATGCTCTGATTGAACGGGGCATTGCTGCTGACTACTGCCTGGTCAGCGAGCCGATGTCGGATATCGTCGTCGGTGCGACGGGTAAAGTCCTCGTGAAGGCTGATGTGATTGGCAAGGCGGCGCATGGATTTATGCCGTGGCAGGGCGTGAATGCTGCCAGTGAGGCGTCGCGTTTGGTGGTGGCCGTGGATGCATTGCCACTCGGCACGCATGAGCGCATTCCATCGTCGCAGTCGATTTTGTCGTTCCTCAGTGGGAGTGCTCAGTATGTGGTGACCATCCCCGAGCGGGCCGAGGTGTTGATTTCGCGGCAAATTGTGCCCGGCGAGAGTCGTGACAGCGTGCTGGCACAGATGCAAGCAGGTATTGATGCACTGCAATCGCCAGCACGAGTCGAGCTAACGACACCGCCGCCGTACTATCCACCATTTGAAATCGACACACAACATCCATTGGTCCAAGCGGTACAGTCAGCGTTTCAAGCGGTACATGGGCGATCTGCCGAGTACATTTATTCGACTGGTGTGAGTGACGGCAATCTGATTGCTGAATTGGCTGGGATTCCGACGATTTTGCATGGCCCGACCGGCGGCAACTTCCACCAGTGCCAAGAATGGGTCAGCCTATCTTCGATGGTGACGTGTTGTGATACATATACACGTGTAATCCAGCATTTGCTGCCGACAACGGCAGAGTAAGGAACGGTGCGATGGTGCATTTTGACATCCAAGAAGCAATTGCGTTGACACGCCATTTAGTGGCCATCAAAAGCTACCCAGGCGATGAACATGCGGTACAGCAGGCCATTGTGGAGTGGTGCCAGCAGTCTGGATTGCCTGTAGAGGTACTGCCAACCAGTGCGGCACCCAATCTCGTCATCCGGATTGCCAATGGCCCAGGACCTACACTCATGTTGAATGGTCACAGCGATACGGTATTGGCGGCTGAGGGATGGGATTGTGATCCGTGGCAGGGGCAGGTTGTCGGAGACCGTATCTACGGTCTCGGTGCCTGTGACATGAAGTCGGGGCTGGTCGCCAATCTCCTGGTCACTCGCGAACTAGCGCGCCACCCTGAACTTTGGTCAGGCACGTTGATTTGTAGTGTGGTTACCGACGAAGAAGCCTATTCGGTTGGGGCGAATGCATTGATTGAGCACGGTATCCAAGCGGATTACTGTATTGTGAGCGAGGCATATCACCCACATGTGGGGATTGGTGCTGCTGGCAAAGTGCTCGTAAAGGCCGATGTTGTCGGCAAGGCAGCACATGGATTCATGCCGTGGCAAGGGGTCAATGCTGCCAGTGAAGGGGCGCGTTTTGTGGTGGGGGTCGATGGATTGCCGTTGGGCGAGCACGAGCGTATACCGGCTTCACAGTCAATCTTGTCGTTCCTCAGCGGCAGTGCACAATATGTGGTGACCATCCCCGAACATGCCGAGATCCTGGTGTCGCGCCAAATTGTGCCTGGTGAAAGCCGTGACAGTGTGCAGGCGCAAATGCAGACCCTCGTCGATGGACTACAGTCGCCTGCGCGCATTGCGCTGTCGACACCGCCGCCGTATTACCCAGCCTTCGAAATCGAGGCAAATCATCCACTCGTACACGCAATGGTGGCTGCATACCACGCCGAATACGGGCAAAACCCGGAGTTGCGGCATTCAACGGGCGTCAGTGACGCGAATTTGTTTGCCGAGCTCGCGGGTATCCCCACGTTGTTGTATGGTCCATGGGGCGACAACTTCCACCAGTGCAATGAATGGGTCGATGCGCCATCGATTGTGGCGTGTTGTCGGGTATATGTACAGGTGGTACGTACATTGTTGGCACCCCAATAACGCACCGATAATTGCAGTGCATGATATAGATCACCCCGTGTCCACATTGTGGGCACGGGGTGGCTGTTGTGTTTGTGGTGACTAGGCCAGTACTTGATTGGGGGTCTGCGGTGCAGTCCACTGACTGTAGAATTCGTACGAGCCTGACCCTAGTGTGATTTGGGTGGTGTTGATGCGTTGACCGTTGAGGCGCACACTACTTGCATCATCCGCTGGGATGTGGATTTCGGCTTCACAGCCGGGGGGGATGGTGACCTTGAAGGTGAATAGCGTCCCTTTGGACTTCCAGCCAGCAGCATACACTCCAAATTGGGATTCGTAGCTGGCCTTGGCGAAGGTGATGCCACCACCTGGTTGAGGAGCGATTACTGCTTTGCGGAAGCCGGGCTCATCGGGGTGATCGCAGATGCCGACCATGACACGCATCATCCAGTCACCGACACAGCCATAGGCGAAATGATTGAACGAGTTCATGATGGGGGTTTGTAGCCCGAATTCGTGGTGCCACGAATCCCAGCGTTCCCACATGGTCGTCGCACCTTGGGTGACCGGGTAGAGCCAAGAGGGGAATGAGCGCTGGCGGAGCAGGCGATACGCCATTTCGTTGGCACCGCCTTTGGTGAGGGCAGGCAGCAGATGTTTGGTGCCGACGAACCCCGTTGATAGGTGAGTACCACGCCGTGCAATTTCGCGGAGCAAGCGGCCTGTTGCAAAGGGGATGGTGTCGTGGTCGAGCAAATCGAGATTGATCGCGAGGGCGTAGTTGGTTTGGGTTTCGCCGTTGAGTGCCAAATCGAGATGCACCAAATGCTGGTGAATACTACTGACATCGCCGACTACGGCACCTTGTGCGAAGACATGTGCTTTGCGGAAGGCTTTGCGAATTTTTTCGGCCAGCGATGTGTAGTACTTGGCATCTTTTTTGCGGCCTGTGGCAGTGGCCATTTCGGCCATTAGGGTGGCGTCATGGGCCCAATATGCGGTGCCAATCAAGTCGCGTGCCGTGTATGAGTCCATGGCCACCCAGTCGCCATAGTCGTTGCCACGGCGGTTCATGCGGCGCAGATTGGGGTTGGTTTCGAGCAAGAAATCCATCCAGCGTTGCATGGCGCTGTAGTTTTCTTCGATGAACTCAGTATCACCGTACATGCGCCATAGTGTCCAGGGGACGACCACACCACAATCGCCCCAAGCAGGTGCGCCTTCGGCTTCGACCACAATGCGTGGCGCCACATCGGGGAATGCGCCAGATGCATGTTGACCATCGCGGACATCGCGCATCCATTTGGTGAGGTAGGCAGCGCAGTCCATCTGATAAATCCCCATGCGCACGTAGATTTGCATGTCGCCGGTCCAGCCAAGGCGTTCGTCGCGTTGGGGGCAGTCGGTCGGCACACTGAGGAAGTTGCCTCGTTGCCCCCATCGAATGTTTTGCCAGAGTTGATTGAGGAGCGGGTCAGAACACTGGAATTCCGCAGTCAGAGGGGTATCCACATGCATGACACATCCGGTGATGCTGTCAGCACTGGGTGCTTTGCTGAGCCCACGGATTTCCACATACCGAAAGCCTTTGTAGGTAAACAGCGGCTCGATCCAGCGTTTTTGACCATCGAGCACAAACACGTCCGTGTTTTTGGCGGCTCGCAAATTCACGGTATGCAGTGTGCCATCGGTGTTGAGGATTTCACCATAGCGTATGGTGATGACATCGTTGGCGTTGCCGTGTACTTTGAGGCGCATATACCCGGCATAAATTTGACCAAAGTCGACAATGTACACGTTGGGTTCGGGCTGGGTAATCCGTTTGACGGGGAGTTCTTCGATGATGCGTAGCGGTGGTGATGTATCGGCACAAATGGCACCTGCATACTGAAAGCTTTGGGTGGCTGACCAGGTGCTGTCATCGTAGCCCACAGTGTCCCACCCGTGTGGGAAGCGGGTGTAATCGACGGTAGTGCCCATGTAAAAGTCGGCAGCTCGGATGTGACTGTCGCTAGCCTTCCAATTGGGATTTGAGCCGATTATCGTGGTTTGTCCGGCTTGATCAACGAGATGGAGTTCACAACGAAATGCTGGGAATTCACCGTAGTTGGTAAAGTTATTTTCGAAGCCCAAATAGCCGCTGTACCAACCATCGGCCAGCATGCTGGCAATGCTATTGGTCCCCATTGTGATGTGGGGGAGCACATCATAGGCCTGGAACATGACGCGATGGTTGTAGTCACTCCAGCCCGGTGTGAGGATGCGGTCTCCGATGATGGTGCCATTGATGTGGGCTTCGTAGAGGCCGAGGGCTGTCACATAGAGTGTGGCACTTGTTAGGGGGTGATCGACGGTGAATTCGGTGCGGAGCATGGCCACCGGTGTGCTGAGTGCGTCGGGGTCTTTGTGGGTGGGGAAAGCGATCCACTCGCTGTGTTGCCACTGTGGATCAGGCAGCCCATGTTGCCACTGGGCTGTGTCGCTCCAGGCGCTCACATTGGCGTGCTCGTCCCATATGCGTACTCGCCAGTACGCATGTGCACCGGCGGGCAGTGCTGGGCCAGCATAGCGTACTGAGGGAACCAATGGTGAGGTGATTGTGCCACTATCCCACAGCAAGTCTTGTGCCTGTGCTAGGGCTTGTGGTGTGCGTGCGACGTGAATCTGGTAGGCAGTTTGGGTGCGATTTTCACCTTTGCCCTTGAGTCTCCAGCTCAAGCGTGGTGTGGCAGCAAGGACTCCGCTCGGGTTGTGTAGGTACTCGGTGCGCAAATACACTGGCCGTAATCGACTCATGGCGTGCTCCTTTGCAATGATTGTGCCTCTATCCTATCAAACAAATTGACCGTGTGTACAGTTGTGTACGCCAAAAAGAGTTTCGAAATAACGAGGTTTGGAAGATATCGTCACAAATAGAACACGCCATTGCAACACTTGTGTTGCAATGGCGTGCGGTGAATCGCAAACGTGGCGCGTATTAGCGCCGAGCGCCAGCCAAATTGGCGCGGATGCGATGCCCACGAATCGTGGACTGATTGAGGACATCAAGTACACGGCGTGCATCACGCTGGGGCACGTTCACATACGAGAAGTTGTCGTGGAGCTCGATGCTACCGATGAGGCGACCAGGGATTTTGGCCTCATTGGCAATGGCACCGACGATGTCACCTGGGCGAATTCCCTTGTCACGACCGATGTCGAGCCACAACTTGACGCTCCCACGATCACCAGTGCGATATGTGCCCGAGGTGCCAGGGCCAGTGCGTGGTGCGCGTGCGCGATTGGAAATGTTGATGGAGTTGATGATGGGGTCTTCACCCTGATCTTCAAGTTGACCACCAAATGCCAGTCGTAGTGCCGCAGCCGCAATGGCTTCGTAGTCGTGGTGTTCGCTGAGTTGTGCCAGCAATGCGCGTTCCATGGCCAAATCTTGTTTGTCGATGGTAGCGGCGATTTGCTGGGCAAAACGCTGGCGACGGCGTTGTTTGAGGTCATGCAAGGCCGGCAACGGATGTACCGAAATGGTGGCTCTGGTCATGCGCTCGATGGCCTTGAGTGTGAAGCGTTCGCGTTGTGTGATAATCGAAATTGCCACACCACTACGACCTGCACGCCCCGTACGCCCAATGCGATGCACATAGATCTCGGGGTCGGGTGGGAGCTCATAGTTGATGACGTGTGTCACGTGATCAACGTCGAGCCCACGCGCCGCCACGTCCGTGGCAACCAAAATGACGCTCTGACATGTGCGGAAGCGCGACATCACGCGATCACGCTGAGTCTGTGACAATTCGCCGTGGAGCGTGTCACAACTGAACCCACGCGCAGTCAGTCTTTCGCCGACGGTATCGACGTCATGGCGCGTACGGCAAAAGATCATGGCTGCACCGGGCTCTTCGTACTGGAGCAGGCGAGACAAGACTTCGAAGCGATCTGCATGCAGAGCTTCGTAGACGCGCTGTTCGACCAAATCAGCAGTTTGCTGCTTGGCAGTGATAGCAATGTGGGATGGATTGTTCATATAGCGCTTGGTAAGGCGCAAAATGGCATCCGGCATCGTGGCTGAATACAGCGCTGTTTGGTGGGGTACCGGCAATGCTGCCAAGATTTGTTCGACATCGTCGATGAATCCCATGGCCAGCATTTCGTCAGCTTCATCGAGCACAACGGTCTGAACCGTCTTGAGTGATACCGTCCCACGATTCATGTGGTCGAGCAATCGACCAGGAGTCGCTACCAGTACATGTGCACCCGCTGCCAACATCCGAATCTGACGGTCGATTGGCTGACCCCCATAAATCGCCACAACATTGAGGCGACGATGCTTGGAATACCCTTTAAAAGCAGTTGCAACTTGTACGGCGAGTTCACGTGTTGGTGCAAGTACGAGCACCTGTGCTTCGCGGCGCTGAGCGTCAATACGCTCGACGAGTGGCAGCGAGTAGGCTGCCGTCTTCCCTGTGCCCGTCTGTGCTTGAGCGATGACATCGTCACCATTCAGCATATGACGGATAGAGGCTTCCTGGACTGGCGTGGGAGTCTGATACCCCAGCTCGGATAACGTACCGAGCAACTCCTGGCTCAGTCCAAGCGCCTCAAATGTGTTTGTCACAATCCCTCCTTAATCACGATAACTTATACAGTATACACGGTAATTGTGATTTGAGTGCGATGATTTAGTCCGTATTCTGGCGTAGTTGTGTGGTTTCGGGGTATTTGTTGAGCATATCGCGTATGGTTTGTTGAAAAAGTTGCACGAGCTCAGGGGGACTTTCGACACGACAAGCGCCACCATAGCGCAACAAAATCTGACGTGTCGTCCATAAATTGTTGACAATAGCGGTGACTGTCGCACTCCCATCATCGTGATACATAATCTGACTGTCGTTGAAAAACGTCGCTAAATCACGACGCCGTGCCACATCGGCATCGAGGTGGTATATCAAGGTGTACTTGGGCTGTGGGGGGCGTTGGGCAGGGATGACCGAGGGTAATATTCGGGCACTGCGCCGTACAATCCGATCGAGCCGATATTCAATGCTCGTATTTGGCAAAGCATGCCCACTTGGGGTGACTTGTAGGAGCACAGCGTCGAGGTACATGTGACCGTCACGCATGAACAGCCCATATGGCGCCACCGTATGCCGACGTGGTGCGACAAGCTCAAAGTTGCTGGTGTATTCAAACATCAACTGTTGTTTGTTGTCGACAGCACGCTTCACCACCCGGAGCGTCGATTGGTCAAACATTTTTTGCTGTTTGCCAGGCATGAGAATCGTCAATGCACTCGGTTTGTTGGTTTCTGCTGTGGGGGCCAAGAGCATGCGAATTTTGCGCAATAAACCCTGAATATTGACAAAGGCGGCCAACATGTGGTCGTCAGGGTAGTTGGTGTCAAGGAATTTGAGTGCTTCGAGATGCTCGTCTGCAAGGTCAAGCAGAGCGAATTCCCCCACATTAGCCATGCTATAGGTCTTGTTGATGCGGTCAAACGTGATATCACAGTTGTATTCGTGCTTGAGGGCATCGAGATCGTGTTTGAGCGCAATACTGGCAGCCGAAGGATAGCCGTCTTGACCTAATTCTTCATTGATGAGTTTGATGAGGTCGTTGTTGCTTTGCGGTGATTTAAAGAGTGCCCGGAAAATCAATAGACGGCGTCGAAATGTCTGTTGCGAACTACGCCGTCGACCACTGGGACGTTGATTCATGGTCTGTACCTCGTTTATGCGTAGTGATTGTCGCCTTCGGGGATAGGCCACTGCTCGCTTTGGGCAATTTCGGTCAGTGCATCCAACAGCCGCCGTACCTGTACAATCATCATTCCCACTTTGAGGGATGCATGTTCATCTTGGTCGACCCAGCGCTGGAGTTGCCCATCGGCATAGACCCGCATCAGCCGGTCTGTTTCGTCAACCATGTGGTCCAATGATTTGATACGAGTCTGCCGCAATTTGCTCCCTGCGGGCACGCTGTCGTCGTGCAGATATTCGCCCACGTCGTGTTGTGTGGTGGCATTGGGGTATGTGGGGAGCCCAAGCTCGTTGTCCAACACATCATGATTACGGCTGTCGGCCTCAATTGCTGGCAATGGCAGAGGTGGTGCTTCCACGGTGGCCTGTTGCTGGAGAAGCTGAACCGCGCTGTCGAGCGTCTGATCGGGGTTGGCTGCAAAATAACTGGCGAGCCGACTCAGCTCAGCTGCTGACATGCCCTCGTCTACGGCAGCTCGTGCCAATTCGAGGCGCGTGGCCGGATTGCTGATACGGCGCAAATGCTGGGCCTGTGTGACCGTCAATTGCCCGGTGCGTAAGTAGACCTGGATGGCTTCTTCGAGGTCGAGGAGCCCCAAGTACCGCCGGACCGAACGTGGCGACAGCCCTACCGTCTGGGCGACATAATCATCGAGCGTGCCTTCGTCAGCCTGTGGATGCTGTTGGGCAAATCGCTGGCGTAAGCGGGCGAAGGCCTTGGCTTGCTCTAGGTCGTTGAGGTCGCGCCGTTGCAGGTTTTCGGTGAGTTGACGTACCAGATTGCGGTCAGATTCGTCGTCGAATACCAAACACGGTACCTGTGTCAGCCCCAAACTCAAAGCCGCACTCCGCCGCCGATGCCCGTAGATGAGCTGATACTGACCGTCGTCACGCCGCACCACTCCCAGCGGCTGCAACATGCCTTGATCTGCGATGGTGGCTGCTAGCCCGCTGATGTCGCCGATATCCTCACGTATCCCACTGTCGCCGACCAGAATATCAGCCGGATGAAGTTCGATAATTTGCATGATGTGTCTCGTAAGTTCCACATTTGTGGATATTTAATGATAGTATAGCACAACATTACACGGTGTAATCGTGGACGAGGAGCTTTTGGCGTTCGACATAGTCGATGACTGCCAGGGCTTCGGCGATGTCGGTCAGACTGATTAAGCCGAGGTATGTTTCGTGTTCATAGACTGCGGCGACGGGTTGTTTATTGGTGAGCAACGTCACACGTACTTCATCGAGGGTCATGGTATGTGCCACCCGCAAAATATCGCGATCCATGATGCCAGCCACATACAAATCACGCGGGTCATTGGCCATGGCATCCATGACATCGTCGCGGGTGACGATGCCCAGCAGGGTGCGCCCTTGCATGACGGCGAAATCGGGTTGATACGATGTCAAAATGAATTCGACCACTCTGCTCACGCGATCATTGGGGGCCAAGGTGATGGCATGGCGGTTGTAGGCGTCGCCCACTCGACGGGTCTCGAGTACCGTACGGGCATTGGTTTCGGATTTTTCATTATTGGCACTAATGAAAATAAACACGGCGGTCAACGCCAACAGTACATTGCCACTCATGATGCCCAGCACCCCGATGATGACTGCCACAGCTTGGCCAATGATGGTTGCTGTTGTCGTGGCAGTGCGTTCATGGGCGAATAATGACAATAGGGCACGCAAAATACGTCCACCGTCAAGGGGGAAAGCTGGTAGCAAATTAAACAATACCAACATCACATTGGCAGTAAACATGGCGAGAATCACTGTCTGCCATGATAATGCTGTACCAGGGGCCGGCAATGAAAAAGTGAAATCTGCTTGCCATGCGAATGGTGCCAATACGAGCGCGATGACGACGTTGACCAGCGGCCCCGCGGCAGCAATCCACAATTCATGCAGTGGTTTGCGTGGCAAGCGACTGAGGAAGGCAATCCCACCAATGGGGAGCAACAAGATTTCGGTCACGGGGATGCCCACACTGCGAGCTGCCAGGGCATGCCCCAGCTCGTGTAGGATGACACAGGTAAACAGGAGGAGTGTCAGCCCCATCCCAAATAGCATGCCCTCGATACCCTGCTCACGCCAGACCCATGCTTCAAAGGCGAGGAGGAGCACGAAGCTGACATGGACTTTAATGGCGGTTTCGCCGACGCGCAAAATTGTAGGTGACCAGTTGTTCATGGGTAGATGAACCTTATTGATTAGGCGCGATGAATAATCCCGGTGAGGCATCCGATGGCACCAGCCGCCTTGGCCAATTCGTCAACTGGTGTAGTTACACAGGCAATATCGTGTTGGGCATACCAGGCTTCGGTCTGCGGGTTGCCGGCCGCCATCAAGATTTTGCGCGGGCCGAGCGTGACGAAGTTGAAGGCGGCACCGCGGCGCACTTCTGGTGAATCGGGCAGCATGATGACCTGATACCCACGGGCCTGCAGGGCTTCGATGGCGCGATGTACCAGACGGGTCGGCCAGGCGATGGCCAGATTGTGGTCGACGATGCGTAGCATGCCCATCAGATGCATGGTACCAAACGGCATGTCGACTACGATGGTTTCGACGTTCATGTCGGCCAGCACATTGCGGAGTTGCGCTACACCACTGTCGTTGGTCCGCATACCACGCCCCACGATGGCAGTGTGGGCGTCGAGCCACATCAAATCTGCTCCCTCAAAGGTCCCTTTTTGGCCAATACTGCGCACAATGGGCACACCGAGGTCAGCCAGGCGGCGGGCGGCTACGCGCTCTTCGCCGGCACGGACTTGGGACGCTGGTCGGGCAATAATCGCCCCTTCGGGAGTCATCACAAACACATCAGCCATGAACATTTGATTGGGTGTGGGTGTGCCTGCCGGTTCAGCGTAGCTCACGGTGACCCCATTGGCGCGATAGGCGGCCGCCATGGCATCGTGTTGTGCTTGTGCACGTGCTAAATCGAGTGGCTCGAGCATGTTGACTTCGTCAGGGTTGAGTGAAGCGAGTAATTCAGCGCCGGGCCGATGCAACACGACATGACGTAGCGGGGCGTATTCATTGTGGATGCCACACAGCCCCCACAACCCGCCGAGCTCTTCTTGGAGACTGTGGCTCCGTGGCCGCCAGCCGTCACCGCCGTATGCTGATTGGGTGTGATTGGGATCGACTGAAATCATCTTGCGCCGCCTTTCTGATGTACTGCAACAATTCCTGCAAAATTTCATTTGCATTTTGCGTGAGTTATATGGTATTA
>VFQT010000972.1_pt1 | contig 37726 bp, 30 predicted proteins | sample 3512381 | NCBI WGS metagenome assembly VFQT01 (sample SAMN10412376, study PRJNA504923) | tailings metagenome | isolation source: Relicate 2 Philex TSF3 active mining site | place: Philippines: Tuba, Benguet | collected 2017-08-29 | reverse complement strand
TACGGGCCACAGCTCCTGTGAATGCCCCTTTTTCATGTCCAAATAATTCACTTTCAAGGAGTTCCTTTGGGATCGCAGCCATATTTACAGGTACAAATTTCCCCTTCTTCCTTCCACTATTATAATGAATGCAACGTGCAACCACTTCTTTCCCAGTACCTGTCTCACCTGTAATGGAAACATTGATGTCTGATCTGACAGCTTTATCCATCAATGTGACTACCTTCTTTACTGCTTCACTTTGACCAATCAGGCAATCCTGGACCTTGAATTTCTCGCTGATCTCTAATTTCAATTCCTCTACCTCAGCTTTTAGTGAATTCGTTTCCCGGATCCTTGCTACACTGTTCCATAACAGATCTTTCGCCCCTTTTTCTTTAACAATGTAATCCTGCACGCCCTCCTTTAACAAGCTAATGGCTTCCGAAATGTCTTCCTGGCCACTTAAAATGATGACAGATGTATTTGGAAGTATATCTCTGATCTTTCTGTAAAGCATTCTACCCGTTATGTCAGGCAATGAAAGATCCACTGTGATCAGATCAGGTTTCTGATGAAGATTCTTCAAACAGTCATTTCCGGTCAGGTAATGTGTTACCAAATAATCATGATTCAGCCTTAAATGGTAAGATATCATTTCACCATACCATTCATCATCTTCTACTACGAAAATCTTATACTTTTTCATTCATTGAAGATCACATGCGGGGTGTGTTGCTATCATGCCATCAATTTAGTATGCTTTGATCGAAATGAAAGCCAATTTCAATACCACATTTAAATGTTGAAAAAGCATGCTCTAATTATGAAAGTTCAATCTGTTTAATTGGTTCTTCTTTTGCTATGCATATCAAAAGTTATTCAGCCATGCAGTATAATCATCCTAATACAGGTTCAAATGTCCTCCGATCAGCCATCATTGTTCCTTGTTATAATGAGGAAGCTCGCATCCCTTTTTCAGATTTTATGACTTTTGCTTACCGTCACACAGATGTCTTATTATGTTTCGTAAATGATGGAAGTCAGGATGAAACAATATCAGTTTTGAATGCATTTCAAATGCAGGCGCATCGTAATACATGTATTCTTGATCTGAGAAAAAATGTTGGAAAAGCCGAGGCAGTCAGACTCGGAATGTTGCATGTGCATAATACTTTCAATATTCCACTGATTGGATTCTTAGATGCGGATCTGGCAACCGATCCAGAGGAGTGGCTTGATATGGCCAAATTTCAATATGATCATGACAATTATGCGGCGATCGTTGGCAGCAGGATCCAGCGTTTAGGCGCCAATATATCCAGAGACAATAGCAGATCTATTTTTAGTATGATCTTTCGGAATCTAACAAAACTGATATTGAAAGAAAAGTTTCATGACACACAATGTGGCGCTAAAGTTTTCAAAAGAGAATTGGTCCCATACTTATTTGGAAAACGATATATTTCATCCTGGCTTTTTGATATCGAAATATTCATACGTATTCAACACAAATTTGGTCGAAATGCACTTAAGAAAGGAGTTCTTGAATATCCACTGCTTCAATGGAAAGAAGTTGGCAATTCAAGACTAAAAATATCTCATGCTTTAATGATGCCTATTTATCTATACCTCATATTTATAAAATATCGGCGAAGCGAAAGTGTCTAGATTACCTGCCAATTTATCTTGAAAATAGTTTCGTCTTAAATATATGCTAGACACTTATTATTTCATACTAAAAGTAATATGCCGAAAAGCTACACTCTAAGATTACCATCTCCTAGACATTTGCAAAAGCATATGTATCTAAAAGATAGATATCATGGAACAATGCTATTAGTAATAGCCAGCATCGCAGGTTTGTTGATACATGGAATAACTGTTTTTTCATCCTTGCCTAAGACTTACGATGCATACGTTCATCTTTTTTTTGCAGATCATTATGCCAGATTTTGGTTTGAGCCGTGGGAATATCGATGGTACACCGGTTTTTACATTTATGGATACCCGCCACTAGTGCATCAATTGATCGCATTGCTCAGTAAAATAGTACCCATAAAAATTGCGATCTCTATTTATGCCATCATTATTATTCAAGTACTAATTATTGGCACATACCGATTTACTCAGTTGTTTTTTGACCATATAACTGCTGGAATAGCATCGATCGTAATTGTATTTTTGTCATCAGTCATTCAAACATTACATGTTTTTGGACAATTACCAACACTTTCCGGAACTGCATTCCTACTTAATGCGCTCCCTTTTCTCTACTATTACTTTAGGGATAAGAAAGTGATAGACTTGTTTATGTCATTGACATTCATGTCATTAGTTGTATGTGCTCATCATGTTTCTGTAATTTTTGGCCTGGTTTTTTTTATAGCTCCCACTATATATATGATTATGTATGATCTAATACCTGTTGCCGGACATAATAAAGGAAATTTTGCTACACTCATTCCTCTTGTAAAAATTACATTTCAAAATATAAAATATATTCTGTTATATTCTTTTTTACTCATATTACTGATATACCTTCTTATCCTTCCTTATTGGTATTGTTGTAAGTTTGACCCGATTGATCAGGTTCCTATCCCTCATGGTTCGCGAGATAATTATCTACAGAATATTAATTCTGGTCTCATCTTCTTTGTTATTCCCCTAATTGCGGTAATTTCTCTTTTTCCAGTTTTGATTTTTCTTCTTTTTACAGTACCAAGATTTTATGCCTGGGGTATTTCTTTTGTGATCTGTTTGATACTTGGTAGTGGTGGAACCACCTCATTGCCAAAATTATTATTGGGGGAGAAAGCTTTCAATATCCTGACATTGGATCGATTTGCTTTTTGGTGTTCAATCATAGCCGTTCCATTCATTGCTAAATTTCTAAAAGAATTTATCATCGGGTCAATCAACAAATTTCTTCTAATTTATCATGGCCACGCTTTTAAAAATTTTCTGATCTATTCTAATGGCTTTATCTATTTTATTTTCATCCTCTTTATTTTTCATCTTAGTAATTTCAGACCTCTACAGCCAAAGGAGATTGACATCCAGCCTATTGTCAATTTTTTAAATCGTGACGAACATATGGATTGGAGATATCTCACACTTGGGTTTGGAGACCAAATGGCATGGTTGAGTCTGAACACTTTGGCTGCTACAGTTGATGGAAATTATCACAGCGCACGGAAATTGCCGGAATTGATTTCGAGACCTGTAGAGCGATTGGAAAATGCAAAATATCTGGGAGATCAAGGATTGGCAGCACTATCCGACTTCCTGGTAAATGCAGCCAAATATCATCTCAGATATGTGTTTAGTAATGATCAATTTTATGATCCACTTCTTTTTTATACCGGATGGAACAGGGTTGTCAGACTAGAGAACGGGATCATGGTGTGGGAGAAGAATAATATAACCAAAGTACCCGTTTCAGCTGAAAAGAAAGTTCCAGCGTATTTTCCTATCATATGGGGTATTATCCCTGTCCTGGTCGTAGTCATGGCCTTACTCACTAATATATATTCGCTAACATATTCACCAAAAAGCATTACTACCTACCATCCTAATGATCTTCTTCCCATTTTCCCAAGAAGTATGGTTTATGTTTCTTCGTTTACTCTCCCATTTATGCTGATCATTCTTCTTGGGACTCAGCTGCTGGCCATACAGAATAAACAACATGCCAACACTCCAGAAGATACCATCCTGAAATATTACCGTTCATTAGACCTGCAACAATTCGAAAAGGCTTACGGATTTGTACATCAATCACCTTTGTACACTTTAGACCACTTTCTCTTACAAAAATCACTCAATGATGGCGGTCTCATCCCATATTACGCAAAACTTGATACTTTAGAACTAACGACATTGACTCGATCTCCAACCCGCGCTACAATAGCTGTGCAGGTGGGTTGGAATACATCCATTGGTAAACGGTTTCAAACCGATACATTACATCTTGGTTTTGACGGATCGTTATGGAAAATATTTCCCACGACTCCTCGATCAATTATTCCGCAAGATCAGGTAGACCTTTATAATTATTTGCTATTCAAAAAAAATGGAAAAAGAGTTATAAGTACATTCCCAACTGTTTATGATGATCGAATAAAAAAACCATTCGTTCAATATAATCAGTTAAACCTTATATACAACAATGGATATTTTATAGCAGGGGAAATACTAAATGCAGACATCTTCCCAGTTTCAATTTTGCCAAAGGCAGTAGTAAAGTTCAGAAATGGCTCTGAAAAACAATTCTATACGCAGGAAAAAATTCATTACAACCTTGCACCTAAAGGATATACCTATTTTCGCATCGATATAGACGCTGCAAGTGAGCGATATCTATTGGACGATATACTTTATATAAAGATCTTAACCCACGCTGATGTCTCTGATAGAGGGTTCATACATGGTGGACCGATAGAAATTAAACAAACAGGAAAATACGATGGAGTTTCTAAATACGATATTACATTTTATAATGATAAAGTTGATGATATTACGATACCGTCTGTTCTCATGGCATATAAAAATGCTGAAGGAATCATAGTAAACACTAAATTATTGATTTTTAATAGTTCTATTCGGAGTGGATTACATCGAACCTTTTCTTTCGACATACAGGATATAGAACGTGAAGGGAAAATCATTAAAGGTATTCCTATTCAATATTACATAAATGATCAAGAACGTTTTGTAGAGCCCCAGAATATTTCTGATACCTCTTTAGATCATGACAGAATCTCTTTTTTGCCACATTGCTTCATGGCTAAAGAAATATTCCTTCAGTAATGAAATACTTTATTTTGACCCCCTTTTTGTTTATGACATGCTTTCAAGAGCAATTAATTAAACCAAAACTCTTAAATACGTCATTTATTCTTCGCCCATATAGGGATACCATATATTTTCGATCCCCTTATAAAGCATGGAATATAGAAGTTTATGGATCTGTTCAGCCTATTTCATTCATTTATTCTCATCTTGATGATGTCCTAACCATCGTTCCAAAGTATTGTCTTTCAATCCCTGCATCTTTTATACATGTTGTTCTATCAACTGGAAATCATTTTTATATCTTTCGATTTCAGTTTCAGAATAATTTTCAGACTGTTTCGAATCGAAAGTATAGATCCCCCAAATCAATAAACACTGATTCTGCTCTAATTCAGTATTCATTAGAACACACCATTTCTTCGAACAGGAATATTATTTATCGGCCGATACATGATTCCTATTTTGAGGAAAAAGCGTTGATGATCGATCCACTTGCAGGTACATTTACAGAAGATGTCAATGACCCTCGTTCTTCATTCTATGTTCAACCGGGTAGTCCATCAGAAATTAAATTGTCCTATTATTACGATTCCACAAACGGATATTACCGGATACTTACGAATAGTCTGGTAGATATTTTTGGAAATACGATAGCTAACGGTACCGCAATTACATTCTATGTTAAAAATAGAAAACATTATAAAATATATGAACAAGTAATCATCGGCGGAGTCTCAAGCATCGTTGTTCAGAATAATGATGTCGATACTGTTCAGATCCTGGCTAAAATTGGAATATTAAATTCAAACCTCTTATGTATAAACAATTGATTTATGAAGTATTATATCCTCATTTTAGTCATATTTGGAGTTGCTTTATATATCATTCATTATAATCAGCATGACCCTGCACTGATTACGCCATTTTTTCGTCAGAAAGACCAAATAATTCAAAATGATAGACGAGATGTAAGGATTATTAACCAAAGTATGACCCATATCTCCAATGATCAGGTCGAAATATTAAAAAGGGATTATTTGAATTTATGGTATCATCTCGACCACCTGCATAATACGAATGACATTGTATCAGGCAAATCTTACTATACCGAAGAATTTTACCAATTTATTCTGTCAAATCTAGAATCTGCGCCCCACGGTAATTTTTTTAGGACGACCTATGATCATGATGTATCCATTGATAATTTTTCTCCCGATGGATTAATTTGTACACTCACCGATCGTAACATTTTACTCAAATACGAAACACCTGTTCATTACTATTTCGACACTGTAAATGTGTCCATGGTTTTATTTAACCAAGGAGAAAATTGGCGTATCGATGCCTTGCAGTTCTTCTGATGGAGTAACATTTTCCTGGCCTGCATTTTTTTTACAGTCTATCTATTTCAAGGATCCAAGAATGATCCCCAATCATCATTGCTCCTCCAACATCTCCTTTCACTTCATTTTATTTTTATCCACATTTGATTTAAAGAAACTTTTCTATTTAATAGAAAAAGCCATGCCCTCTTTCCCGATTATAGAATATAGCCGTTTCATAAAATTTCATAATAAACACGGAATCAACTGATTGTGGATTTGGATTGATTTTGGTACGCTCTATCCAAAATCAATTTTATGCCACCAATTAACCTCTGTCGGCACCTGTTGTACATTCTTTATGCTATCTTATTTGGGCTGTTTTTCCGTGTGGAACTTATGGCGCAATACGTGAATAATCGGAAGTGTCCAACGAGTTATCATCGAAATAATGGCAATGGACAGTATGTTACACCTTTTGCTTCCAATATTTCAGCCACGGGTGTGTATGCTCAGCAAGCATTGACAACAAATCATGAAGGAATTTTTAAATTCACATGGACTGATGGTATTACATATCCTCCTATTATTACGAGGACATTAATAACACCCATTGGAGGGGTGACTGCTCAAGATTGGGTTTGGGGTAATAATACTGTTGGTTCACCTTTTAACCCTCCCGGTATTCCGGATAATGGTGTTGTCAGCTATAATTTTTTCAATAATAACCTGCCCAACGCTGGTTTGGTAACCATTGAATTCTCCGACCCTCTGAATAATCAATTGATCAATACATGTACCTATGAATTAAAAAGTGGTAGTTCATCCAGTGGAAACTGCTATAATTTTCCGGTCAAAAGCCCTTCCAATTTTAACTACCCAATCAGTTACTACATAACTTCAGAGGATTCATCCGGTGAAACGAGTGCGCCAAATATTGATGCTGGTGGTGGATTTATAACCTATTCCCTTCAAACATCGGTTGACAAAATTTCCATAGACCCATCCACGGGTATAATATCATGGAATAAGAATCTGCCCATAGATACCTTTCATCTCATCGTCGTAGCATCAAACGGACTGTTACCCAATGCTACATCCGAGGTAATTTTGGTGGTCTTAAAAAAAGGTGTCTGTTCGGGGAATGATGGTGGTTTAGAGAGTAAAAGTATTGGTTTTGCCCTATCAAACAGGCTTTATGATCAGATACGATCAGAAACGCATTCCGGAATGGACTATAAGAAAGCTGTACCTTTTATTACCCAACCTGTACAGGAGATCATTTATGGTAGCGGCCCGAGTGGTTCATCAGGTAGTACACCTGCGTCCAAATTCAGGAATATCAGTTTACGGGATTACATGCCGGATGCCTTGATCATCGGAAAGGACGCCAAAACCTTTATCTCTTCTCCAACAGATATTATTCAATTTACGAATGCCATAGATGTAATGTCCGTAGATTATGTTCAGCATGGTCTCAATAAGGCTGTCGCATTTTCTACAAAATCCACCAATGCTGTCTATACCCACACAAAACCGGTATGCGACAGATTGAAAGGGGCTGAATTGATCAACGTTGAAACCATTAACATCCGAAACCTCTCGCTGCTGAAGTACACCGTAAGGCCAGTTTCCGGCGTCCTTGAATACGCTACAAGTTTTTCTGTTGGTATCAATCCACAAAATGGACAACTGTCAGTCCAATCCCAATGGTTCACAGACCAATATATTGGCCAGGATCTTATGATAAATTTCCAATTATGGAGCTATGATCCAAATTTACTTAGTGAAATGATCAATAATGTTCTTTTCAAGTTTGAGCAGAATTTTAAGGTGTCACAATTGGGCAGTACAAAAAGACCCCTAACTTATGTTCAGACTTTCGCAAAAGATTTGAATGATCAAAATACTGTCAAGTTAAAGATCCATGATCTTTCCAATTCATCTTCAGCTATACTGATCATAAAGTCGAGGCAAACCGAATTCGACAGTATTGGAAAGCAAACCCAATTGACCATTCCATTGATTCCAATGGGTACTTCAGAAGTAAAATTACCGCTGAAAGATATCGCTGAATCAGAGATCAGATTAATGATCAATGGGGTACAAGAGGACTTTATATACTATAATGACGGATTATGGAATATACACCATCCCGGATCTGCCTCCGTGCATATGTTCACCACATCGACGGATACGATCAAACCGCGGATCGACGAATTCAGATTATTCAGGAATGTCAAATTAAATGCCATAACCTCCGAATACATCACGGTCTATAAGATGCTGAGAGGTGGCGGCATACCCATGGATCTTTCGGATTTCAATGCCATTAAATTTGAAGCCACAGGTAATTCGCCAGTTCGGGTTAGAATGTTAAAGAAATCAGTCCTTAATTATGAGGATCAATATGAATACGTACTCAATTTATCACCCTCATCGAAAACGTATCAGATAAACTTGAACCAATTCAGATCTGCAACATTCAAAAAAACGATTGATCCGGATGATCTGTTGATCCTGTCCTTTACGTTCGAGGCACAGAGGCCCTCCAGTCGTTTCGAATCCACGATCAGTAATGTAAGATTTGTAAAAGCATCTTCAACAGGCTCAACCATACCACAGACTATGGTCATATCACCAAATCCGGTCAGATCACAGTTCATGATGAGTTTCCAGTCTTCCTTCAATGAATCAATGACCTTACAGATCATCGATATTGGTTCAGGACGGTTACTTCACGAGCGAAGCCTGAATGTATTAAAAGGTCAGAATAATATTCAGGTTCAACAAGTTGACATGATCGCATCATCTCAATGCATCGTCAGGCTGTATTCTCCAAATCAGATATTTCAGGCCAAGATGATCAAGACAGATTAAGCAATCACAACGCTTGATGACTCCATTTTCAATCAGGATCATATCCAATTTCTTCCCGAATTATCATCCGTCATGCGATTGGCCATCATCACTCCATATCCTCCGAGTGAGGGAACTTTGAATGAGTATGGATTTCATCTTGTAAAAAGTTTTACAGGCAAACATGCCATAGACAAGATGTTCATTTTGACCAATCACCTGACGGATGATCATTCCTATCTCACAACAACGCATAAAGGGATTTCTATACAGCCTTGCTGGAGATTCAATGGTTGGTTCAATACGATCACGATCATGCGTGAGCTTCGCCGAATTAAACCCGATATGATCCTGATGAATCTGCAATTCATGACCTTTGGTGACAAAAAGATCCCTGCGGCACTTGGACTGTTCCTGCCCTGGCTTTGCAGATTTTACGGCTACCCTAATATTGTTTTGCTTCACAATATCACGGAAACCGTCAGTTTTAGCAAGATTGGGATGTCCGGAAATATCGCCAAAGAACAGATATTAAAATGGATCGGCAGACAGCTCACACGGATCATTCTGAAGGCAGATATTGTCGGTTTGACCTTCACGAAATATGTAGATCTGATCAGGACCCATTACAGGGTCGGCAATGTTTTCCTGTTTCCACATGGCAATTTCGATCTGCCGGAAAGAACATTCCTGCCCAAATATCCGATGGAGATCCGCCTCCTGACCTTTGGTAAATTTGGTACTTATAAGCGGGTGGAAATATTACTGGACGCATTGCCCATACTGGAGTCTGCGTATCCTGCACATACTTTTACGGTAGTCATCGCAGGTACAGATAACCCGAACGTTTCAGGATATTTAGATGGCATCAAACAAACATATGCGCATTTGACCAATGTGATCTACACCGGTTACGTACCGGAAGATCAGGTCGAAAAACTATTCAAGGACAGTACGTTTGTTGTCTTCCCCTATACCACCACCACCGGTAGTTCAGGCATCCTGCATCAGGCAGGTTCCTATGGCAGGGCATGTATCTTTCCCCATATTGATGACCTTATGCGCCTGGTATCCGAGGAGGGTTATGATGGTGAGTATTTTGAGGTTGATGATGTGGGGAGCCTGGCTGGTGCAATCGGCAGATTGATCGATCGACCAGCGCGCAGGATACAGATCGAAGACCGGAATGTTGAAGCCGCAAAAGGATTACCCATGGCCGATCTGGCGGAGTGGTACATAGCTCATGCAAAGGTCCTGCTGAAAAGAACTGAAGTAAATACATCGCGACATGCATGAACAGCTGCTGACATTGATCAGGTATCCATATCCTTTGTTCAAATGGTTGATACCGTTCGAAGTTTATGCTTATCTGATCGTAGGTGGGTTCAATACGATGTTGAATATTGCATTGTTCATCATCACGTATAAATCCATTTCCGGGATGCACTACGCGGTAGAAGCCTCAACGACATTTGCCTTTGGGGTCACCGTCATCACCGGATTCTGGTTGAATAAACATTGCGTGTTTGACGTGAAGAGATCGTGCGAATCACCCGTTAGAAAACAATTTATTAAATATTTTCTGGTTTCTTTTCAAGGTTTGTTCGGATCCATCCTGCTGTTAAAATGTTGTACTGAATTTATGGGTTGGCCTCCGGTGATGTCATATTTCATTACAACGGTGATCATGCTGAGCTTGAATTTCTTGTTGCAACGGTTCTTTACATTCAGAAGGTGAGATGATAGCATGTAGTTTGGGTGCCCCCGGATCCTTAAGAAATTCCGGCCAATTCGAGGCTCATTTTCTTCAACCGAGGGATCTCCATGCTTTCGATGATCGGATCGGGCATGAGGATGAGTGAAGTACCCATCGAGTGCCACCAATCGCCTTTACGCAACGCACTGAACGGGAGGATACCGATGAGGTATTTACGTTCCGCATCGGAATGCCATTCTTCGAGGGTTTCGAAGTGTTCCTTCGGCAGCGGGATGGTGTTGTCCATGCTCACATAGGCACGGATGTAAAAGTCCTCTGTCAGTTCGAGTGGTGTGTGGTGATATTTTTTCTTGTATTCGTAGCGATACTGGTAGCGCAGGGCCGCGATATCGCTCAACACAGCTGAGGCCGTGGGAAAACTTCCCGCTCCTTTTCCATAGAAGAACTGACGATCTGCAAATCCACTTTCAATGACCACGCCGTTGTATTCGTTCCGAACGAAGGCGAGATGGTCGTCTTGCGTGACAAACTGGGGCATGACAAAGGCGGCTACCTTTCCGTTCTGCAGTTTCTGAGCCTGGGCGACGAGTCGGATGGAGAGGCCTTTTTCCCGACCTACGGCCGCATCCGCCAGATGTATATGATCGATGCCGTTGCGCAGGATGGTGGAGGGGTGCGCCACGATGCCGTAGGCATGGGCCAGCAGGAGCGACCACTTATTGACGGCGTCCCAGCCTTCAACATCCAGTGAAGGATCACTTTCTGCGAAGCCAAGTTGTTGCGCCAGGATGAGGGCTGACCGGAAATCCAGTTTATCCTCGAACATCCGCGTCAGAATGAAGTTGGTTGAGCCGTTCACGATGCCGCGGATCCCGTGCAGGAGATCATTGTCGTAGTATTCTTCCAGATTGCGAATGACCGGGATCGAAGCACAGGAAGAGGCTTCATATAGCAGTGACCTTCCAGTCTCTTCCTGCAGGGCCAGCAGTTCGGGGAAATGTTCTGAGAGCATTTTCTTGCTGGCACTGACAACATCCTTCCCGTTCCGAAGGGCGGTAGATACGATCTGCCAGGCGGCTTCCGACTCATTGATCACTTCCACGATCACGTTGATCTCAGGGTCGTTCAACAGCAGGTCCCTGTCGGTCGTGAACAGTTCGGCCGGCGCATTCCGGGCCCTGTCCGGGTGCTTCACGCATACCCGCTTGATAGAGGCCTTCAGCGAAGGTGTTTGTTGCAAGATCCTGTAGAGGCCTTCGCCTACCACTCCGAAACCGAAAAGTCCGATCGTCAGTCGCTTGTGTGCTTCCATCTGCTTGTGTTGAAATGGTTAACTTTCGCGGCGCAAAGGTACCAAATCCTGCAGGATTGCCATGGATGGAAGGTGCAAAAAGGCGAAGGACTCAGTAATAATACCCGAAAATGATGTTCATTTCATCTTCGCTGGTGAGACCGAAACTGACGGCCTTCGAGGTGTTATTGAAAAAAGTGACTTCAGACATCAGTCCCTCGCCCGGTTGAAGGGTGATGGGTGTCGTGAAGTTCTTGATCAGCGGGTGTTCCCAATCGGTGTTCTCATAGACGATCTCGCCATTTCGTGGGCCACCGGCGATGCGGATGACGAACTTCTCGCCCAGTTTATGGGTATGTGATGTCAATTGGATGATCCGGGTGACAGTATTGAACGTGAAGGTCTTCTTGAACATTACCCGCTGGCCGGCCGGGATGGGAATGTCCTGGTTGTTGAGATCCAGCGTCTTGGCCTCAAATTGCACGGAAGATTGCGGTACCGTGTAGAAGTTCACATAATTCACACCCTTCAGCGTAAGGTCGGTCTTGTTGAAATAGTGGGCATTGAGGTCAAGCGGGGTGGCGGCGTTCACTCGAAGCGCCACGCCGGGTGGAAGGGTGACCTCTTTTTCGGCCTCCATGGTGCCGCCGAAAAAGACGTGGTTCTGCATCTGGGCCAGGGTCGTCAGATTGATACCCCCATCCGGATTGCGGATGTCGCGGACCTGACCGACCGCGGGCAGGCCCGTCTGATTTCGGAAACTGTACACCAGGAAGTGGTGACTGTTGGAACCGCCCCGCATCACCAGACGATTCACGAAGACCGTACTGGTGTTGGGCGTATTCTGGCGTACGAAGAGTTCGCGTTCGAATTGCCTGGCAATGTCAAATGGTTCGATCCTCAACTGAAAACCCTCAGTGGCTGCCGGTGGAGCCAAGGGGGTGACTTCCGGCTGGCAGGCTGATTTATCGTCAAGCACCGAAGCTTCCACAGGTCGGCCGGTCTTGGGTGCTCCGGCATTGATCCAGCGTCGGATGAGTTCCACCTGTCCCTTCGTCAGCACTCTCCCGCCCATGGGCATTTTGTTTCCGAAATTCCCGGAATGATGATTGGCCTGACAGGTGATCTTGTGATAGAGGAAACTGTTCTCCGCATCAAAGGGTTTGACACGAATGATGCTTTGAGCCGCTGCCGCTGCGTTCTTTGAGGCCTTGGCCACCAGATTGTCGTAGGATTGTCCCTTCGCCAGTACCAGGCCATGTTGCGCAAACGTACCATCAGCCGAGGAGGCATGGCAACCGGAGATGGCGCACTGCGTGGTCAGGATCTCGTCCTGGATCAGGTCGAAGGTGGCCGTTTCGGTACTGGTGGTGCCCGTTCCTTCCTTTTTACCGGCGGCTATGACAAGGGCGGCACTCAGGCAGCCTGCAGCGATGGCATGTGACCAATGCATGTAATGGCGATTTCAGCCAAGATACGTGAAATCACTGCAATCCAAATGGATCGTTCATCCCCCCAGCCTTCAAAATTGCTCCCACCCTCAGGCTACCGGCACGAAGTCTCCCGCCTGCAGGGTGGCCAGTTCCTCGTAGTTCTTCCAGCGGAGGTTGACCAGTTCCTGTGCCAGTCCCATGAGTTTTTCCGCCTCATCCGGATGGGTGCGCGTCAGCACCTTGTAACGGAGTTCGTTGTATGCGTAATCCCTCAGTCCGATGGTGGGCCTGGGCGAATCCAATACAAATGGATTCTGCTTTTTCTTCCGCAGTGTCGGGTTGTAACGCAGCAGTGGCCAGTATCCGCTGTGCACCGCCTTGTGCTGTTGGTCCAGTCCGTCTTTCAGGTCATAGCCGTGCGCGATGCAATGGCTGTAGGCCAGGATGAGTGAGGGTCCGTCATACGCTTCTGCCTCGCGCATGGCCAGCAGTGTCTGCTGTGGATTGGCCCCAAAGGCTACACGCGCTACATACACATTTCCGTAAGAAATGGCCTGCATGGCCAGGTCCTTCTTGCCGACACGCTTGCCCGCCGCCGCAAATTTTGCCGTGGCGGCTGTCGGGGTAGCCTTCGAACTCTGTCCGCCCGTATTGGAATACACTTCGGTATCAAGTACGAGGATGTTGATGTTGCGGCCACTGGCGAGTATATGATCCAGTCCGCCATATCCTATATCATAAGCCCAGCCGTCGCCACCAACGAGCCATACACTGCGTTTCACCAGATGATCGGCAAGCGACAGCAGCTGTCGGGCCTGTGGACCGTCGATCCCCGCCAGTACAGTCTTGAGTTCGGTTATGCGTGACCGTTGTCTGATGATCTCGGATTCCAGGGTCTGGGGCGCTTGCAGGATATCATTCGCGAGTGAATGTCCAATCCTGTCAGAAAGCAGGGTCAACAGTTGTCGGGCCGTATCCGCATGCTTGTCGGCCGTGATCCTCATTCCCAGCCCGAATTCTGCGTTGTCTTCAAAGAGCGAATTGGACCAGGCCGGCCCCTTGCCCTGCGCATTCACGGCCCAGGGCGTGGTCGGCAGGTTTCCGCCATAGATGGAAGAACAACCGGTGGCATTGGCCACGAGCAGCCGGTCGCCATACAATTGCGACAACAACTTGAGGTATGGTGTCTCACCGCAACCTGCACAAGCGCCGGAGAATTCAAAGAGCGGCTCGAGGAACTGCGCACCATGGACCGTGGAGAAGTCGATGGTGGAACGGTCGTTCCAGGTGAGGTCCTCAAAAAATTCGATGTTCCTTTTTTCCCGCTCCAGCAACGGTTCCTTCTCTGCCATGTTGATGGCCTTGCGCGTGGCATCCTGCCGGTTGTGGGCGGGACAGACCTCCACGCAAAGGTTGCAGCCGGTGCAATCTTCGACATATACCTGAAGCGTGTAGCGGGTTTCAGGGAATCCGCGCGCATTGATCGGGGCCGATGGAAATCCTTCGGGCGCCTTTTTGAGATGATCCTCGTTGTAGAATTTCGCACGGATCACACTGTGCGGACAAACATACGCGCAGTTACCGCACTGGATGCAGGTGGCAGGGTCCCATTCAGGCACGAGGTCGGAGATGTTTCGCTTTTCCCATCTCGTGGTGGCGCTGGGATAGGTACCGTCGATCGGCATCGCACTCACAGGCAATTCATCACCATGGCCGGTCATCATCTTTGCGGTGATGTCCCGTACGAAGGCGGGGGCCTTCGCCGATACCACATCCGTCAGGGATACTGCAGCACCACTAACGGTCATGGGTATCTTAACTTCAAACAGATCGTCCAGCGTGGCGTCCACCGCCCTGAAGTTCTGTTCGATGACGGCTTTGCCTTTCTTGTAGTATGTTTTTTCGATCGTCTTTTTGATCTCCCGGATCGCCTCCTCCCGGGGGAGTACCCCGGAGAGCGCAAAGAAGCAGGTCTGCATGATGGTATTGATCCGACCCGTCATACCCGTCTCGCGGGCGACGGCGGTGGCATCTATGACATACATCCTGATGTTCCGGTCGATGATCAGTCGCTGCACAGAGGCGGGCAGTCTGTCCCATACTTCATCCGGACCATAACTGCTGTTGAGCAGGAAGGTGGCACCATCTTTCGCAAACTCCAGCATTTCTACTTTTTGCAGGAAGACGAACTGGTGGCAGGCGATGAAGTCTGCCCTGGAGATCAGGTAGGGTGCGCGGATCGGTTTGGGACCAAAACGCAGGTGAGAGACGGTCCGAGCACCGGATTTCTTGGAATCATACACAAAGTATCCCTGGGCGAAGAGGTCTGTGTTCTCGCCGATGATCTTGATGCTGTTTTTATTGGCACCGACCGTCCCATCTGCACCGAGGCCGAAGAAGAGCCCTTGTCGCCATTCGGATTCGTCGAGGGTGAAGGTCGGATCGTAGGGCAGGCTGGTGAAGGTCACGTCGTCCTGGATGCCGACGGTGAAGTGATTTCGGGGTTCGGCTTTTTTCAGTTCATCGAACACGGCTTTGGCCATCGCGGGTGTGAACTCTTTGGAGGAGAGCCCATAGCGTCCGCCTATCAGACGTGGAAGCCGCGGCAGCCGGCCATCCTGGAGCCCCTCCACCAGGGATGCAAGCACGTCCTGGTAGAGCGGTTCTCCCGCTGCGCCCGGTTCCTTGGTGCGGTCGAGCACGGCGATGGATGTCACGTTGGCGGGTAGTGCCTTGATCAGGTGTTCCGTGGAAAATGGACGGAAGAGCCGGACCTGGATGACGCCGGTCTTTTCTCCCCGGCTGTTGAGCAGTTTAGCGGTTTCCTCAACGGTTTCGCCACCGGATCCCATGATGATGATGACGCGTTCGGCATCCGGCGCACCGGTATAGTCAAAGAGTTGGTAGCCCCGACCGGTCAGCGTACTGAACTCCTGCATGACATCTTCCACGATGCCGGGGGTGGCTTGATAGAACGGGTTCACCGTTTCCCGTCCCTGGAAATAAACGTCCGGGTTCTGGGCCGTGCCACGGATGAAGGGTTTGTCAGGATTCAGCGCCCGGTCGCGGTGGGCAAACACCAGTTCGTCGGGGATCATCGCGGCGATCTGATCGTCGGGGATCAGTTCGAGTTTATTGACCTCATGGGATGTCCGGAATCCGTCGAAGAAATGAACGAAGGGTATGCGTGACCTTAGGGTGGCCGATTGGGCGATGAGCGCGAAGTCATGCGCTTCCTGGATGCTGGCCGAAGAGAGCATGGCAAATCCGGTGGAGCGGGCAGCCATCACGTCCTGATGGTCGCCGAAGATCGACAGTCCCTGGGCGGCGAGCGACCTGGCCGCCACATGGAAGACCGCGGGCGTAAGTTCGCCGGCGATCTTGTACATGTTGGGCAGCATGAGCATCAGCCCCTGCGAAGCCGTGAAGGTGGTGGTGAGTGATCCCGTCTGCAGGGCACCGTGTACGGTACCCGCGGCACCGCCTTCGCTCTGCATTTCGATCACATCGGGGATATTCCCCCAGATATTCCGCAGTCCCTTCGAACTCCATTCATCGGCCAGTTCGGCCATGGTGGAGGACGGTGTGATGGGATAGATCGCGCAAACTTCGTTGACGCGGTAGGCGATATAGGCGGTGGCCTCGTTGCCATCCATGGTGGCAATGATCTTATCCTTGGACATATGCAGTGGCTTTGTCAGGTTCAGGGATCATTTCGATCGCGTGGCAGGGGCACTGCTCGTAACAGACTGCGCAGCCGGTGCATTTGTCAAGGTTGAAGCGGTAGCCTTTTCCCGGACCGAGTTTGATGATGGCTTCTTCGGGGCAGGCGCCGAAACATCCGTCGCATTCAAAGCAGTTGCCGCAACTCAGGCATCGTTTGGCTTCGTATCGGGCTTCCGACTCCGTCAGGCCTTTGACGACCTCATCGAAGGATCGTACCGCTACCCAGGGCACCAGCCGGTTCTGCTCCTGCAGGGGCGCTTCTGTCTTGTACCACATGTGCAGTTTCCGGAAGCCGGCTGTGGCGGGCTTCCCGGGTTTTGCGTATTTTTCGCCGACCATCCAGGCGTTTATGTAACGTGCTGCTTTCTTGCCATGGCCGATCGCGATGGTAGCACTTCGGGTTTCTCCGGGCAGCATGTCACCTCCGGCAAACACCCCGGCATACCCCGTCATCCGGTCAGCATCGATCATCACCGTGCCATCTTCCTTCAGCACGATGTCCTTCAATGCATGCAGATATCCGGTGTCCGACTCCTGTGTCAGCGCCAGGATCAGTGAGTCCGCCTTGACGCTGTCCCATGTTCCGGTACCAATGGCCTTGTTCCTCTCCACCTTCATCTGTTCGAGGGTGAATACATTTTGCCGGATGCTGTGGATCCTGCGCAGGAACTGAATTTCGACGCCTTCCGACAAGGCGTCATCTGCTTCATAGTCGTAGGCGGGCATCAGCTTCCGGTCGCCGGGAAACAGGACGGTCGCTTCCAGCCCCAGCCTTTTAACGATCCGGGCGATGTACATGGCCAGTTTGCCTCCCCCGTAGATGACGACGCTTTTACCCAGATGCGTGTTATCTCCGTTGGTAAAACGCTGCAGGAAGGTGAAGGCATCCTGGATGTGGATGCGGGCTTCATCGTCGTCGATGGATTCCTTACGGATCCGTTGTGCGCCGGTGGACAGATAGACCGCATCGAAGCCGCCCTTCTCCTTTTCCGCCATCAGGTCTGTGACGGGATGGTTCAGATGGATGACGACACCCATCGCCCGGATCCTGCCGATCTCCAGTTCAAGGATGCGGCGGGGAAGACGGTATTCAGGGATGCCATGCCGCATGAGTCCCCCCGGTGCATCCGATGCCTCGAAGACCTCCACGGCATGTCCCATGCGGGCAAGGTGATAAGCCGCGGAGAGTCCGCCGGGACCCGCACCGACCACCATCACCCGTTTTCCGGTGGGTTTGCACTCCCACTGCGCTTGCCAGTTTTCTTCCACGGCCAGGTCGCCGATGTAGCGTTCGACCGCATGGATATTGACCGTATCATCGATGTGATTTCGATTGCAACCGTTCTCGCAGGGCTTGACGCATATACGCCCCATGATGCCGGGAAATGGATTATCGATCATGATCTGCTGGAAGGCCTGGTAGTAGTCACCCGCCTGGGCATGCGCCATCCAGGCCTGGATGTTTTCGCCTGCCGGACAGGCGCTGTTGCAGGGAGGCATGAAATCCATGTACACGGGCTGGCGGTGCCGCCGGGGGCCGGTGCCTTCCGAGTGACCCGTCAGGTCGATCGGTTTGGTGATGTCCGCTTGAGGCATGGGAAACAGGTTTTAATGGCTGTTCAGGGCGAATTCAAAAGTAAACGGGTCGATTTTCGGGGGCTCTGACGGATTTCATCAGATGGTATGATTTCCATCAGCAAACCGCCCTCCCCGGATATGATCAACCTCTGTCTGAATCCCTTTCTTTCCTAATTTTAATGCATGATCCGGTTAAGGCAAGAAGGCATCGAGGCGTCCATCCATCCGCTGGGGGCAGAGCTCCGTCAACTGAAGGCGACGGCAACGGGCCTGGACCATCTGTGGTCCGGCGACCCGGCCTGGTGGGGAAAGTTTTCGCCGGTCCTGTTCCCGATCGTGGGAACCCTCCGCGAGCACCACTATCAATATCGGGGGACGACCTTTACCCTGCCCCGGCATGGTTTTGCCCGGGAGAAAGTTTTTCGGGCAGAACAGATCAGCGAGGCCGAAGCCCTGTTCACCCTGGAAGATGATGAGTCCACCCGCGTTGTTTATCCCTTCCGCTTCATCCTGCAGATGCGGTATCTGATCAGGGATGGGCGGTTGACGGTCACCTATTACGTCTTTAATCCGGCGGATGAACCATTGTACTTTTCACTCGGCGCCCATCCCGCATTTCGCGTGCCGCTGCGCGAGGGACTTTCTTATGATGATTACCGGTTGACCTTAAGCCGGCCTGAAATGACGGGCAGATGGACATTGTCGGACGGCTTGATCCGGGATGAATCCGTTCCCTTTTTGAACCATGAACAGACCATCGCGCTGACCACCGAGACCTTCGCCCGGGATGCCATCGTCCTGAAGGATCTGCGATCGGATCACATCACATTGCACAGTGATCGCGATCCGCACGGGCTGCGCTTTGGGATCGAAGGCTGGCCGCATCTGGGCCTCTGGGCCACACCGGGCGCACCATTTGTGTGCATCGAACCCTGGCAGGGACATGCCGACACGGTGTCGCACGACGGTGAACTCACCAGAAAGCCGGGGATCGTTTGCCTCGAGCCCGGTGGAGAATGGTCGAAAAGCTGGTGGGTGGAGTTGTTCTGATCTCATGCCGGCATCTGCCGGATCAACACATATTAAACACTTGCACATATGAAAAATCTGATGCTTCTACTGTCCGTTTCAGGGCTCATGGCCATGAATACCATGCGTGATCAACCCACCGGTGCCTGGGTGAGGCAGGAAGGGAATATCACCCATACCCTGGTGATCATCGACGATTATTACAGCCTGAGCAGTTTTGATATTTCCGGAAAGAAGTTCATCCACACGGAAGGCGGTACCTGCCGGGTGGAAGCCGGGTTGATGACCGGCACGGTGGAATACCATACCACGGAACGCCAGAAAGTTGGCAGTGCTTATAAGACGGAATGGTCGATCAAAAAAGGAAAGCTGACGATGGCCCTGGGCGGCAAAGAAGCGGCATGGGAACGCACCGATGACGGTTCGGGTCCCCTCGCCGGCAACTGGCGCATCACGGGGCGCGACCAGGGCGGCAAGATGGTCGAGATCAAACCGGCCGCCCGGAAGACCATCAAGCTGCTGTCCGGAAAACGTTTCCAGTGGGCGGCCATCAATACCGCCACAGGCGAATTCTTCGGAACCGGCGGCGGCACCTATACCTTCGAAAACGGGAAGTACACCGAATACATCGAGTTTTTCTCGCGCGACAGCAGCCGGGTCGGTATGAGCCTGAGCTTCGACGGAAAAGTGGACGGCCGCAACTGGCATCACTCCGGAAAAAGCTCAAAAGGAGATCCCATCAGTGAGGTCTGGAGTCGCTAAACTGGAAATAATTATTTCCATTATAATTTGTTGAATGAAGAAATGGTGTTTGGTAACCGCGGGTGTGCTGATGTCATTCGGAATGATCAGGGCACAGTCGACGGATGTAGGGAACTGGATGATATATATTGGAAATCAACGTTTTGCCGGAAAATGGAACTGGTGGAACGAGGTGCAATACCGCAATTACAACCTGGCAGGAGACCTCGAGCAGTTGCTGGTGCGTACGGGCATTGGCCGGAATCTGACGGAGGGCAATAACAACCTGTTGCTTGGATACGCATTTATCCACAGTGCGCCTTATACGCCGGGAAGTTCCGTGAAAAGTGTAACATCCGAGCATCGGATCTTCCAGCAGTTCATCACCCGGCAGTCGTTTGGACGCGTGTTCCTGCAGCACCGCTACCGGCTGGAGGAGCGATTCCTGGCCGATCGCTTCCGCGCCCGCTTTCGCTATTTCCTGGGGGCGAACATCCCCTTCACCAAGCCGAAGATGGAAAAGGGTGCCTGGTATCTGTCATTGTACAACGAGGTATTCCTGCATACGGACAAAGCGGTGTATGACCGCAACCGGGTCTATGGCGCCATGGGCTGGCAGTTGCATCGGGATGTCAGGCTGGAGGTGGGGTTGATGTCGCAGATCCAGGAAACGAAAAGCCGGGGTCAGTGGCAGATCGCGTTGTTCAACAATCTTCCGCTGGACCGTTGATCCTTTGCTGATCCTTATTCCATGAAATCGTCCAGTTCGCGCCGGTCCTTTTTCGTTGGCCGGCCGATCTTGCTGGGGCGTTTTCCGGTATGGAAAACGGCCGCCTGGAAACTGATCATTTCCTGTTCTTCAGGCGGGGTGAGGTCGGTATAATGTTTCACTGCTTCGGAATACTGTACCCGGTGGTCGAGCAGTGATTCGACCCGGATGATCCATTTTCGTGTATCGGTCTTCACTTCATAGGTATCTCCGACGTGCACGCTGCGGGAGGCCTTGACGGAATTGCCTTCCATCTTCACCCGGCCTTTATCGCAGGCGTCCGCTGCGGCCGAGCGGGTCTTGAACAACCGGATGGACCAGAGGTACTTATCGATGCGAAGTTTTTCGGAGGCGGCCATGGGATGCTGACGTTCAGACACAAAGGTAGCGAATCATTCCCGCCTCAAGTCCGGGTACACTTCGCAACGATGCCGTAACTTCCCCTAAAATAATCCTCATGCATTGTTTCATACGGCTCCTGCTTGCGCTTCATGCCCTCCTGATCACCAGCCTTGCTGTTGCACAGCCCGGTTCCTCCGATCCCTGGCTGCCAGATGGCAAGGCCAGGGTCGAATTCACCGACAAAGGCATCGTTCAGATCAATGTGATGTCTGGCGCGGAAGAGGTGCTGGTATCCCGGTCGCAGCTCGATCAATTGCAGACCGGACTGGAGCCGGCGGCCTTCCGCTTCAGTACAGATATGCAGCGATTGCTGGTGTTCTCCAATACAGCGAGGGTTTGGCGGTACGAAACACGCGGCGATTATCATGTCTTCGACCGCAAGACGGGCCGCTGGCGTCAACTCGGCCGTGGATTACCTGCTCAGTCGCTGATGTTCGCCAAGTTGTCGCCGGACGGGCGGCGTGCCGCATACGTGAGCAATTACAATCTCTATGTGGAGGACCTCGCCGGTGGAGTGCCGAGGGCGCTGACGAAGGACGGGCATCGCCGACTGATCAACGGTACTTTCGACTGGGTCTATGAAGAGGAGTTCGCCTGCCGGGATGGTTTCCGGTGGAGTCCGGACGGCCAGCGGATCGCCTTTTGGCAGGTGAATGCAGCGGGGACGCGTGATTTCCTGATGATGAACAATACCGACTCCATTTATTCACGCGTGATCCCGGTGGAGTATCCCAAGGTTGGTGAACCGCCTTCCGCTGTGCGCATTGGCGTGGTGTCGGTGTCCGGCGGACCAGTGTCGTGGATGAAGATCCCCGGGGATCCCCGCCAGCACTATCTCCCGCGGATGGAATGGGTACCTGATGGCCGACGGGTCATCGTCCAGCAACTCGACCGCAAGCAGCAGGAGAGCAAACTCTTTGCCTGCGATGCCACCGCCGGGGGCGTTCAGCTTGTTTTCTCGGAGCGCGACAGTGCCTGGGTGGATATTCTGCCGACCTGGGACGACGGTTATGCCTATGGCGGCTGGGACTGGCTGGAAGGCGGCCGCGCCTTTGTCTGGGCCAGTGAAACAGACGGCTGGCGGCATCTCTGGCGCGTGCCGATGGACGGGGCTGCTCCGAAGCTGATCACGGATGGCGCCTACGACTTGATCGACATCGACCGCGTGGATGAGCGCAGCGGATATATTTATTTTTCAGCTTCGCCGGATGATGCTACGCGCAGATACCTCTATCGGATCCGTATCGATGGTGAAGGGCCCGCGGAGCGACTGACCCCCGAAGGTCAGCCGGGGACCCATGAATATGATATTGCCCCCGGTGGGGGTATAGCGATCCATCGCTTCAACAACCATCGCATTCCTGGGGTGAGCGAATGGGTAAGCCTGCCGGATCACCGGCCCTCGGGCGGAGGAAAAGGACCCGTGGCAGATGCCCTGGCGAAGCTGGCCTCGACCCCTGACCCTATGGAGTTCTTCCGCGTGAAGACGGCCGATGGCGTGGAGCTGGACGGCTGGATGGTCAGGCCTGCCGGGTTCGATCCTTCCAAAAAATATCCGGTCGTTTTTCATGTCTATTCTGAGCCCGCATCGCAGACCGTGACCGATCGTTTCGGGACGGGCCGAAACCGGATCTATGAAGGCGACATGTCAAAGGACGGTTATATTTATATTTCCCTGGACAATCGCGGCACACCCGGCCCCAAGGGCAGGGCCTGGCGGAAATCGATCTACCGGAAGATCGGGGTCGTCAATATCCGCGACCAGGCCATGGCCGCGGCGGAGATCCTCAAGCGTCCGTATGTGGATACATCGCGCGTGGCGGTCTGGGGTTGGAGTGGTGGCGGTTCGGCCACGCTGAACCTGATGTTCCGTCATCCGGAAATATATAAGACGGGCATATCCATCGCCGCCGTCGCCAATCAATTGACCTACGATAACATCTATCAGGAACGCTACATGGGACTGCCATCCGAAAACCGGGCCGATTTCATCGAAGGATCACCGATCACGCATGCACGTCATCTGCGCGGAAATCTGTTGTATATCCATGGCACGGCGGATGATAACGTTCACTATCAGAATGCCGAGATGCTGATCAACGAACTCGTCCGCCACGGCCGTCAGTTCAGCTTCATGGCCTATCCCGGTCGCGCGCATGGCATCCGCGAGGGAGAGGGCACGACCGCCCATATGCGGAAACTGTGCACGGACTTCCTCCGCCGGCATTGTCCCCCGGGCGGGAGATAATATAACCAAATAAAAGAGCCGGATGCATTCGCTGTACGACAGGATGCATCCGGCTCACGGTTACGTATAACCGAAGATATCGGTCAGGATCCTTGTGTCCACATGGCAGCAAAATGCTTGTGGAAATGCGGGATGGTTTCGATGCCCTTGTGGAAATTGAAGAGGTCGTATTTCTCGTTGGGGGAATGCAGGTTGTCGCTGTCGAGCCCGAAGCCCATGAACACGATCTTGATCCCCAGTTCCTGTTCAAAGAGCGCGCAGATGGGGATGCTGCCACCGCCACGAACAGGGATCGGAGCCTTGCCAAAGGTGTCTTCGATGGCCCTGGCTGCTGCCTGGTATGCGATCGAATCGACGGGGGTCATGTAGGGCTCGCCGCCGTGATGTTCTTCGGCTTTGACGGTTACACCCGCCGGTGCGATGCTGCGGAAATAATCAAGCAGTTTCTCCGTGATCACTTTAGATGACTGGTTGGGGACCAGACGTGCCGAGATCTTGGCCGTTGCCTTGGAGGGGAGGACGGTCTTGGCGCCTTCTCCGGTGTAGCCACCCCAGATGCCGTTGACCTCGAGGGTCGGACGGATGCCGGTGCGTTCATTCGTGGTATATCCCTTTTCTCCCCATACGGCGTCGATGCCCAGGTCTTTCCTGAACTCCTCCTCATCGTAAGGAGCCGCCGCCATCAACCGGCGTTCTTCGGGCGTTGCCTCGACCACGTCGTCGTAAAATCCGGGGATGGTGATGTGGTTGTTTTCGTCGTGGCAGGAAGCGATCATTTTGGCCAGGATGGTGGCGGGGTTGGCGACCGCGCCGCCGTAAACGCCGCTGTGCAGGTCGCGGTTGGGGCCGGTGACCTCCACTTCAATATAACTCAGGCCACGGACGCCGATGTCGATCGAGGGATTGTCCATGCTGATCATGGCCGTGTCGCTGATCAGTACGACATCTGCTTTCAACAGCTCCTTATGGTCTTTTACGAAATGTGCGAGATTCGGAGATCCGATCTCTTCTTCGCCTTCGATGCAGAATTTGATGTTGGTGCAGAGCGTGCCCGTCTGCATCATCGTTTCCAGGGCCTTGACGTGCATGTAGAACTGTCCTTTGTCGTCGCAGGCGCCGCGGGCATAGATCTTCCCATCCTTGATGACCGGATCAAAGGGGCCGCTGTGCCAGAGTTCCAGCGGATCGGGAGGCTGTACGTCATAGTGTCCGTAAACGAGGACCGTCGGCAGGGCGGGATCGATGATGCGTTCGCCATAGACGATGGGGTGACCGGGTGTCTGGTGTAGTTCTGCACGTTCGGCACCGGCTTCCAGCAGACGGTCGCGGACGGCTTCTGCGCAGGCGACCATATTGGCCTTGTTTTCGCTGCGGGCGCTGATGGAAGGGATCCTCAGCAGGGCCAGCAATTCTTCCAGGAACCGGTCGCGATGCTGGTCATGATACGTTTTCCAGGTATGCATAGTATAGGTTTATTAAAGGCAGGGATCCTCAAGACAGTCGTTTCAATGCGCGATATGCAATATCAGCATGGACTGCCGGTTTTCTGATGCCCGTCCTTGTTTAATTGATTTTTTTTTGTTATATTCATTCCCGATTGCAAGTCATCATCAGCCTTCACCAGCCCGACCGACCATGAGCGGAAGGTGCCGGTGGAGGCTGAGCCTATTTTAGGCCTGACCGGTCCATGCGTGTCGGGTCATTTACCGGCTGCCAGGAGTCGTTGTTCTACAAATCCCCAGTTCACCACCTTGAACCAGTTTTCGACGTATTCTGCCCGTCTGTTCTGGTATTTGAGATAGTAGGCATGTTCCCAGACATCGAGACCGAGCAGGGGCATGCCTTTGATGGGGGAACTGTCCATCAGGGGATTGTCCTGGTTCGGGGTGGAGCCGATCTGCAGGGATCGTTTTGCATCAAGATAGAGCCAGGCCCATCCGCTACCGAAGCGGGTCATAGCGGCCTCGGTCATTTTCTTCCTGAAGTTATCATACGAACCGAAGGCTGAATTGAGCGCTGATGAGAGTTTCTCGCCGGGCTGCTGGCCCGTGGCGGGGCCCATTGTTCTCCAGAAAAGTTCGTGGTTGTAATGGCCTCCGCCGTTGTTGCGCATCTTGTCGGAGTATTTGGAGATGCCGGCGAGCAGTTGTTCCAGGGTCGTGCCGGGGGCTACTTTTTCAGCGGCCATGGCATCCTTGAGGTTCTTTGCGTAGGCTGCCGCGTGTTTGGTGTAGTGCAATTCCATCGTCTGCGCATCGATCACGGGTTCCAGTGCGGCATATGCGTATGGAAGGGGAGCCTGATCGGCCGGGTGGGGTTGGTTTTGTCCGGCCTGTGCGGGCATCCAGCCGGCGGCGAGGTGGCCGGCCGTGAGGGCGAGGCTTCCCTGCAGGGTTTGCTTGAGGAATCTTCTTCTGTCCGACATGGGATATGTTTTAATGTTGAAGTTAGGTCAAATCATCAAGCGACCGGTTTCCTTCTGCGTTTCGGAAGCATGGCCATCAGCCGTCTGAAGCCCCTGAAGTAAAACTCGTTGCTGAAGAGTTGGGAGTCATTCATCGCCTTCCAGGTGAGCCAGATCCCTACAGGCATCAGCAGCAGGGTGGACATCCACATCCCGCCCATGGGCGTAAGGGCATCCTGTTTAGACAATTTTTCCCCGAACATGTTCGTGACATGGAAGACCAGGAAGAAGACAACGGCGATGACCAGCGGCATGCCTAGCCCGCCTTTCCGTATGATGGATCCGAGTGGGGCGCCGATCATGAAGAGCACGAAACAGGCCAGGGACAGCGAGAATTTCTTGTGGAATTCAATAAGGGTGTAGCGCATTTCGCGGCGGCGGAGGTCATTTTCCGGCGCGATGATGTCCAGGGATGATTTGATGAGGTTCATCCGGTCGACCGCCCGTTGGATCGCCAGGTTATAGGTGCTGTCTGGCAGATAATCTTCGTACCGGGTGATGCCGGTATCAACTTTCGGGGCGGGAGAGGAGGCCTTCCATCCGCTGTCGAGGAATTTTCCGGTCAGAAAATAACTGCTGACTTCCCGGCTGACGCGTTCTGCTACTTTCTTGCTGGTGGTCTTTTCCAGGGAGTCGGCAGTTTTGCGCAGCTGGGCGACGTTGAGCATCATGTAGTTTCCCTTGAACAGGCTGTCCGGGGTCTTGAGGACCTCAAAGCTGCTGAGGTCGAAGACCTTCCGGTAATGTTTGAACCCCATCCGGTAGAATTCGGTTTCGACCGTGGCATAACCGCCGCGTTCCTGGTATCTCCATCCGTTTTCGAGGTCGAACTGCAGGAATTTCTTATCCTCACTCATCTTCATTTCGCCCTTTTCGGCGACGATGATGTTGTCCTGCAGGGACGATACGTTTTCGTAGATGATGACATCTTCGATGGTGCTTCCGTCTTCCGCCTTATGGCCGATCTTGATCGCGTATCCGGGCAGTTTGGTGTAGAAGATCCCGGCCTTGAGGTCGAAGGCGGGTTTGGCTACCCGGATATCGTACAGCATCGTGGTGAATTTGAGCTGTGCGACGGGGATGACCCAGTTGGATATGACAAATGCGATCAGGCTGACACCCAGGCTGATGACGATCAGCGGCCTCATGAAGCGCAGCAATGGAATGCCGGCAGAACGGATGGCCACCAGTTCAAAACTTTCGCCCAGGTTGCCGAAGGTCATGATGGAAGACAGCAGGATGGCCAGGGGAAGGGCCAGGGGGATGGCGGTGGCCGTGACATACCCGGTGAGTTCCAGAATGGCGCTGAATTCCAGTCCCTTGCCTACCAGGTCATCGATGTATTTCCAGAAGAACTGCATCACCAGCACGAACAACGTCACGAAGAAGGTGGCGATGAAGGGACCGATGAAGGCCTGCAGGATGAGTTTATCCAGTTTTTTTATCAACGGGAAGGCTAGTTGAAATTAGGTATATTTGGCCTATGGCTGGGGCAAATTTAAAGCTTTCGGAAGAGGAATTGGCGTTGGCGGCCAATGCCGCTGTAATGTTGATGAAGAACGCCGTGATCGAGAAGGTCAATCTGCTCTTCGGGCGTCTTTCAGTGGCACAGCCGGGGGTATTGCAACCGCTTCACCGGGAGCTCGAAGCTGCGCTGGAAGTACCGGCGAAGATCTCCAGGGGAGAGAGTTACCGGGCACTGCCTTACCTCGTCCTGGATTATCCCCGGTATTTCAGGCCCCATGATGTCATGGCCATCCGCACGATGTTCTGGTGGGGCAATTTTTTCAGCGTCACCCTGCATTTAAAAGGTAATTACCGGGAACAATTCAGCGACAGGATCCTGCAACGCCGCCAGCAGATCGGCGAAATGGGCTTTCACGCCTGCATCGCCCCCGAAGAATGGGAGCATCATTTCGGAGAGGATAACTATCTGCCCGTGGACCTGATCGAAGAGGATGAATGGCTTGAACTCTACCGGGCAAGGTTGTTCACCAAACTGTCCAAACAGGTGACCATCGGTCCGCTGGAAATGGTGGAACAGCAATTAATGTCCGTCTATTCAGAGATCGCGGAGATCCTGCGTTGAGGTGCTGATCTCCTGTTACAGTCGATCCGGGATGGTCCTCAGCTGCCGATCCGGTGGAACAGGTCGTTCACCTGGAAGTCCCACAGTCTCTTTTGATCCGGAATTTCCTTTTTTTCCGCAAAATCCCTGATGACCAGGATGGTCTGGTTGGATACTTCGGATTTTTCGATCCCGAATTCAAAATATTCGCCGGGAGGGGCATGCAGCCATCTGTACCTGACGAATTTATCCTCTTCTGACTCTATCACCTCGGCCTGGTCAGTAGAACCATTCCAGGTAAAACTGAACAATCCGTCGCGCTCGTCCACTTTCTCGGCGAACCATTCCTGAAGACCTGCGGGAGTGGACAGGAATTCGAACAATATCGTAGCGGAGGATCTGACAGGATATTCCAACGTATAGAGTTGCTTGCTCATCTTTTTCTGCTGTTGAGGTGATGGTGCTATAGGTTTTCGGGGCCAACCCTTTGGGTGCCTTTGCAATAATAGAAAAATATCGGTATCGGCAAATATCTTTTTTCGGGTAGTAACATGATGGCCTCCCGGAAGTTCATTGCCGGCCTCCGGATGGTAAATTTCCAACAGGAAGTCCGTGAAACTCCGTTGCAGGTGTTAAAATTCTTGCAATAAGTCCATGCAGTGTTCGTTTAAGAGTACGTGTCCCCGCGGACCGACCTCAGAACCGAACCCAAAGTCAACGCCTTATGAGCATGCGTCAGCTGAAGATCAGCAAGTCGATCACCAACCGTGAATCACAGAGTCTGGAGAAGTACCTGCAGGAGATCGGCAGGGTGGAGATGATCAGTGCGGAGGAGGAAGTGAAGCTCGCCAAGCAGATCCGCAAGGGCGACCAGAAGGCACTGGAACGGCTCACCAAGGCGAATCTTCGCTTTGTGGTATCCGTGGCGAAGCAGTATCAGAATCAGGGCTTATCGCTGCCAGACCTGATCAATGAGGGGAATCTGGGGTTGATCAAGGCGGCTCAGCGATTCGACGAAACCCGGGGTTTCAAGTTCATCTCTTATGCCGTCTGGTGGATCCGTCAGAGCATCATTCAATCCCTGGCAGAACAGGCGCGGATCGTAAGACTTCCGCTCAATAAAGTGGGCTTGTCCAACAAGGTCAACAAGGCCGTTCAGACCCTGGAGCAACAATACGAGAGAGAGCCGTCCATCGAGGAGATCTCGGAGTACCTCGAGATGGATGCCGATGATATCCTCACGTCAATGAGCAATGGATTCCGGCATGTGAGCATGGATACGCCCCTGTCTGACGGTGAGGACGGCACGCTGCTGGATGTTATGCACAATCCCAATGCCGAAGCCACGGATGAGCAACTGGTGCACAACGATTCCATGAAACAGGAGATCGAGCGGTCGCTCCGCCAGTTGACACCCCGCCAGCAGGAAGTCATCAAGCTCTTCTTCGGGATCGACGAGGACCATCCGCTGAGTCTCGAGGAGATCGGAGACAGGTATGGCATCACCAGGGAGCGGGTTCGCCAGATCAAGGACAAGGCCATCACCAAGCTCCGGAGCACTTCCCGCAGCACGCACCTTAAAAGTTATATGGGCTGAGGGCGGTTCCACACGATTTCGTAAATTTGCATATACCAAAAACTGAACATCATCTTGTTCAGTTTTTTTATTTCTAAAACTCATCCCATGTTCGAGAGTCTGAGTGAACGGTTGGAGTCGGCCTTCAAACTGATCCGCGGCGAAAGTCGGGTGACCGACCTGAACGTTGCCAATACCGTCAAGGAGATCCGCAGGGCACTGATCGATGCGGACGTCAACTATAAGATCGCCAAGGAATTCACGGATCGTGTCCGGGAGAAGGCGGTGGGTCAGAAGGTGATCAACGCCATCAGCCCGAGTCAGTTGATGGTGAAGATCGTGCAGGATGAACTGGCCGCGCTCATGGGCGGCACCCAGAGTGAGCTGTCGCTCCAGGGCAATCCGACCGTGATCCTGGTGGCAGGTCTGCAAGGTTCCGGTAAGACGACCTTCAGCGGAAAACTGGCCAATTATCTGAAAACCCGGAAGGGAAAGTCGCCCCTGCTGGTGGCGGCCGACATCTATCGCCCCGCGGCCATCGACCAGTTGAAAGTACTGGGTGGTCAGATCGGGGTGGATGTCTTCAGCGAGCCGGAGAACAAGGATGCGGTGGACATCGCCCGTAAGGCCGTAGCCCATGCGCGCAGCAATAACAAGAACGTGGTGATCATCGATACCGCCGGCCGCCTGGCGGTCGATGAAGCGATGATGACCGAAGTCGCCAACATCAAGGCGGCCATACAGCCGCAGGAGATCCTTTTCGTGGTGGATTCGATGACGGGTCAGGATGCGGTGAACACCGCCAAGGCCTTCCATGAACGCCTGCAGTTCAGCGGGGTGGTACTGACCAAACTCGACGGTGATACCCGCGGTGGTGCGGCACTTTCCATCCGGTACACGGTCAACGAACCTGTGAAGTTCGTCAGCAGCGGGGAGAAGATGGACACCCTCGATGTGTTCTACCCCGACAGGATGGCGCAACGGATCCTGGGCATGGGTGACATCACTTCACTCGTTGAAAAGGCACAGGCCCAGTTCGATGAGGAGCAGGCGCGGAAACTGGAGAAGAAGATCCGCAAGAATCAGTTCGATTTTCAGGATTTCCTCGATCAGCTCCAGCAGATCAAAAAGATGGGCAGCCTGAAAGATCTCATGTCAATGATCCCCGGCGTGGGCAAAGCGCTGAAGGATGTGGACATCAGCGATGATGCCTTCAAGGGGGTGGAAGCGATCATCCGCTCCATGACCCCGGAGGAGCGTGCCAACCCTGACCTGATCGATATGAGCCGCAAGAAGCGGATCTCCAAAGGCTGCGGGAAGGATATCGCGGAGGTCAACCAGTTCATGAAACAATTCGAACAGATGCGGGACATGATGAAGATGATGCAAAAGATGCCGGCCGGCGCCCGTATGGGAATGGGGCGTCGATGAACCTGCGATCGGGTATCAAAATTTCTGGTTTTGTTTTGCCATTTCCGCTGAAAAATTTAATTTTGCAGTCCGATTACGGAAACCCTATCATTAACCACCCAAGAAAAATTTCTATTTTTTATGGCTGTAAAGATTCGTTTACAACGCCACGGGAGTAAAAAAAGGCCCTTCTACTTTATCGTAGTGGCCGATGCCCGTGCACCCCGGGATGGCAAGTTCATCCAGAAGATCGGTACCTACAATCCGCTGACCGTACCCAGCACCATCCAGATCGACCGTCAGAAGTCGCTCGAGTGGCTGCACAAGGGCGCTCAGCCGACGGATACCGTCCGCAAGATCCTCTCTTACAAAGGCGTCCTCTATCTGAAACACCTGCTGCGCGGCGTGTCCCTCGGACTGTTCGATGAGGCCAAGGCCATGGAGAAATTCCAGGTCTGGCATCAGGAGCACGAGGCAAAGATCCGTCAGCGTCAGGAAGAAGCTGCACGCAACCGCCGTCGTGGTCGCCGTCCCGCACCTCCCCGTGCCGGTGGTCGTCCGCAAGCTGATGCCGCTCCGAAGACAGAAGAGTAATCAAACAAAACTTTCTGCAAAAAGCCTCTTCGGAGGCTTTTTTTATTTCAACATGGAAGACAAGATCTGTATCGGCACGCTGGTGGCCACGCATGGTTTGGACGGCGCCCTTGTGCTGCGACATGCGTTGGGTGGTAAGACGGACTTTCCGGATGTCGAGGTTTTTTTCATCGAGACATCGAAGGAGGAACTGCTTCCTTATTTCCCGACGGAGGCGAAGGCCCGAAATACCACGGAGACCCTCCTGCGATTCGAAGGCATTCACACGCCTGAACGGGCACGGGGCTTGCTAAAAAAGCGGGTCTGGCTGCCGGCTGGCGAGGCCCGGCAACATACGGCCGGGAATGCGCCGATATCCTTGCTCGGATACAAGGTGGTCGTGGACGAAAAGGAACTGTGCGAGGTGCTGGAAGTGATCGAACAACCACACCAGATCCTGTTGCGTGGTGAAGTAGCGGGCAAGGAAGTCCTTTTGCCCTTGAATGAGTCCACCCTCATGGAGATCGATCACGAGGGGCTGAGGGTGATGCTGGATCTGCCGGACGGTTTGTTGGAGGTGTATCTATCCTGACGATATAGTTCGTCGGGGGCTGTGGTCAGGTGTGTCCCGGTTGATTTAATGAAGCCCAATACAAGATTGCTCGCTTCACAAGAAATGACAATCCTTTGCGCCCTTGCGCTAAAGCCTTCACTGCGAGAGCGCAAAGGGATGACCATCTGTATCAATATCTTTCCAGGCAAAGCAGCTCCTTTGTGTTCTCATGAGCACCTACAATGGGTAACTTCGTACCCGCCCATGTCCGCACAAAGACATATTGCCCATTTCGATCTCGACGCTTTTTTCGTGGAGGTGGAGTTATTGAACGAGCCCGGTCTACGAGGCCAGCCGCTGATCGTCGGCGGCAGTCGCGAGCGGGGTGTCGTCACGACCTGCAGCTATGAGGCACGTGCCTTTGGCGTGCGATCGGCCATGTCCATGCGGGAGGCATTGAAGCGATGTCCGCAGGCACTGGTATTACCGGGTTCGCGGGGTCAGTACAGCCGTTATTCCCGCTGGGTGACAGACATCATCGCTGGTTCCGCACCCGTCTTCGAGAAGGCATCCATCGATGAGTTTTATCTCGATCTGACGGGCATGGACCGGTTTCATGATCCCCTGAAATTCACCATCGATCTTCGCCGGCGCATCACGGAAGAGACGGGGCTGCCCATCTCCTTCGGACTCGCCACCAATAAAATGGTCGCGAAGATGGCCACCAATGAAGCGAAACCCAACGGTTATCTCCAGGTTCCCCCGGGGATGGAGCAGGCATTCCTGGCACCCTTGCCTGTCGATCGCATTCCCGGGGTGGGTGATCACACCCTGCACCGGTTGCATGACCTGGGGATCCGGACCATTGCCGAACTGGCAGCCTTTCCGCCGGAGGTATTGTCCTCCAGGCTCGGTCAGCATGGCCGGGAACTCCATCAGAAAGCACAAGGCATTCATGAAGGAGAGGTGGCGGGCTACCATGAGACGAAATCCATCTCCACCGAACATACATTCGAGCAGAATATCTCCGACGAGGAATTTCTGATGACCGAACTGGTCCGGATGACAGAAAAAACGGCGGCCCAATTGCGTCAAGAGAATATGATGACCGGCTGCGTCGCTGTGAAGCTTCGCTATCCTGATTTTGAGACGACTTCCCGGCAGCGCGCCATTGCCTACACCTGCTATGATGACGAATTGATACCCGTCGCCAAGGAACTCTTCCGCCAGTTGTATCGACCCGGCAGTAAGGTCCGGCTTCTCGGGGTTCGCTTGAGTGAGCTGACCAACGGGGCCATGCAGACCAATCTCTTTTCAGACCCGGAGCGGAAATCTGGGCTTTACAAGGCCATCGATGCAGTACGTGACCGTTTCGGTAAGTCGGCCCTGACCCGCGGAGGAGCCATGCGGGGAAGTTCGGATAAATAAAAGTCTACCATTTAGGTAGAGATATCATTTTATCCTACTTTTGCGTATAAACCTTATCATATGTCACTAAGACTGGGAGACATTGCGCCGGATTTCACGGCACAGACGACGGAGGGAGAGATCCGATTTCATGAATACCTGGGAGACGGCTGGGGAGTTCTTTTTTCGCATCCTGCCGATTACACCCCGGTGTGCACGACGGAGCTGGGTCGAACAGCGGCCTTGCAGTCGGAGTTCCGCAAGCGGAATGTAAAGGTGCTGGCGGTGAGTGTGGATCCGTTGCACAAGCATCTGGGCTGGGTCAACGATATCAATGAGACGCAGCATTGTCAGGTGGATTTCCCCATCATCGCCGATGAGGATCGCAAGGTGGCGGGGTTGTATGACATGATCCATCCAAATGCTTCCGAGACCTTCACGGTGCGTTCCCTCTTCGTCATTGGGCCGGACAAGAAGTTGAAACTGATGATCACCTATCCTGCATCCACGGGACGGAATTTCAACGAGGTGTTGCGGGTGATCGATTCTTTGCAACTCACGGCCGGTTACAGTGTGGCCACCCCGGCGGACTGGAAAGAAGGGGAGGATGTGATCGTAGTGCCGGCTGTGTCCACGGAGGATGCCATCCGTCGTTTTCCCAAGGGGATCAAGGTGGTGAAGCCCTATTTGCGCTACACGCCGCAGCCGGACAAGTGATCAAAGGATCTGTGCAGAAAGGGCATCCCGGTATCCGGGTTCAGGGATAGAATGGGATCAGCGGCTCCATTTCCGGAGTTGCCGGAGGCAGGCTTCCATATCTTTATGGAGGTGCGCTTCCAGTTCGATCGAGTCCCCGTTCAGACCGGTGATGCCGAGTTTCCAGGCATGCAGCGCGAGTCTGTTCAGCAGGGGGCGCTCGCGCTCATCTTCCTTCGACAATTTGAAGTTTCGTTTGACGGATGACAGCAGGATCGGTTCGCCGGAACCATAGAGCGGGTCGCAGGCGATGGGATGTCCGGCGTTCTGAAGATGAACACGGATCTGATGTGTGCGGCCGGTTTCGATCCGGAGGGAGAGCAGGGAATATTTGCCGATGGTTTCCAGGGTCTGAAAATGGGTGATGGCATGCTTGCCTTTTCGGGCGACGGTCATTTTACCCTTGATGGTCGGATGTTCGGTCAGCGGCTGGTCGTAAGTACCTGCTGTTTGCGTCATGCGTCCGACGACGATGCCGAGGTATTCTTTTTCCACGCCACGTTCTTCGAATTGCATCGAGAAATGTCGCTGCGCCTCGGCGTGTTTTGCGAACAAGATCAGTCCGCTGGTATCCCGGTCGAGCCGATGTACGGTGAAGATCTCACCATAAGATTGCATCAACAGGCCCCTCAGGGAATCCTGGAGGTTATCGAATCGGTCGGGAAGGGTCAGCAGGCCGGATGGTTTGCTGACGGCCACATAATCTTCGGTTTCGGCAATGATGTCCAATCGCATGGTGCTGGTCATTCTCCGGTTTTGGATTTCCGGGTAAAGGAGCTGTTCATGAATTTCAGGAGTCGGATCTCCTTTTCTTTTAGGAATCTCCATTTTCCGCGCTCGACATTTTTCTTGGTGAGATTGCCAAAGACGACCCGGTCGAGGTTCCGGACGTCATATCCCAGGGATTCAAAGATCCTGCGGACGATCCGGTTGCGGCCGCTGTGGAGTTCGATCCCGACGATGGATCGGTCTGAGGCATCGGCATAGGCGAGGGCATCGATCTGTACGGGTCCGTCTTCCAGGTTGATCCCGGCCAGGATGCGGTCGAAATGAGCCTTGGTGAGGGGTTTGTCGAGCCTCACTTCATAGGTTTTCCTGACTTCGAAGCTGGGGTGGGATAGTTTCTGGGTCAGTTCTCCGTCGTTGGTGAGCAGCAGTACGCCGGTGGTGTTGCGGTCGAGCCGGCCGATCGGATAAATGCGTTCCGTGGTAGCACCTTTCACCAGGTCGAGTACGGTCTTGCGGCCATGGGTGTCTTCGGAAGTCGTGATGTAGTCCTTCGGTTTGTTGAGCAGGATGTACACGAGGTTTCTGGCCGGGAAGAGTTTCTTGCCGGATAGTTTGACCTCGTCCTTGTCTGTCAGTTTGAAGCCGGGTTCCAGCACGACGACGTCATTCACTTTCACTTTGCCTTCTTTGATGAATTCGACAGCATCACGACGGGAGCATACACCGCAGTGGGCGATGTACTTATTGAGCGGCATTTGTTCGGAGACCTTCTTGATGATCGTGGGTTTTGCGGGGGCAGCATTCGGTCCCTGCCGGGTGCCTCCGACCTGGCCGGCGGCACCTGCGGCACGTCTGGCCTGCTTCTGCAGCTCGATGCGTTCCGCCCTTTCCTTTTTCACTTTCCTCTTTTCCTGGCGAAACTCCTCCTTGATCGCGCTGTTCTTCTTGCGCGTGGCGAATTTCTCGAAGGGATGGGCTTTTTTCATGTTGTTGGGGGTGCGATGCGGTGATGATGGGTTGGGGGTCAGAGTGCCGTGATCTCTTTATTGGCGAGCTGGCCGCAGGCGGCATCTATGTCTTTGCCCCGGCTTTTCCGGAGCCGGGCGTTGACCCTGTTCTTTTCCAGATAAGCCATGAAGTTGGTCGTGGTCACTTCGTCCGGCTTTCGGAAGCGTGCGAAGTCGATCGGGTTGTATTCGATGATGTTCACGAGATCGGCCGGAACCTGGCGGTAGATCTTGATCAGATCATCCGCATCTTTCTGGCTGTCGTTGAACTGATCGAACAGGATGTATTCAAGGGTAACCTTATTGTCAGTTTGTTTATAGTAGTGGTTGATCGCGTCCGTCAGCGATTTCAGGTTATTGGTTTCGTTGATGGACATGATCTCGTTGCGCTTGGCATCGGTGGCGGCGTGAAGCGACAGGGCGAGATTGACCCGCGCGCCGTCATCTCCGAGCTGGCGGATCATCTTGGCCACTCCGGCGGTGGATACCGTGATGCGACGTGCGCTCATGCCCAGTCCATCAGGTGAGGTGATCCTTTCGATGGCCTTCATCACGTTCTTATAATTAAGCAGGGGTTCACCCATGCCCATGAAGACGATGTTGGTCAGTTTTTTCTGATGGATGGTTTCACACTGGCGGTTGATGAGCACGACTTCATCAACGATCTCATCGAAATTCAGGTTTCGTTCCTTCTGGATATATCCGGTGGCGCAGAACTTGCAGTTCAGGCTGCATCCGACCTGCGATGAAACGCAGGCGGTGAGCCGCTCCGTCGTCGGGATCATCACCCCTTCGACCTTGTGTCCGTCATGCGTCACGAATCTGGACTTGATCGTTCCGTCTGCGCTGTATTGTGTGGCATCGATGGTCAGGGCCGGCAGGGAGAAATGACTGCCAAGTTTTTCCCGCAGACCTTTTGACAGGCTGGACATATCGGCGAAGCTGTGCGCGTGGTGTTTCCAGATCCAGTCCCACACCTGCTGGGTGCGGAATCTCTGCTCACCGATGCTTTCCAGGAAACTCCGGATCTGATCGATGCTCAGCTCTCTGATATTGCGTTGGGTGGACGGGGTCATTCTGCAAAGATAACCAAAGGCGGGGTCTTCCCCTCAATTCCTGTTTTCAGCAACCCTTGGAGAGTCCCCCCACTCTCCGAGAGCCGGCAACTCTCCAAGCGTTCGGGACTCTCCGAGAGTCGGCAACTCTCCGAGAGTCGGCAACTCTCCGAGAGTCGGCAACTCTCCGAGAGCCGGCAACTCTCCAAGCGTTCGGGACTCTCCGAGAGTCGGCAA
>VFQT010000971.1_pt1 | contig 37743 bp, 38 predicted proteins | sample 3512381 | NCBI WGS metagenome assembly VFQT01 (sample SAMN10412376, study PRJNA504923) | tailings metagenome | isolation source: Relicate 2 Philex TSF3 active mining site | place: Philippines: Tuba, Benguet | collected 2017-08-29 | reverse complement strand
CCGAAGGGGAACGAGAGGCGGAGCACCTCGACGAGTGTGTGCACCACGGGTCCGGTAATCACGGAACGACGGTCGGCGCGACCGCGGGTGACGACCGCCGCCAGACCGTGCAACGCCGCGAAGAGGGCCACGGCGATGGGGAAGCCCGGCGCGGTGAGGAACCACATCCACGACATGGCCGGCAGGAACCAACCGACTCCGAAGAGAAAGCCCGAGGCGAATCGGCGCCGGTTGGTGTCGGCGCGGTACTCCACACTGCAGTACATCGCCAGACCGACGAACGACAGGGGCCACCAGCCCCACGGGGGCATGGACGCCGCGACGAGCGCGCCGGCGAGGAGCGCGCGGAGCCGGGGGCGACGACGGCCGATGATCATCGAGCGGACGGCATGTCGATTCAGGCGTCGACCCGGCGCGAATAGTTGGCGACCACGACGAGGCGTTGGCGCGTCGATCCCGGTGGGTGGCAGGCGAAGAGGGTCAACGTGGCGTCGGTGGATTGGTCGATGATCCAGACGTCGGTCGGTTCGACGACGAACGAACGGTCGACGAGGTACACGAAATCGCCGTCGGCCGTCGACAACAGGATCTCGTCGCCGGGTTGCAACTGGTCGATGTTGCGGAAGGGCTTCTTCTTGCTCACGCGGTGCCCACCCAGCACCACGTTGCCCACCTCGCCGGGCATGGCGGTGCCCGGCCACCATCCCACACCCTTGTCGAGGGTGGGCAGGGTGACCCCGCGGTACAGGGTCTGCATCACGTCGATGCGGGGAATGGCAATGGCTCCGACGACGACCTCGGGTTCGACGGTGTCCTCGGGCGGGATGTTCTCGGGCTGAGGCAGGGTTTGACCGGGGGCCAGCGTGGGCGGGCCGGAGTACACCGTGGTGGTGGTCGACGTCGAGGTGGTCGTGGTGGCGGCCACGGTGGTGGTCGGTGCGACCGTCGTGCTGGGCGACGGAGTGGCCTCGTCGGACGAGCCGCAGCCGACCAAGGCGATGGGGGCCGACAGCAGAGCCGCGAGGGATGCCGCCCTCCATCTCGGCGTGTGTCGTCGCGTGGTCATGGTGTCAGTCTCGCAGACGACCGGCGTCCCGCAAGGTCGTCAACGTCGTCGCGGCGGCGGTCTCGGCCTGGGTGATGCACGAGGCGATGCCGATGCCGCGCATGCTGGCGCCGGCGAGCATCACCCCGGGGGACTCCGAGCGCAGGATCGCCTCCATCGTGGCGACGCGGTCGAGATGTCCGGGCCGGTATTGCGGGAACGAGTTCTCCCATCGCGTGACACGGTGTTCGACGGGTACGACGTCGACCCCGGTGTGTTGGCGCATCTCGTCCACCACTCGACGGACCAGTCGCTCGTCGTCCCATTCGTGGACGAGGTCGTGGGTCGGTGCCCCGTCGCGACCGAGCGACACGCGCATGATCATCGATCCGTCGGCCGGCCTCCAGTGCGCCCACTTGTTCGATCCGAAGGACGCCGCGGTGACCCGCTTCTGGTCGGGTTTGGGCACGAGGTAGCCACTCATCCCGTCGAAGCGGCGCAGTTGTTCGCCGACGGCGCGCAGGGTGACCATCACCACCGAGGCGTGCTCGGTGGGGGCGAGCAGATCGTGCAGATCTCCCGACAGTGGGCGTAGGAACGCCGCCGACCCGGCGGCCGGGGAGGCCACGATCACACCGTCGGCGGCGTGGGTCGCGGTGTCCGTCTCGACGACGTACGAGTGACCGTTTCTCGTCACGGCGGTCACCGGGGAATCGGTGACGATGGCGCCGCCACGTCGGCGGACCGAGGCGACCAGTGCGTCGGTCAACGCGCCCAGTCCCGCGCGCGGGGTCTCGAACACCGGACCCGACGTCACCGCCGAGGCCCGTCGTCGACGCGCGGTCAACAGAACGCTGCGGCCGTGCGTCAGGTCGGCGAGTTGGGGCACGGTGGCCAGGCTGAAGTCGTCGGTGTCGGCCGCGTAGATGCCGCCCACGAGGGGGTCGACGAGCAGCTCGTGCACCTCGCGGCCGAACCGCTGGCGCACGAAGTTGCCGACCGAGTCGCGGTGGTCGCCGCTCGAGGGAAGGATGGGTTCGAGGGCGGCGCGCGCCTTTCCGCGCCACGACAGCAAACCACTTCGGGCCAGTGAGAGAGCGCCGGTGGGGACGCCCATCATCAGGCCGTCGGGGATCCGGTGGAGGCCACCGTGCACGATCGACGCGTGGGCGTCGGTGGGATTGGTGAGCGCGTCCGTCAGTCCCAGCTCGCGCGAGAGTCGGCCGGCGGCGGGCACACGTGCGAGATACGAATCGGGACCCTCGTCCACCCCTTCGATGCCGGCGAAAGGTGACGTCCGGATCTTTCCGCCGACATGGGACGTCGATTCGATCACGGTCACCCGCACCGACGGGGTAGAGCCGTCGAGCGGGTTCGTCAATCGATGCGCCACCGTGAGGCCGGTGATCCCGGCTCCGATGACGACGACGTGGGCGCGGGGATCGTTCATGTCGACGCGGTCGTCCTCAGCCCGCGAGTTCGACGACCCGGGCGGCCAGTGACGCGATGACCGCCGCGTCATCGTTGACGCACGCGGTACGGTCGAACGCCAGGCCCTTGTCCCGTGCGTGCGCACGGGCCTCGATGTCGAGATCGAACAACACCTCGAGATGGTCCGCCACGAAACCGCAGGCGCACACCAGTACTCCCGAGGCGTTCTCGCTGGCGGCCAGGTCGTCGATGACCGCGAGGATGTCGGGTCCGATCCAGGGTTCGGGGGTGCGACCCGCCGACTGCCACGCGATCGACCACGAGGACCAATCGGTGAGTCCGACCGCGGCCGCCACGGCCTCGGCGGTGGCGCGCAGCTCGTTCGGGTACGGGTCGCCACCGTCGATGATGCGTTGGGGCAACGAGTGCGCGGTGAACAGAACCTTGGTGTTGGTCGGCAGTGCCGCGAGACGCGCCTTCATGTCACGCGCGAGGAACTCGACGAAGGCCGGATCGACGGCCCAACTGTCGACGCCGACGACCGAGATGCCGTGGGGTTCGGCGGCGGCGCGCGCCCGATCCATGTATTGACCGATGGAGTACGTGGAGTAGTGCGGAGCCAGCACGAGGCCGACGATCGAGCGAAATCCGCGTTCGGCCAGTTCCGCGACGGCCGTCTCGATCTTGGGCTCGGCGTGCTTCAAACCCAACACCACCTCGAAACGATCGGGGGAGATCGCGTCGAGCGCGCGTTGCAGTGCGTCGCGTTGCGCCTCGGTGCGCGCGGCCAGCGGCGAGATGCCGCCGATGGCGTCGTAGCGGGCGGTGAGTTCGGCCAACAGTTCGGGGGTCGGGGCGCGTCCGCGACGGATGTCGGTGTAGTACGGCTCGATCTCCTCGGGCGTTCGGGGGGTGCCGTACGCCATGAGGAGGACCGCGGTTCGGTGTTCGGAAGTCGTGCTCATGTCAGCGCCTCGTGTTCTCGTGGACGTGGGCGACGACCTCTTCGAGGATCGTCGGATCGGTGGTGGGATCGACGCCGTGTCCCAGGTTGAAGATGTGGCCGTCGTGGCCGGCGTTGTCGGCCAACACCCGTTCGACGCCCCTCAGGGCGGGTTCGCGGCCGGCCAGCACGAGCGCCGGATCGAGGTTGCCCTGCACGACGAGGTCGGCTCCCATGCGCGCGCGGGCGTCGGAGATGGAAGTGCGCCAGTCGAGTCCGAGAACCCGTGGTCCGGCGGACAGCATCGATTCCAACAGATGGTCGCAGCCGATACCGAAGTGGATGCCGGGCGCGTCGGGGTGCTTCTCGGCCAGGGTGGCGAACACCCGGCGGCTGTGGGGCAGGACGTAACGGTCGTAGTCGCGACGCGAGAGTGCTCCGGCCCACGAGTCGAACAACTGGAACGCGCGGGCCCCGGCGCTCAGTTGCGCGTCGATGAAGGCGATGGAGTGTTGCGTCAGTCGTTCCATCAACCGATTCCACAGTTCGGGTTCGCTGGAGATGAGACGTTTGGTGTTCTGGTACGTCCGCGACGGCCGACCCTCGACGAGATAACTGGCCACCGTGAAGGGAGCACCGGCGAAGGCGAGGAGCGGGACCGAGGCGGGCAGTTCGGACACCAGGTTGCGCACCGTCTCGATGACGTAGGCGACGTCGGTCTCGGGTTCGAGGGGGCGCAGTCGTTCGAGGTCGTCGGCCGATCGGAAGGCGCGTTCGGCGACCGGCCCGGTGCCCGGGGCCACGTCGATCCCGAAACCGACGGCGTGGGGCGGCACCACGATGTCGCTGTACAGCACGGCGGCGTCGACCCCGTAGCGACGAACGGGTTGGAGGGTGATCTCGGTGGCCAGATCGGGTCGCTTGATGGCGTCGAGGATGCTGCCTTCCCCGCGGATGGCCTTGTACTCGGGGAGGCTGCGGCCGGCCTGGCGCATGAACCAGACGGGAGTGTGTCGCGGCGTCGACCCCCGGGCGGCGTCCAGGAAAGGGGCGGCTGTGACGTCGGACATCACCGAGGACGCTACCCGTGGGAACCGAATGGGTTCCCAGCCGACTGGTGATTCGTGAGAGAGGTGCGAACAGTCACAAGCGCGGTCGGGCGCGGTCGGGACTTTGGTCCGTTTCATGGGGGTGGGGTCACCTCGCATGATGACCGGGTGCGAGCCGACGGTCCGATGACGCGAGCTCCTCGGACCCGGTCGTGCCGTTCGGGCTCGGGGTCGAGCTTCGCCATCGCGGTCCTCGTGGCGTCGCTCTCGGCCGCCGCGTGCGGATCGGCGGGGCCGGAAACCCTTGGCGGCATCGTGCGCGACGAACCACTGCGGGTCGGCTCGGTGGTCGTCGCCGACGCGACCGACCGCGGAGAGTACGCCGACCACGACGGACGCTTCGAGATGGTGGCGGCGGACGGTCGCCTGTTGGTCGTCTACTTCGGTTACACCAACTGCCCGGATCTGTGTCCGACGACGCTGGCGTATCTGCGTTCGGCCCGACGCGATCTCGGACCCGATGGTGACCTCATCGACCTGGCCATGGTGACCGTGGACCCCGATCGGGACACCACCGAGGTGTTGAACGGGTACCTGGCGAGCTTCACCGACCGGTTCCATGCCTTGCGACCCACCGACTCCGGCGAACTCGAGGCGGCCGAGAACGCCTTTCTCGCCAGTTCGTCGGTGGTGATCGGGGACGACGGCAAGGTCGAGGTGGGGCACAGCGCGACGGCCTACGTGGTGGACGCCGCCGGCGTGGTGTTGGTGGAGTGGCCGTTCGGGGTGGACAAGGACCTGATGACCGCGGATCTGCGAATCCTGTTGGATCGCACGAAGAAAGAGAGATGAGAAGATGAACGCAATCAAAAAGCGGATCACCTCGACGGTGTCGGCGATCGCACTGGCGGGGCTCGTTCTCGGGTCGGCGGCCTGCGGCGACGACGCGGGATCGGATTCGACGACGGCACCGGTGACCGTGGAGATCTCCGACGCGTGGGCGCGCACGAGCCCCATGGAGGTGACCCTGGGCGCGGCGTACATGACCATCACCTCTCCGGTCGACGACCGGTTGACCGACGTGAGCGTCGATCCGTCGATCGCCGGCACGGCCGAGATCCACGAAATGGTCATGGCGATGTCGTCGGAGACGATGAGCGAAATGTCGTCGGAGACGATGAGCGAAATGTCGTCGGAGACGACGGGCATGATGTCGTCTGACACGACGGTGGCCGGCAGCGGTGAGATGGTCATGCAGGAGGTCGACTCCATCGCGATTCCCGCCGGCGAGCCGGTGCAGTTGAAGCCCGGTGGATATCACATCATGCTGATCGATCTGGTCGCTCCGCTCGAGACCGGCCGAACCTTCGACATCGTGCTCACGTTCGAGACGGCGGGTCGGGTCACCGTTCCGGTGGTCGTGGCCGACGAGGCACCATGACCGACTCGGACGGTGGGCCGGAGAGTGGGGTCGTCGACGGACGACGGCCGCGACGCGTGTTTCTCGCGGCCACGGCCTTTCTCCTTCCCATCGCGGCCGCGGTGGTGGCGGTGATGGCCGTCGCCCGTGATCCGGCGTCGACCTCGACCGCGGGGCGACTGTGGTCCTTCGAGGTCCCCGCGGGCACCAAGGATCTGATGGACAAGGGTCTGCTCACCGATGACGTCCTTCCGGAACGACTCACGGTGTCGACGGGCGACACCGTGGTCATCCGCAACGACGACGACGTGGTCCATTCCTTCGGCCCCTTCACCGTTCGGCCGGGGGAGAGTCAACGTATGACGTTCTCCGAGCCGGGCTACTACTTCGGCGTGTGCACCGCCGGGCCGCACGAGACGATCACGATCGAGGTCGTGTGAACGTCGTCCCCTCCGACACATGAAGCGCGACGGCGGACTCCTGATCCGACTCGCGATCGGGCTGCTGCTCGGCGGCGTGGCCGTGTCCGCCTGTGGCGACGCCGTCGATCCGGGAGTCGCCGCGATCCCCGTGGTGGATCTCGACGGTCGCGTCACCACCATCGCCGAGAACGCCGGCGATCGGATCGCGGTGGTGTCGCTCTGGGCGGTGTGGTGTCAACCGTGTCGACGCGAACTTCCGGTGCTCGATCGGATCGCGGTCGAACATCCCGGGATCGCCGTGGTCGCGGTGAACATCGGGGACGAGGAGGCAGCCGTGCGGGCGTTCGTCGACGACGTGCGGGTGCGCGCGACGGTGTTGATCGATCGCGACGGAGACCTGTTGTCGGCGTTGGACGCTCCCAGTGTGCCCGTCACCTTCGTGGTCGACGACCACGGGACGGTGTTGTGGAAACACGTCGGTGCCGTCGATGCGGAGGTCGTTCGTTCGGCCGTGGCCGACGTCGAGCGGACCGCTCAGAGTCCCGTCGAGGGGTGACGCCCCCGTCGCGGTCGCATGGCGGCCTCGATCCGGGCGATCCGGGTGCGGGCCGGTGGATGCGCCGAAGATCCGGCACCCGACGTCCGTCGTAGCGCCGAGGCCAGCTGGCGGCCGTATCCCATGGCGACCACCCGCCGATCGGCGCTGAACTCCGCCGATCGCCCGGTGCTGTAGGTGAGGTAACGCGCCAGGGCGAAACCCGACCCGAAGACCCAGGCGACGCCGGAGAAGGCGGTGGAGACGACGCGTCCGAGGGCCCGCACGTAATCGTTGCCCCGCGCGAAGGTGTCGGTGGCCGCGATCGCCACGTTGCGCAGGAACGCGCCGACCCGGGCCAGGAAAACCACCGGCATGATCAACCATTGGTCGATGGTGAGCGCGATGGTGTGCGAGCCGAGGTGATGACAGATCTCGTGCGCCAACACGCCGCACAGTTCGTCGTGTTCGAGCGTTCGGGCGGCGAACGACGTGACGACCACCAGATGGCCGCCGCAGGCGAAGGCGTTGAGATCGTCGTCGTCGACCACCCCGACCGCGAAGTTGTGACGCCTCAGGTGCCAGGCCTGAGTCACCTCGTTGAAGGCCTTCTGCAATCGCGGAGCCTCGGCGGCGGTGGGCTTGCGGGCTCCGATCATCCTGGTGAGCAGACGTCTTTGGATCGCCGGAACGAACAACACGAATCCGGCCATCAGATAGGCGAGGGTCACCTGGAGATAGGTCACGTCGGTCACCAGTGAGAGGGGCAACCACAGGACGAACATCGCCAACAACCACACGGGAACGACCACGATCACCGGAACGAAGGCGACCAGGGCCGCCCCGTCGACGTCCCGCCAACGTCCCCGACGTCGCCCGCCCCGGATCGTGCGCTGGTTCACCCCGTGAATCATGCCTGATGAGGGGCCATTTTCCCGACATGTTCAAGGTCCGCTCGTCGGAGACCGAAAACCCGACGTCTTTTCCGCCACCGGCGGCCGTCAGGAGTTCGGGTGCACATCGCGCAACAACAGCAGCGAGACGAATCGCAGTCGCGGTCGCGCGCGTCGGCTCGCCTGTTGCTCGACCTCGCCCGCTCCCACGAGTCGACCGAACCGGAACGGGCCCGCACCTTGGTGCAGCAGGCCCGGGCCCTGGCCCACACCGAGGGTGATCGTCACGCCGAGGCCGAGGCGCTCTACCGACTGGCTTCGTTGGCGCATTACGACGGACAGCCGGGCGACGCGTTCGCGTTGGCGGTCGAGGCCCGCGATTTCGCCATGGCGCACGACGCCCCGGTGGTCACGGCGTGGTCGTTGAATCTCATCGGGCTCGTGCACACCAACTCCGGTAACCATTCCGAGGCGTTGGCGTGTTGTCTGCAGGCGCTCGACTGCTACCGCGCCACCGACCATCGGGTGGACGAGGGAAACATCCTCAACACCATCGCCACCATCCACCACGAGTTGGGTGACATCGATCGGGCGATCATGAACTACGAGGCCGCGATGACGGCCAACGCCCAGTTGAACCGACCGGACTTCGACGCCATCACCCTCGCCAACGTCGCTTCCCTGCGCGCCGAGCGGGGCGAGTACGACGTGGCCATCGACATCGGCGAGCGGGCCCTCGAACTGTGCCGCCTGCACGCGCCGGGTTTCCTACCCGAAGTGCTGGCGTCTCTCGCATCGTCCTACAGCGGGCGTGGCGACACGGAGAACGCCCACGTGTTGCTGGACGCGGCTCTGGCGATGCTCGACGCCTCCAGCGTCAGTTTCGACGACGCGGTGCGGGCCGGCGTCGAACTGGCATACGGTCGCGTCGACATTGCGGCCGGTCTCCATGCGAACGCCATCGCCCACCTCGATCGCGCTCTCGGTCTCGCCGAGGTGATCGGCGCCAAGCCCGTGGCGCTGGCGGCCCACGGTGTGCTGGCGGAATGTCACAAGGCCGTGGGTGATTTCGAACGGGCGGTCGTCCACCTCGAGCGCAAGTTCGAGGTGAACCAGCAGATGTTCAACGAGGGCACCGACATCCGCATCAAGACCCTGCAGATCGCCCACGAGGCCGAGGAGGCCCGCCAGCAAGCGGAGATCCTGCGTTTGCGCACCTCCGAACTGGAGGGTTTGGTCGAGGGGCGCACCACGGAGCTCGAGCAGTTCCAACTCGAGGCGCTCGAGCGGCTGGCCATCCTGGGCGAATTCCGCGACACCGACACCGGCGAACACACGGCGCGGGTGGGCGACATGTGCGCCGAGATCGCGCACCTGCTCGGTCAGGATCCGGCGTGGTCCGAGCGCCTTCGACTGGCGGCCCGATTGCACGACATCGGAAAGGTGGCCATCCCGGACTCGATCCTGTTGAAGCCCGGTCCGTTGACGCCGGCCGAGTTCGAGGTGATGAAGACCCACACCACGGTCGGAGCGCGCATCCTGTCGGGAAGCAACAGCCCGCTCGTGCGTCTCGCCGAGGAGGTGGCCCTCAATCACCACGAGCGTTGGGACGGCACGGGGTATCCCCACGGCGTCGGGGGCACCGACGTCCCCATGTCGGGTCGGATCTGCGCCGTGGCCGACGTTTTCGACGCGCTGACGAGCGAGCGGGTGTACAAGCGGGCCTGGTCCGTTCCCGACGCCGTTCGGTACATCGCCCGGGCCGCCGGAACCCAGTTCGACCCCCAGGTGGTGGACGCGTTCCTGCGCATCGTCGAGGACGTGCCATCCGCTAGAACAGAGTCATGAGCACGCACGTCGATCGGTCTCCGGTGCTCGCCGGAGCCGAAGCCTGGAGTCATCGAGGAACGCGATCGGTGGGGGCCCTGTGCATCCACGGGTTCACCGGCAATCCCTCGTCGATGCGCGGGGTGGCCGAGGCCTTCGCCGCCGCCGGTTACCACGTCGAGTTGCCCCGTCTCCCGGGTCACGGCACCGCGGTGAGCGACATGATCCCGACGCGATGGAGCGATTGGACCTCCACCGTGGCCGCGGCCCACGCGTCCTTGTCGGCTCGGGTCGACAAGGTGGTGGTCGTCGGACTCTCGATGGGTGGATCGCTGACCTTGTGGACCGCGCTCGAGAATCCCGAGGTGTCCGGCATCGTGTGCATCAATCCGGCGTGCCAACCGCAGGCGGCCGAGATGGTGGAGATGGTGAAGGGCATGATCGCCGAGGGCACCGAGACGTTCCCCGGGATCGGTTCCGACATCGCCGATCCCGACGTGAAGGAGAATTCGTACTCCGAGACTCCCTTGGCGCCGTTGGTCTCCATGGTCGAGGACGGCATCACACCCATGGTTCCGCGTTACCCGACGAGCCGGGTGCCGATGTTGCTCGTCACGTCGCGCAACGATCACGTCGTCGATCCCGCCACCAGTGACCAGCTGGCGGCCCAATGGGGCGGGTCGGTGGAGCGGATCCTTCTCGATCGCAGTTATCACGTGGCCACGCAGGACTTCGATAAGGAACTGATCTTCGAGGCCGCGGTCGCTTTCGCCGACAAAGTCACCGCGTGAGCCCGACCATGTCGGGGTTGCCCGCGGGTTGGGACTCGCTCCTGGCCTCGATCCCCAGCCCCGGTTCGGGTTCGTTGCACATCGGCCCGCTCCAGTTGCGGGCCTACGGCTTGATGATCGCCCTCGGCGTGATCGTGGCGGTGCGTCTGTGGGGCAAGCGCCTGGCTCTCGCCGGAGTGGGCGGCGCCGAAGAGGCCAACGCGGTGGCGATCTGGGCGGTACCCGCCGGCGTCATCGGCGCGCGTCTGTACCACGTGGCCACCGAATGGGATCGTTTCTCCGACGATCCGGTGGCGATCCTGCAGGTGTGGAAGGGCGGCCTCGGCATCCCCGGCGGAATGCTGTTGGGGATCGTCGTGGGTGCGTGGGCGATCAAGCGGCAGGGGATGCCCGTCGGCACGGCCATGTGGGCCGTGGCGCCGGCTTTGCCTGTGGCTCAAGCGGTCGGTCGTTGGGGGAACTGGTGGAACCAGGAGTTGTTCGGACGACCGACCACGTTGCCGTGGGGACTGGAGATCGACGCCGACAAGGTGGTCGCGGCCGGGTACCCGCCCGGCACCCTCTTTCACCCCACGTTCCTCTACGAGTCGTTGTGGAATCTGGCGTTGATGTTCGTTCTGATCGTCGTCGGCCGTCGCATGATGAACAGTCGGCCGATCCGCCTGCTGGCGTGTTACGTCATCGGTTACGGCATCGGGCGCTTCTGGGTGGAGGGTCTGCGCATCGATCCCACCAAGGAGGGTGGCGGACTGCGTCTCAACCAATGGATGGCCGTCGTTCTCGTGGTGGGTGGTGCGGCGTGGTTGCTGATCGACGCCCGTCGGGCCCGGCTCGGGTACCGTCGGGACCATGTCGAACAACCCTGATCCCGCCGCCGGACGCGACCTCGTTCTGGCCTCCATCACCGCGAGTGGTGTCGGTGTTCTCACGCTGAACAATCCGGAACGCATGAACGCGTGGAGCGCGGCGATGTCGAAGCGTTTCTTCGAGCGTCTGGCCGAGTTCCGTGCCGACCCGAGCGTGAAGGTCGTCGTCATCACCGGGGCCGGCAAGGGTTTCTGTCCCGGTGCCGACATGGACGCCCTCAACCAGATTCGGGCCAATCCCGCCGGGGGAGCGGGTCCGGCCACGGGCGCCGGTCGATTCAGCGATCTTCTGTCGTATCCCAAGCCGGTCATCGCCGCCATGAACGGAGCGGCGGCCGGTGTGGGTTTCGTGCTCGCGCTCTTCTGCGACCTGCGTTTCGCGGCCTCGGGAATCAAGTTGACGACGTCGTTCAGTCGTCGCGGTCTGATCGCCGAGTACGGGTCGTCGTGGGCGCTGCCGCGATTGGTCGGATCGGCGCGAGCCCTCGACCTTTTGCTGTCGGGACGCGTGATCACGGCCGACGAGGCCGAGCGCATGGGTCTGGTGAACGCGGTGCATCCGGCCGAGGAGATGTTGGACAAGGTGATGGCGTACGCCGACGACATGGCGGTGAACTGTTGCCCGGCCAGTTGGGCGACGATGAAGCGTCAGGTGTACGGCGATTGGATGCGCGACGCCGACGCGTCGACGACCGACGCCATCCACCTCATGAACGAATCGGTGAAGGGGGCCGACTTCCAGGAGGGCGTGCAGTCGTTCCTCGACAAGCGTCCGCCGGTCTTCGCTCCCTATTCGGATTAGTCGACCGCGCCGAAGTCGACTGATCCCGAGTCGATCGTGCCGCCCACGTTGGCGAGCGTGCGTTGCCACTGCCAGTAGAAGTTCGTGTGAGCGATGACGTCGGACGCCATGATCCGTGTCGACCCGAGGTCCTTGTCGTCGGTCGTGTGGCAATCCCGCACGAGGACGGCGTCGAAGCCCCGGGCGATCGCTCCGTGCAGTGTCGAGCGCACGCAGAAGTCGGTCTGGGCGCCGGTGACGTACAGGCGGGTGATTCCGCGTTCCGTGAGCACGTCTGCCAGGGCGGTTCCCTCGAACGCGTCACCCAGGTTCTTGTCGACCACCGGCTCGTTCTCGCCGGGACCCAACTCGTCCACCAGGTTCCAATCGTGCGATCCGTGCACGAGTTCGTCGTCGGCGTGGCGCACCCAGACGACCGGCCGGCCCGCGGCGCGGGCGCGACCCACGAGGCCGACGATGCGTTCGATCACCCCTTGTCGGTCGTGGGCGTCGGCCACCACGGCGTTCTGGACGTCGATCACGACGAGGGCGGCGGTCACGGACGATCACCCGTCCCGGGGGCCAGAGCGGCCATTCGCACCGCGAGTTCCTCGGGAACGACCGGGTTGAAGTATTCGCCGGCACCCACCTCGGCCGCGGCGATGTAGCGGGGAAGATTCGTCGCACGCCACGGCGAGACGATCTCGACGTGCAGCCAGGCGTCGTCGAATCCGGGCGCGTATGGACGTTGGTTCACCCACAGCATGTACGGAGTCTCGGCGTCGTGGAGACGGTCGAGACGATCGAGCACGTCGGCGAGCATGGCGGCCAGGTCACGACGCGCCCGCTCGTCGAGTTCATCGAGACGTCCGACTCGTTCGCGGGGCGCCACGGTGATCGACACCGGGTACACCGGAGCGTGCGGAACGGCCGCCGTCATCGTGTCGTTCGTCGTCACGACGAGCCGTCGATCCGACGACGGACGCCAGCCGTGGGGTCCGAGCAACCGGGCGCTGCGTCGGGGCACGTGGTCGTATGCGTAGATCTGGCCGTGCGGGTGCGAGATGGTGGCCCCGATGCTGGCCCCCCGGTTCTCGAACACCAGCACGAAGTCGACGTCGTCACGCGAGCCCAGAGCCGCGGTGCGCTCGGCCCACAGGTCGACGACACGAGTGACGCCGTCCACGCCCAGCGACGCGAAGCTGGCGTCGTGATCGGGCGAGTACAGGATCACCTCGCACCGGTCGCCCTCCATGGCCGGCCAACGGTTCACGAACCACCGGGTGTCGTAGGGCTCGGGCGCCTCGAGACCCCCCACGCAAAAGGGGCACGCCGTCGTGGAACGGTTGTCGGCGAGGTTGGGGCGGGCCTGTCGACCACCGACGACGTGAACCGTGGTGCCCAGAACCGGGTCGACGCGGGGCGGGTTCTCGGGCACGACGTCATTCTTGTCGCCCGTTAGGTTGAGGCCGTGCACCCGTCGCCCGAGCACCTGCGCACCGACCACACGAGCGTGGTGGTCGACGTGTCGGGGGGAATCCCCGTCGTCTTGCATTGGGGAAAGGTGTTGGACGAGGTGCCGGACCCGTGGCAGGGAGGTCTGCGCACCTACGGAACGATGGACGTGGTCGCACCGATCTCGATGGTTCCGATGCACGGCGACGGCTTCGCGGGTCGTCCGGGACTGCAGGTGCACCGCCGCGGCGGCCGACACTGGTCGCCCCGCTACCGGGCGGCCGGTCACGAGGTGAATCGGGTCGACGGCGGAGTGGTCCTCGTGAGTCGGGCGGTCGACGACGTGTCCCGCTCCGAGATCGTGTGCCGTCTGCATCTCTCCGACGACGGTGTGCTCACCGCCGGAGCGGACTTCCGCAACGACTCCGACGCCCCGGTGATGCTGAACGCCTTCACCATCACCCTCCCGGTGCCCGGACGGGCGACCGATCTGGCCGTGTTCGCCGGCCGATGGGCCCGGGAGTTGCAGTTGCAACGATTCCGCTGGCCACACGGAGCGTGGACGAGCGAGAACCGCGTCGGTCGGACGTCCCACGAGCATCCGCCCTACGCCTTCGCCATGGAGTCCACGGCCGGCGAATGGTGCGGCGAGGTGTGGGGGTTCCACGCGGCGTGGAGCGGCAACCACTCGATCTTCGCCGACCTGCTGCCCGACGGTCGTCGCTACGTTCAGGCCGGCGAACTCTTCCACCCCGGTGAGATGTGCGTCTACGCCGGTGAGACGTTGTCGGCCGTCGACGTGATCGGGGTGCATTCCGCGAACGGTTTGAACGGTGTCTCGCACGGGTTGCACCGGGAGGCCCGTCGACGTCTCCCGTCGAACGTTCGCCGCACCCGGCCCGTGCACCTGAACACGTGGGAGGCCGTGTACTTCGCGCACGACGAGAACCGACTGCGTCGACTCGCCGACGTGGCCGCCACGGTCGGCGTCGAACGGTTCGTGCTCGACGACGGATGGTTCGGTGGTCGACGCGACGATCGCACGGGACTGGGGGATTGGACCGTCTCGCCCGAGGTGTATCCGAACGGGCTCGCTCCGTTGATCGCCCACGTGCGCGGCATCGGCATGGAGTTCGGCATCTGGGTGGAGCCCGAGATGGCCAATCCTGACAGCGACCTGTTGCGGGCCCATCCCGAGTGGATCGCCGCCACGGACGGCTACGAACCGGTGATGGGGCGTCGCCAGCACGTGGTCGACCTCACCAACCCGGCGGCGTTCGACCATGTTCTGTCGGCTCTCGACGCCTTGCTGGCCGGGCACGACGTTTCGTACGTGAAATGGGACATGAACCGTTGGCATGTCCAGGCCAGCGGGGCCGAAGGAACGGCGTCCACCCACGCCCAGACCGTGGCGCTGTACGCGATGCTCGACGAGTTACGGCGACGACATCCGAGTGTCGAGTTCGAATCGTGCGCCTCGGGAGGCGGTCGCATCGATCACGAGATCCTCCGTCGGACCGAGCGGGTGTGGACCAGCGACTCCAACGACGCGCTCGAACGCCAGCTCATCCAGCGCGGCGCCTCGATGATCGTTCCGGCCGAGGTGATGGGATCGCACGTGGGTCCGTCGCGCTCGCACACCACCGGTCGACGGGCGTCCATGGCTTTCCGTGGCGTCACGGCCATGTTCGGTCACATGGGGATCGAGGCCGACGTCACCGCGATGGACGAGGTGGAGTTGGCCGACCTGACCCACGTGGTGTCACTGCACAAGCGATTCCGACCGCTCATCCACTCGGGGAAGTCCGTGCGATTCGAGACCTTCGATCTGACCGGGGGCGCGGCGCTCTCGCACGGTGTGATCGCCCTCGACGCGAGCGAGGCCCTCCTCGCGTACGTGCAGTTGGCGACGGCCCAGGCTCCGGTTCCACCGGCCTGGCGCGTCGAGGGACTCGATCCGACGCGCACGTACTCGATCGACATGATTCCGCTCACGCGTTCCGCGGTGCCGGTGCCCGGAACCGCGGTCGACCAGCCGGCGTGGATCACCGATTCCCTGGCGGGCCGTCCGCAACGCGCGTCCGGAGCCTTCTTGCGCGACGTGGGGTTGGTGCCGCCCGTCATGTGGCCCGAATCGGCGGTGCTCGTCCACCTGTCCGGCTCGTAGCATTGGGACTCGTGCCCGAACCCTCCACCGACAGAATCTCCGCCGCGGCCGTGGCCAAGGTGGCCCGCTTGGCTCGGCTCGACGTGAGCGACGACGAGATCGCCCGCATGACCGGGCAACTGGCCGGCATGCTCGAACACTTCGCCGACATCGACGCGCTCGACCTCGACGCGGTCGAACCGATGACGCAGCCCTATCCGTTGCGCAACGTGTTCCGTGAGGACGTGGTGGCTCCCAGCCTCGATCGCGACGAGGTGTTGGCCAACGCCCCCGTGGCCGAGGACGGTCGTTTCCGGGTGCCGCCGATCATCGGACTGGACGGCTGAACATGGGCACGATCCCCACCACCGCCGTCGACATCGCCACCGCCGTGCGCTCCGGCTCGATCAAGGCCGTCGACGTGCTCGAATCCCATCTGGCCCGCATCGCCGAACGCGAGTCCGACATTCACGCGTTCAACCTGGTCACCGCCGACGCCGCGCGCGAGGCGGCACGACGCGTCGACGACATGGTCGCCGCCGGACGCGATCCCGGTGTCCTGGCGGGGGTTCCGATCGCGCTGAAGGACAACATGTGCACGCGTGGCGTGCCCACCACGTGCTCGTCGCGCATCCTCGAGGGTTGGAAGCCTCCCTACGACGCCACGGTGGTCACCCGACTCGCCGCGGCCGGCGCCGTGTCGGTGGGCAAGACCAATCTCGACGAGTTCGCCATGGGCTCGAGCACCGAGAACTCGGCTTTCGGAGTCACCTTGAACCCCCGTGACACCTCCCGCGTCGCCGGAGGGTCGAGCGGTGGCAGCGCCGCCGCGGTGGCGGCCGAGTTCGCTCCGGTGAGCCTCGGAAGCGACACCGGCGGTTCCATTCGTCAGCCGGCCGCACTGTGCGGCGTGGTGGGCGTGAAGCCCACCTACGGAACGGTGAGTCGTTACGGACTCGTGGCCTTCGCCAGCAGCCTCGACCAGATCGGTCCGTTCTCGGCCGACGTCCGCGACTCGGCGTTGATCCTGGAGACGATCTCGGGTCACGATCCGTTGGACTCCACGTCCATCCCCCAAGGCCCGCTCGACCTGTTGTCGGTGCTCGATCAGGGAGTGGAGGGGATGCGCGTCGGTCGCATCACCGACATGCCCGAGGGCGCCGACCCCGACGTGCTCGAGCGACTCGAGACGGCGTTCGACGCCTTGCGCACCGCCGGTGCCACCATCGTCGACGTCGAACTGCCGTCTCTGAAGTACGGACTCACCGCCTACTACCTCATCGCTCCGGCCGAGGCCAGCAGCAACCTGGCCCGTTACGACGGCGTGCGTTACGGACGTCGGGTGGACGCCGTCGACACCAACTCCATGTACATGGCCACGCGCGCCGCCGGATTCGGTGACGAGGTGAAGCGCCGCATCATGCTGGGCACCTACGCCCTGTCGGCGGGTTACTACGACGCGTACTACGGCAAGGCCCTCAAGGTGCGGCGGCTCATCAGCGACGATTTCGCCCGTGCCTACTCGTTGGCCGACGTGCTCCTCACCCCGACGTCGCCCATCCCCGCCTTCAAGGTGGGGGAGAAGACCGACGATCCGCTGTCCATGTACCTGTGCGACGTGTACACCATTCCGACGAACCTGGCCGGACATCCGGCCATGAGCGTGCCGTTCGGTGATTCGCGCGAGGGTCTGCCCATCGGTGTGCAGATCATGGCCTCGACGTTGGGTGAGCGCTCGATGTTCAGGGTCGCGGCGTCGCTCGAACGCCACATGAACGAGGGAGGTCGCCCGTGAGTCCCGCCGAGATCGTGGTGGCCCCGAACGACGGTTCGTACCTCATCGACGGTTACGAGTTGGTGTGCGGACTCGAGGTGCACGTGGAGTTGGCGACGGCCACCAAGCTGTTCTCGGCCAGCGCGAATCGCTTCGGCGACGAACCCAACACGCACATCGACCCCGTGACCCTCGGTCTGCCGGGCGCGTTGCCGGTGTTGAACCGTCACGCCGTGGAGCTGGCGATGCGCATCGGTCTGGCCCTGAACTGCACGGTGCAACCGAGCACGTTCCACCGCAAGAACTACTTCTATCCCGACATGCCCAAGGCGTACCAGATCTCCCAGTACGACCAGCCCATCAACGTGGACGGGTGGCTCGAGTTGCCCGGTGGCAAGCGCATTGGTGTCGAGCGTGCCCATCTCGAGGAGGACACCGGCAAGAGCACGCACGTGGGCGGCACCGGTGGTCGCATTCACGGCAGCGACTATTCCCTGATCGACTTCAACCGCGCCGGAGTGCCGTTGGTCGAGATCGTCGGTCGACCCGACATCGCCACCCCCGACGAGGCCAAGCAGTACGTCACCGAACTGCGACAGATCCTGGTCGCGGTCGGCGCGAGCGACGCCAAGATGGAGGAGGGTTCCATGCGTTGCGACGCCAACGTCAGCGTGCGCAAACCCGGAGCCCCGCTCGGCACCCGTTGCGAGATCAAGAACGTCAACTCGGTGCGCTCGCTCGGTCGCGCCATCGAGTACGAGGCCCGACGGCAGATCGCCCTCATCGAGGCCGGCGAGAGCATCCGCCAGGAGACGCGACACTGGGACGAGACCGACGGTCGCACCCACACGTTGCGCACCAAGGAGGACGCCGACGACTACCGGTACTTCCTCGAGCCGGATCTGGTTCCGCTCGATCCCGATCCGGCCTGGATCGAGGCCGTGCGCGCCGCGTTGCCGATGCTCCCGCGCGAACGTCGCGCGCGTCTGTCGCGAGCCACCGGCGCCGCTCCCGACGCCGAGGCCGTGTTGGTCGTCGTCGAACGCGGACAGGACGATTACGTGCTGGCCGTGGCCGAAGCAGGGGCCGACGCGGCCCGCGCCCTCGTGCACGTGAAGGAGGCCTACGCCGAGCAGGGGGCGCGACCCACCGTTCCGGCGGCGGATCTGGCGCGCATGATCGTGATGGAGACCGGCGGTGCGTTGACGTCGACGCAGGCCAAGACCGTGTTGGCCGAACTGGTGGCCAACGGTGGCGGCGACGCCGAGGCCATCGCCAAGGCCAACGGGTTCGAGGCCATGGACTCCTCGGCCTTGGAGGCCATCGTCGACGAGGCGATCGCGGCGCAGCCCGACGCGTGGGCGAAGTACTGCGGTGGTGAGGAGAAAGCCATGGGCGCTCTCGTCGGCGCCATCATGAAGGCCAGCAAGGGCAAGGCCGACGGCAAGGCCGTCACGGCGTTGCTGCAGTCGAAGCGGGGCTAGAGCCGCCCCGCGACCATGGCGTCCATCGCCCGGCGACAGGTGCGGTCGAAGGCGTCGGCCGACATGTGCAGGTGGTCGACCGGAGTGTCCTCCTCCTTGGTGTGACTCAGTCCGTTGGTGGACGAGGAGAAGATCATCACCGTGGGGATCGATCGGGCCATCTCGCTGGCGTCGTGCAGGGCTCCGCTGGGCAACTCGACGTCGTGGCCCTCCACTTCGCGCACGCTCTGACGGGCGGCCTCGAGCAGTTCGGGGTGGAACGGCATGGGGGCGATGCGGAAGATGTGCTCCCACTCGACGGTGCATCCCTCGGCCTCGGCGGCGGCCTCGGCGGCGGTGCGACATTCGTCGAGCATGGTGGCCAACTGCGTGGCGTCGATGTGGCGCATGTCGAGAGTGATGGTGGTCTCGCCGGCGACGGCGGTGACGACGCCCGGTTTGCACGCCACCGCACCGACCGTCGTGACGCCGTCGTGCCGTTCACCGATCTCGGCGGCGGCCAGCGCGAAACGGGAGGCGGCACGGAAACTGTCGCGACGCATCGGCATGGGCATCGTGCCGGCGTGCGCGGCCTGACCGCGAAAGACGAGACGCTCGCGTTCGATGCCCTTGGTGCCGGTGACCGTGCAGATCCCCTTGCCGAGGGACTCGAGCACCGGTCCCTGTTCGATGTGCACCTCGACGTAGGCCTTCACGTCGCGCAGTCGCGTGCGCGCACCGTCGAGTCGGTCGATGTCGACACCGTGTTGGGGAAGGATGTCGGTCAACTTGTTGCCCTCCTTGTCGGAGAGACCGCGCAGGATCTCCACGTCGAGGGTCCCCATCACGGCGGCCGATCCGAACAACGAACGACTGAAACGCGCACCTTCCTCGTCGGCCCAGTCGACGAGGGCCACCGTCACCGGCGGGGTTCCCTCGGAGGCCAGCGAGCGGAGGAGTTCGAGGCCGGCCATGACGCCGAGCGCGCCGTCGAGCCAGCCACCCTTGGGCACGCTGTCGAGGTGACTGCCGACCACGAGGGTGTCGGGTCGCTCACCTCGAAGGTAGGCCCACAGGTTGCCGGCCTCGTCCACGTCGACCTCCACGGGCAACGTCGCCAGGCTCTCGCGCAACAAGGCCCGGGCCTCGAGCCATTCGGGTGTCCAACACAAACGCCGGGAACCCTCGGCTCCGCCGGTTCGGGAGGCGAGGTCACGCAGGCTGGTCACCACGCGAGCGGGATCGAACGTCGAACGAACGGTGCTGTTGGCCATGACTCAACGGTACCGTGGGCGATCGTGACGGGACGAACGACGGACCACATCCTCATCGAGCGCTTGCGGGTCGTCAGCATCATCGGGGTCCTCGATCACGAGCGCGTCACTCCTCAGCCCCTGCAGATCGACGTCGACATCGAGGTCGACCTGTACGACGCGGGCCAGAGCGACGATCTCACGCGGACGGTCCACTACGGCGAGGTGGCGGTGGCATTGGCCAACCTGGCGCGCGACACGCAGTATCAGTTGCTCGAGCGTCTCGCCCAGCACATGACCGAGGTGGTGCTGTCGTTTCCCTTGGTGCGCGCGGTCGATCTCACCCTCACCAAGATGGAGCCGCCGATCCCCGAGGACATCGGTTCCACCGCCGTGCGGATGCGACGCGTCCGCTCGGACTTCTCGTCCAGCAGTCCGCACAAGGCCGTCATCGCCCTCGGGAGCAACATGGGGGACCGCGCCGGGTACCTGCGATTCGCGCTCGATCGGTTGGGCGACCGGGTCACCGCGGAGTCGCAGGTGTTCGAGACCGATCCGGTGGGCGGACCCGAGAACCAGGGCGCCTACCTCAACATGGTCGTGGCCATCGACACCGAACTCGATCCGTACGCACTGCTGCGCTGGATGCACCGCATCGAAGCCGACGCCGGTCGCGAGCGGCTGGTGCACTGGGGTCCGCGCACCCTCGACATGGATCTGCTCTTCTTCGACGACGTGGTGATCGACGGCGGCAATCTGGCGGTGCCCCATCCGCGGTACGCCGAACGCCGATTCGTGTTGGCGCCCTTGAGTGAGGTGGCGCCGGAGCGTTGTCCGGTGGGCTGGGAAACCTCTCTTCCTCCCGACGCCGTGTACCCGCGCGGACCCTTGACTCGCTGACGCCCGCTCGGCGTCGGACGTCAGCCCCGCTCGATCACGGACCGCTCGACGCGGCGGATCTTCTCGGGGTAGTGACCGCGGCCGTACTCGGGCCGTTGCCCGAGGACGATCTCGAGCAACTCGTCGTGTTGCGCGGTCTCTTTCCAGGGCAGGGCGATGTAGAGAGGCAATCCGAAGACCCGCAACGCGTCGAGGTTGGAGTACACGTGCTTCTGGTAGACGTATCGCTCCTCCCACGGCCAATTCGAGGGGGCGAAGCCCGTGCCCGGATCGAGAATGCACAGATCCCGCAGTCCGAATCGGTCGGCCACTCGCAGTTGCGCCTCGAAGAACTCCAGCATCACCTTCACCGGATCGGCGCGAACCATCTCCATCTCGCGGGGGTTCGGTCCGGAGAGGAACGGCAACACGATCGGGGCGCGGAAATCGGCGGCCACCTGCCACATCTCGTCGGTCTGCATGCCGTCGGCGGCGTTGATGACCGTGGCGCCCGCGGCCAGGGCCCGACGGGTGACTTCGGGCTTCCACGAGTCGATGCTGAGCGGTACGCCGAAGGCCGCCAGGGCCTTCACGATCGACTCCAGCCGTTCCCATTCCTCTTGCCAGGACACCACCGTGGCGTTGTCGGTGCTCCCTTGACCTCCGAGGTCGATGCCGTCGCATCCGTTGTTCAAGAGGTATTCACCGCGTCGGGTGGCGGCGGTAGCGTCGAGGGCGATTGAATCGGCGTTGAGCGAATCCGGAGAGGCGTTCACGACGCCGTACAAGAACATGGATCGCAGGTTAGGGCGACCGGGACGAGGCGACATGAGCGTGAAGACATTCGACCCCACCGGTTGGACCCTGGAGACCGCGTTGCTGATGAAGGGCGAGCGCACCGTGTCGGTGTGCATCCCGTGCAGGAACGAGGCCGAGACGGTGGGCGATCTGGTGCGCCTGATCGAGCCCACGTTGCTCGGCACCCTGGTGGACGAACTCATCGTCCTCGACGACGGTTCGAGCGACGGCACCGGTGAGATCGCCGAGGAGGCCGGGGCCACCGTGGTCCACGTGGACTGGATCCATTTCTTCCACGGTGTGGCCAAGGGCAAGGGCAACGCGTTGTGGTCGAGCCTGTTGGCGAGTCGCGGCGACATCGTCGTGTGGATCGACGGTGACATCACCAGTTTCACCACCGATTGGATCGTGCGTTTGGTGATGCCGTTGCTCATCGACGCCGAGGTGGGATTGGTGAAGGCCAGTTACGAGCGTCCGTCGCACCTCGGAGGTGGAGGTCGCACGACCGAGCTGGTGGCCCGACCCTTGTTGTCGATGTTCTTCCCCGAGATCGCCGACATGCAGCAGCCGTTGGCCGGCGAGTTCGCCGGGCGTCGTTCGATGCTGGAAGCCATCCCGTTCTCCACCGGTTGGGGCGTCGAGATCGGAATGATCATCGACATGCACGCCCGGTTCGGCACCGGCAGTCTCGCGCAGGTGGATCTGGGGGTGCGTCTTCACCGTCACCACAAGCTCGAGACGCTGGCGATCCAGGCGGCCGAGGTTGCCGCGACGGTGCTGTCGCGCACGCCCAACCCGCCGAACCCGGCCGTCGAACCGCCGACCCTGCACCGCAAGTCCGGACCCCCGATCGAGTTGAACGTGGGCGAGCGACCGCCGGCGGGATCGTTGCCGAAGTTGGGTGCGATGCCTCAGTCGCCCGACGACGTGCGCAAGTAGCGAAGGAACACGAAGCCGTCGTCGGTTCCGACGTGGGCCAGTCGCCACGGTTCGCGCAGGGCCAGGGCGCCGGTGGCGATGCGTTGGCTCGTTCCGCTCACGAAACGCGGGGCGATGGTCAGGCAGATCTCGTCCACCAGGTCGGCGGCCAGCATCTGGGCGTTGAGGTTCGGGCCGCCCTCCAGAACGCACACCCGACCGGGCAGGTCGCGCACGATGTCGCGCACGTCGCCGCTCACGACGCGGGTGTTCCCCGTCGCGATGAGGGCCGCGGAGTTGCGTCCGAGGTCGCCCGATTCCGACACCACCACCAACACCTGATGCGAGGGGAGGGGGTTGTATCCGTCCTGACGCACGGTCTCGGCGCCCACCAACACGCTGTCGCCCGAGCGGTGGAGGTGCAAGAAGATCTCCCGGTCGGTCGGCCCGCCCAACAGGGCCGAGTTCCCCTCGAGCGACACCGCGCCGTCGGCGGTGCTGATCATGGACATCACGATCCAGGGGCGATCCGCGGGCCGTGGACGGTCGGAGAGGTCGTAGGCCACCTCCACCGGGACGTCGCCGGGGACGTCGCCGGACGTCGAATGGATCAGATGCACGCCCCGTGTCTAGCGGGGGCGGACCCCCGACCCCCGACGCGAACCGAATTGACGCGAGACTGACAACAACGGGGACGAATCGCCCGCAAGAGTCACAGAATTTCTCCGGATTTTCACCCGCTCCGTTTCTGAGGGGTCGTCAGATGGTGGGGTAGGGTTCAGGCATGTACCTCGCCGAAACACCCGACCAGCAGGCTCTCCGCAAGGAACTCCGCGAGTATTTCGCGGCGATGCTCACCCCCGAGGTGCGCGCCGAATTGGGCGAGTCGGGCGAGGGCAAGCCGTTGTTCCGCGAGTTGGTGCGCCGCATGGGTGCCGACGGATGGCTCGGCCTCGGTTGGCCCAAGGAGTTCGGCGGACAAGGTCGCCCGGCCACCGATCAGTTCATCATGTTCGACGAGATCCAGCGCGCGCACGCGCCGTTCCCCTTCGTCACCGTCAACACCGTCGGCCCGGCGATCATGGCCCACGGCACCCAGGCCCAGAAGGACCAGTACCTCACCGGCATCCTGAAGGGCGAGATCAATTTTGCGATCGGCTATACCGAGCCCGAGGCCGGCACCGACCTGGCCAGCCTGCGCACCACCGCGGTGCTCGACGGTGACGAGTGGGTCATCAACGGGAACAAGGTGTACACCTCGGGAGCCAACCAGAGCGACTACGTGTGGCTGGCGTGTCGCACCGATGCCGACGCCCCCAAGCACCAGGGCATCAGCATCATCATCGTGCCCACCAACACCAAGGGCTTCGAATGGACGCCCATCGTCACCGTCGGCGGCGTGGTCACCACGGCCACTTACTACACCGACGTTCGCGTGCCCAAGGAGAACGTCATCGGTCAGATCAACGGCGGGTGGAAGCTCATCACCATGCAGCTCAACCACGAGCGCGTGGGTCTGGCGGCGTTGTCGGGTCTGACCGAGCGACTGCTGGACGACGTCACCACCTGGTGCCGGGTCACCCCGTCGGGTGGAGCCAACGGTGAGAAAATGATCGACGTGGCGTGGGTGCAGCAGGACCTGGCCAAGTGCCACGCGTTGCTCGACGCCATCCGACTCATGACGTGGAAGCTGGCCCAGAGCGTGGCCGACAACACCCTCGGACCGGCCGAGGCCAGCGCCGTGAAGGTGTTCGGCACCGAGCGGGCCGTCGAGGTGTACCGCATCATGCAGGGCATCCTGGGCCCGGTGTCGCACCTGCGCGACGGCTCCGACGGCGCGGTCATCCACGGCGAGGTGGAGCGCGCCGCTCGCGCGGCACAGATCAACACCTTCGGTGGTGGCGTGAACGAGATCCAGCGCGAGCTGGTGGCCACCGCCGGTCTGGGCTTGGTCCGCTCGACCCGCTGATCGAACGCGCGTCGGCTCAGCCGATGCGCTGGATGATGGTGCCGGTCGACACCGCACCACCGCAACACATCGTCACCAGAGCGAACTCCTTGTCGGCGCGCTCCAGTTCGTGCAACGCCGTGGTGATGAGTCGGCTACCGGTGGAACCCACCGGGTGACCGAGGGCGATCGCCCCGCCGTTCACGTTGACCTTGGACATCAATTCGTCACGGCTGACGCCGTGCACCTGGGCCCAGCTGAGCACGACGCTGGCGAAGGCCTCGTTGATCTCGACGATGTCGATGTCCTTCATGGTCATACCGGCGTCGGCCAACACCTTCTCGGTGGCCTGGACCGGTCCGTCGAGGTGGTAGTAGGGCTCGGCCCCCACCAGGCACTGGGAGACGATGCGGGCGCGGGGACGCAGACCCTCGGCGCGGGCGCGGTCCTCGTCCATCCAGAGAACCGCGGCGGCACCGTCGCTGATCTGGCTGCTGTTACCCGCCGTGTGGATGCCGTCGGGGAGCACGGGGTTCAACGAGGCCAGCTTCTCGGCGGTGGTCTCGCGCAGGCCGCCGTCGCGGGCGACCACGGTGACGTTGCCGTCGGCGTCGACGACCTCGACCGGGATGATCTCGCGCTCGAAGCGGCCCTCCTCGGTGGCGCGGATGGCCTTCTGCTGCGAGATGAGACCCAGGTGGTCGACATCGGCGCGGGTGATTCCGCGTCGTCCGGCGATGCGCTCGGCGGCTCCGAACTGATCGGGCATGTCGAGGGCGAAGTCGGCGGGCTTGGAGCTGCCGTTCAGAAAGGTCACGTCGGCACCCTCGCCGAGGCGCGGGACGTTGGCGCCCAGCCACACCTTGCTCATGTGCTCGACACCGCAGGCCATGCCCGAGTCGATGACTCCGGCCGCGATCATGTTGTGGATCATGTGGTTCGCCTGCTGGCTGGAGCCGCACTGACAGTCGATGGTGGTGGCGGCCACCTGCCACGGCAGTCCCTCGTTCAACCACGCGGTGCGCGACACGTTGCTCGCTTGTTCACCGGCCTGGGTGACGCAACCGCCGACCACCTGACCGATGGTGGAGGCGTCGACGCCGGCGCGCTGCAACACGCCGGCCTGGATGCGGCCGAGCAGGGTGACGGCGTGGGTGTCGGCGAAGGCGCCGTTGCGCTTGCCGATGGCCGAGCGGCCGGCTTCGATGATGACGGGCTTGCCCATGGTGTTCTCCTGACGAGGACGGGTTGATTACTTGGAAGGGGTGAGACTCACGGGCAACGTCTTGATGCCGTGGATGAAGCTGGAGCGCAACTTGCGCACCTCGCCGGTGAGTTCGATGGTGTCGACGCGCTTGGCCAGCTCCTCGAACAGGATGCGCATCTCGAGACGGGCCAGATTGGCGCCGAGGCAGAAGTGCGGACCGCCGCCACCGAAGGTGACGTGAGGGTTGGGGTTGCGGGTGATGTCGAAGGTGTAGGGATCCTTGAACACGGACTCGTCGCGGTTGGCCGACGGGTACAGCATGCTCACCGTCTCGCCTTCCTTGATGGTGACGCCGTGCAGTTCGACGTCGCACACCGCGGTGCGCGCGAAGTTGTTCACCGGGGTGCCCCAGCGCAGGATCTCCTCGACGGCCGAGGTGACGAGCGACGGATCGGCCTTCAGTTTGGCCCACTGGTCGGGATGTTCGATCATGGCCAGCGTTCCGTGGCTGATGCCGTTGCGGGTGGTCTCGTTTCCGGCCACGGCGAGCAACAACATGAACAGGTCGAACTCGTGCTCGGTCAACACGTCACCGTCGTGCTCGGAGATGAGCGTGGTGATGATGTCGTCCTTCGGATCGGCCTTGCGTTGCAATGCCAACTCGTTGGAGTACGCGTACAACTCCATGGACGCGATCATGGGGGCGTTGGGGTCCTGGTTGAAATCGGGATCGGTGGAGCCGATCATGGTGTTCGACCAATCGAAGACCTTGCGACGGTCCTCGACCGGAATGCCCACCAATTCGGCGATGGCGATGAGAGGAAGCTCGGCCGACACCTTGTCGACGAAGTCGATCTCCCCGGACTCCAGGGCCTCCTCGATGAGCGACACGGCGACGTCGCGGAAGTGCGACTCGAGCATGCGCATGGCCTTGGGAGTGAACCCGCGGTTCACCAGGCTCTTGAGACGGGTGTGATCCGGCGGATCGAGGTCGATCATCAGTCGGGCCGCCTCGAGGTCGGGGCGGTCCTGGTTCATGAGTGAACCCTTCTTGGCCGACGAGTACACCTGGAACTTGCGACTGACCTCGACGATGTCGGCGTGGCGCGTGAGGGCCCAGAACCATTCGGGGTAGCCGGCCTCGATGCCGCGGTGACGGGCGATGGGCGCCTCGCGACGAAGTTGCTCGAACACCTCGTGCGGCGGCCCGTTGCGGTACGCCTCGTTGGAGATGACGTCGAGGTTCTCGAAGCTCAACGCTCCGTTCGTGTCTTGGCTCATCGATCGACCCCCAGAATCAGCCCGCTCGTGGGCACGCCCGTCCCCGCGGTGACGAGGACGTTCTCGACACTATCCACCTGGTTCACGCTCGTCCCACGGATCTGACGCACCGCTTCGGCGATGCCGTTCATGCCGTGGATGTAGGCCTCGCCCAACTGACCGCCGTGGGTGTTGATGGGCAGACGGCCGCCGATCTCGAGGGCACCGTCGGCGATGAAGTCCTTGGCCTCGCCGCGACCGCAGAAGCCGAACTCCTCGAGCTGCATGAGGACGTACGGGGTGAAGTGGTCGTACAGGATGGCGGTCTGGATATCGGCCGGTGTGAGCCCCGAGGAGGTCCACAGTTCGTCGGCGACCACCTTCATCTCGGGCAGTTGGGCGATGTCGTCGCGGAAGAACGACGTCATGGTCCACTGCTCCTCGCCGGCACCCTGGGCACCGGCGACGATGAGCGCGGGGGTGTTGGGCAGGTCGCGGGCGCGCTCGGCGCTCACCACCACCAGGGCCTGACCGCCGTCGCTCTCCTGGCAGCAATCGAGGAGGTGCAGGGGATCGACGATCCAGCGGCTGGCCTGATGCTCCTCGAGTGTGATCGGTTCGTTGTAGAACCAGGCCGCCGGGTTGTTCGCCGCGTGCTTGCGTCCGGCCACGGCGACGCGCCCGAAGTCCTCGGAGGTGGCTCCGTACAGGTGCATGTAGCGACGCGCGACCATGGCCACCCACGAGGCCGGGGTGAGTTGCCCAAAGGGTGTGGTCCACGAGAACTGCGCGCGCTCGGCGGTGGCGGCCAGGGGGAGATCCTGAACGCCGGCGCCGAAACGACGACCGCTGCGCTCATTGAAGGCGCGGTAGCACACCACGGCGTCGGCCACACCCGTGGCCACGGCCATGGCGGCCTGCACGATGGTGCCGCAGGCGGCGCCCCCGCCGTAATGCACGCGGCTGAAATGGCGCAACGCGCCGATACCCACGTGGCGGGCGATCTCGACGTCGGGGTTGTTGTCGGTGCTGTAGGTCACCATGCCGTCGATGTCGGAAGGCTTCAGTCCGGCGTCGGCGATGGCGGCGGCCACCGCCTCGCTGGCCAGGCTCATCTCGCTGCGGCCCGAGTCCTTCGAGAACTCGGTGGCGCCGATACCGGTGATGGCGGCCTTGCCGCCGAGGCTGTTTCCGGGACGGTTGATACTCACGGCAACACCACCTCGACGGTGGCGTTCATGTGATCGCCCATGGAGTTCGAACCCTTCACGGCCACGGTGACGGTGCGCGTGGCGTCGTCCTTGGCGGTGACGGAACCGGTGACGGTCATCGTGTCGCCCGGGTAGTTCGGCGCGCCGAGACGAATCTTCACCGACGAGATGAAGCTGTTCGGACCGGCCCAGTCGGTGACGTACCGACCGGCGAAAGCGTTCGACGTGAGGATGTTCATGATGATGTCCTTGGACCCGCGCTCGGCGGCGATGGTCGGGTCGTGGTGCACCACTTGGTAATCGCGGGTGGCGATGGCGGTGCTCACGATGAGGGTGCGGGTGAGCGGCAGCTCGAACGGGGCGATCTCGTCGCCCACGCTCACGCTGGCGTACGTGCGGGTGTCGGGAAGCGTGGAAGTCATGGGTTGCTCGTCTCTCAGGTGCGGGCGATGAGGTTGCCGAGGCGGGACAGGTGGGCGCTGGCCGATCCGAGGACGCTGGCCAACTGGATGCCCCACAGGAAGTAGCGGTGCACCGGATAGTCGATGTCGGCGCCGATGCCACCGTGGAGGTGCTGCGCGGCGGTGACCACCTGCTGGGCGCCCTCGCTGGCCCAGTACGCGGCCACGGCCACGTCGCGACGGGCGTCGAAACCTTCGCTCAGGCGCCACGCGGCGTTGAGCGCGGTGACGCGCATGGCCTCGGTGGTGATGTAGCCGTCGGCGGCGCGTTGCGTGGTGGCCTGGAACGCCGACAACGGCTTGCCGAACTGCGTGCGTCCCGACAGGTGCGAGGCGGTGAGGGCCAACGAACCCTCGGCGACGCCCACCTGGATGGCGGCCAACGCGGCGAGCGAATGCTCGAACAGCGAGCGTAGGGCCTCGCGACCGTCGATGCCGGCACCGTGACCGAGGATGGAATCCGCGGGGAGGTCGACGTCGAGATCGAGATGGGCCTGGGGCTCGCGGTTGGTGGTGGACACCGGTGTCACGGACACTCCGTCGGTCGAACGCAGATCGACAATGGCGATCTGCGGTGCGCCGTCGAGGGTGATCGGAACCAACGCGACCGTGGCGTGCTGGGCGAAGGGAACGGCCGGTTTGTACCCGCTGAGGCGCACGCGGCCACCGGCGGTGGTGCCCACGACGCTCGGACGCATGACATCGTTGGCCCCCTGCTCGGCGAGGGCGATGGCCACCACGGTCTCCCCGGAGGCGATGCCGGGAAGGAGTGCCGCTTGTTGTTCGGGCGAGCCGAAGTCGGCCAACGCCAGAGCGGCCACTCCGCTCAGCCACATCGGCACCGGCGCCACGTGACGACCCTGGCCGATGAGTGCCAGCGCCAACTCGACCGCGCCGAATCCGCTGCCGCCGAACTCCTCGGGCACGCACAGCGCCTGGATGCCGCTGTTGGCGAGTTGTTCCCACAGGTCGCGATCGAAACCGTCGGTCTTCTCCACGGCCTTCACGCGCTCGACGGTGGCCTGTCCGGCGAAGATCTGCTCGGCCAGGTCCTTGATGACCTGCTGTTCCTCGGAGAGGTCGAAGTTCATGATGTCGCTCCAGTCGAGTCGATGATGGCGAAGGGAAGTTTCATGTCGGGGTCGGTGGCGCGGATCTCGATGCGCACACGGGCGCCCACGGCCAGAGCGGACTCGGGACAGTCGGCGGTGTTCATGATCATGCGCACCTTGTCGTTGCCGACCTTGCCCGCGTGGGAGACGCTGGGGTCGATGTCGACGAGAACGATGGGCAACGGATAGTCGAAGCTCGGCACTTGCGGGTAGTGCGCCACCACGTAACTGTGGATGGTCCCCGCCATGGGCATCTCGACCTTGTCGTACGAACGCGAGTGGCACGACGGACACAGCGGACCGGTGGGGAATCGCACGCGCCCGCAGTCGGCACACGCCTGCGCGCACAAACGGCCCTCGTTCAACTCGTCGAACCACCACTGGTTGTCGTGCGTGGTGGCCGGACGGGGGCGCGGGGGCTTGGGCTTGGCGGCCGCGGCGCGAGCCTTGGGTTGGAAACGGAAGATGCGGAACAGCATCGACCCGACCAACTGATCGTCGGCGTCGTAGTAGTCCTGACGCGTGCTGACGAAGTGTCCGGTGCCCAACCCGGTGGTCTTCTCGTCGCTGATGCTGTCGATGACGGTGCGCATGGTGAGGCGATCGCCGGGGCGCAGGTACCGCTTGTACGTCTGCTCGCTGTTGGTGCCCACCACGCTGGTGAAGCCGCGCGAGAAGAGCAACTCGTTCATCTTCTCGTACGGGCCGTCACCACCGCGCTGGGGTCCGTCGATGCCGTGCATCACCCACGCCTGCAACATGGTCGGCGGCGCGACGATGCCCCCGTGGATGCTGAGAGCGGCCAGGTCGGGGTTGGTGTAGATCGGGTTGCGATCGCCCACCGCCTCGACCAGGTGACGGATCATGGGGGCGTTGACCTCGTCGGGGCCCGGGGTGGGCTCTCCGATCTCCAGACCGACGTACGTTTGCAGTTCTGCGTAGAAGGCGGCTTTGGCCTCGGGGGTGGAGTCGACGATGACCGCGGGGCTGGTGTTCGACATGTTGTCCTCTCTCATCCGACCCGGTTGAGGGACCGCCACGGCTGGTCCTTGTCGGGCATGGGTTCGCGCGGCAAGCCGAGACCGCGCTCGGCGATGATGTTGTGCTGGATCTCGTCGGTGCCACCACCGATGCGGATGGCGAACTGACTCAACAGGTGCTGGCCCCACTGGTTGTCCTCGGTGGCGTCGTCCCCCCAGAGCATGGCGTCGGCACCCAGGATGCCGATGGCCGTCTCGGCGCTGAGTCGCCAGTGGTTGGCGAAGGCCAACTTCAAGGTGAGCATCTCGGGTCCGGGCATGCGTCGCTGACTCATGGCGGTGCGCATGCGGAAGCCGAGGTACTTCAGGGTCTCCTGACGGCTCACGGCCTCGGCCAGGCGCTGGCGGACGTGCGGGTCGTGGGCCATGCCGCGACGTTGCGCCAGATCCACCAGGTCGCTCGCGCTCCAGGATCCGCCCGAACCGATGAAGTTGCGCTCGTTGGCCAGGGTGGTCTGGGCCACCTTCCAGCCCTCGTTGGCTCCTCCCACCACGTTGGCGTTGGGAATGCGCACGTCGGTGAGGAACGTCTCGTTGAAGTGCTGCACACCGGTGATCTGCGTGATGGGGCGCACCTCGATGCCGGGCGACTTCATGTCGAGGATGAAGTAGGTGATGCCGGCGTGCTTGGGCTGGTCGGCGTCGGTGCGGGCCAACAGGATGGCGTAGTCGGCGTACTGGCCGAGGCTGGTCCAGACCTTCTGGCCGTTGACGATCCAATCGTCACCGTCGCGCACCGCGCGGGTGCCGAGCGAGGCGAGGTCGCTGCCCGACCCCGGCTCGCTGAACAATTGACACCACACTTCCTCGCCCTTGAGGATCGGGGCCAGATGCTTCTGCTGTTGCTCGGCCGAGCCGTGGGCGATGAGGGTGGGGCCAACCATGCCGATGCTCACGGCGAAGGTGCCCACGGCCACGTCGAACTGGGCCATCTCCTCGTTGAAGATGGCGGCCTGGATGGCGCTGGCTCCCTTGCCGCCGTATTGCGCGGGCCACGTGATGCCGGCCCAGCCGTGATCGAACAGGACCCGCTGCCAGTCGCGACACGCTTGCACGTGGCCGGCCAGGTCGCGGGTGTGGTCGACGCTGTCGCCGGGGTGCGCGTCGCTCTTGCGCGTCGCGTGGGATTCCAGCCACGCGCGGGCCTCGGCGCGGTAGGCCGCCTCTTCTGGTGTGTCACCGATGTGCATGGATCTCGTGGTCCCCGAAACGTGCGCGGGCCGGTCGCACCGCGGTATCTGACAGTCTGTCAGAAACCCGTCGGACCGCACCTAGCCGGGAAAGGCGGCGTCACCGGTGTAGAAGCCCAGATCGTCGCGACTGTGGCGCATCCAGACCGCGCCAGCTGGATCGACGACCTCGGACCAGTGGGCCCGTAGCGCCTCGGGGTCGGCCGACGGACCGCCGTTCCAGCCCGGGGTGGTGATGGAGCCGATCAACGCGGTGCGGCCGGCTCCGGTGGGGAAGAAGTCCCCGGTGGCTGGGGCGGACTCGTGCAACAACACCACCGCCGCGGCCGCGCACAGGTGCGGGGGGAAATTGCGCTCCATCCAGGCCCGGGTGTCGGGGTTGGGGTTCAATGCGGCCGAGCGCGTGTAGCCGATGGGCATCAGGGCGTTCACCTTGATGCCGTGTTCGGCGCCCTCGACCGCCAACGAGCGGGTCAGGCCCAGCAGTCCCGACTTGGCCATGCTGTAGGCGGCCATGCCGCTGTTGCCGATGGCCGCGCTGGAGGCCGTGTTGAGGATGCGGCCGTATCCCTGGGCCCGCAACACGGGCCAGGCGGCGTGGCACACCAGATAGGTGCCCACCAGATGGGTCCGCACGATGGTGTCCACGAGGTCGAGGGGCGACGTCTCGAAGGGTCCGCTTGGGCCACCTCGACCGGCGTTGTTGAGCACCACGTGCAATCCACCGAGGGAGTCGACGGCGGTGCGGACGATGGCCGCGGCACCTTCCGGCGTGGCCACCGTGTTGGTGTCGGCCACCGCCACGCCACCGTTGGCCACGATGTCGTCGGCGGTGGCATGGGCGTGCTCGGCGTTCACGTCGTTCACCACCACGCGGGCACCGCGGGCGGCCAGGGTGAGGGCGTGCTCGCGACCGAGGCCTCGTCCGGCTCCGGTGACGATGGCGACGCGACCGTCGAAACGAAGTTCGTCGCGGTTGCCGGCGGTGCTCATGGCGCCACCGTACTGCGCCCTCGACCGACGACGGCACTTACAGTGGGGCCATGTCGCAGCAACGCACAACGTCCGGCCGACGCGTGGTGATGGTGACCGGTGCGAGCCGCGGCATCGGTCGGGCCACGGCACTGACTCTGGCCGCGCGGGGTCATCACCTCGTGCTCACCGCGCGTTCGGTGTCGGGTGGGGCGCGTTTCGACGGCACCTCGTTGAACGATCCGTTGGCCGGAGTCCCGCTGTCGGGTTCGGTGGAGGAGGTGGCCGAGGAGTGTCGCGCCGTGTCGGCTCGCGCGGGTTCGGGCGCGTCGGTGGCGTGCGTGGCCCTCGACCTGGCCGACGAGTCGTCGGTTCGCGCCGCCGCCGCGTCGGCACTGCGCGAGTTCGGCGTCGTCGACTGTCTGGTGTCCAACGCGATTTATCAGGGGCCCGGCGTGAACGATCGGTTCCGCGACGTGTCGATGGGTTTGTTGCGCACGGTGATCGAGGGTGACGCCGTGGCTCCGTTGATCCTGTTGAAGGAGTTCCTGCCCGGCATGATCGACGGCGGTCGGGGAGTGTTCGTGCACCTCACGTCGGGTGCGGCCACCTTGACCCCGCGCGCTCCGGCCGGAGAGGGCGGCTGGGGTCTGGCGTACGCCATGGCCAAGGGTGCGGCTCATCGGATCGCCGGCGTGTTGCACGCCGAGCACTCGCGCGACGGTTTGCGCGCCTACAGCTTGAACCCCGGACACGTGGCGACCGAGGTGATGCGCCTGCGCGCCGAGCGCGAGGGGCGACCGGCGACCGGTGGCACGCCCGACGACGTGGCGCGGGTGATCGACTGGCTGATCGAGGGCGGGCCCGATGCCGAGGCCTTGTCGGGGCGCGAGGTCGTCTCGCGCGACATCATCGAACGGTTGGGTTGAGGCACTCGCGCAGGAAGGCGCTCACCGGCGGGGTGACGATGCTCTCGCCCGGCTCTCCCAACACGCGGTTGACGTCCTCGTGGCTGTAGTCACCGGCGACCAACAGTCGGGCGTCGCCTCCGGCGGCCTCGACGAGTTCGACGAACTCGGCCGCCACCTCTTGTCGACGCGCCGACCCGCGCGTGACGATGAGGTATCGCGTCGACGGTGCGCCGTGACGTTCGATGCGCGTCGACGGTGACGCGTCGGCCAGCACCTCGGGGTCGGTTCCGAACGCATTCTGTATCGCCAACGGGTACGCGGTGTCGCGGTCCTCGAGGCGGTAACCCTCGGTGTCGTTCGCGATGACGCAGTCGATGGTGTCGGCGTCGAGTCCGCGCGAAGCGACGTAGGACGGATCGGCGGTGACGATGGCCACCGTGTGTCCGCCGGCCGAGTGGCCGAGAAGCGTGATGCGCTCGGGGTCGAGGCGCAGTCGACCCGCGTGGTCGACGATGTGGGCGATCGCGTCGGCGACGTCGTTCGGGTAGTCGGGCCAGGCGCCCTTGCCGAATTGGTTGGCCAATCGGTAGTTGGTGCTGGCCAGCGCGTAGCCGAGAGAGTGCGCGTAGGCGACGCGATCGAGCACCTCGGGATTGGCCTTGTCGCCGCCCACCCACGCGCCGCCGTGCACCCACACCAGAACGGGGAAGGGACCGCACCCCTCGGGCACGTACAGGTCGTAGCTGGTGAATCGATCGCCGACCCCGGGATACGACGCGAAGACATGGTTGCCGACCGAGGCCGACGGATCGTCGCAGACGGTCGTGCTGGTGGTGGTTTCGACGACGCTCGTGCTCGTGGTGGATGTGGCGACGGGCGCGTCGGTGGTGGCGCTGGTAGTGGTGGACCGCTCGACCGTCGAGGACTCGGTGCGCTGGCCGGACGCACCACAACCCGCCAGCAGGGCGAGCGTGGCGACCGCGATGCGTCTCATGACGACGACGAGTCTCGCAGTTCCGCGACGGCGTCGCGCAGCAGGGAGTCGTGTGTGGGGTCCGGGGGAGGGGCCACGAGAATGCCGTCGGCGACGTCACCGAACCACTCGCGCGCCACGCGGGCCAGTCGGTCGTAGGTCGCCTGAGGCACGAGCGTGTCGAGCACCTCGTCGGTGACGAGATGCGACAGGTCGGACCACCGGTTCTCGCGGATGAGCGAGCGGAGTCGTCCGGCCAACTCGGCCCAACCGAACAACTCCAAGGTGCGCTCGTAGGCCGGGGTGCTGTACAGGAAAGCGAGGAGTCGTCGATTGTGCTCGCGTCGCTCGTCGAGATCGGCGTCGGTGACGCCGAGGATCCATTGCGTGCCCACCACCAACTCGATGTCGCTCGGATCGCGACCGGCGGCGCGGGCGCCGTCGTCCAATCCTGGTCGACACAATTCACGCAGATAGCGCGGATGACTGTTGGTCGGATGGGTGACGAAGCCGTCGGCGATGCCACCGGCGGCGCGGACCAGACGCTTGTTGACTCCGCCCATCCAGATGGATGGGCGCGTGACACCGTCGGGTAGCGGGTCGGGCGTGAAGTTCGGGGTGAGCAGATCGAGGTCGTAGTGGGTGCTGTGGTAATCGAGTTTCTCGAGACCGTCGAAAGCCCGCCAGCAGGCGCGGACGGCGCCGATGTGATCGCACAACCGTCCCACGGGATCGTCAAAGGCCGCTCCGAAACGGCGCTCGATGTGGGGTTTGATCTGGGTGCCCAAGCCCAACTGGAAGCGACCGTTCGACATCGCGGCCAGGTCCCAGGCGCTGTACGCGACGGCCATGGGACTGCGCACGAGGGCCAAGGCCACGCTGGTGCGCACCACCAACGACTCGGTGGCCTGGAGTGCGGCCATCGACGCGAGGAACGGATCGTGGACCGTCTCGGCGATGTGCAATCCGTCGTAACCGAGACTCTCGATCCGCCGGGCGTGAGCGGCGATGTCGTTGATCGGCAATCGGGGATCCATGCCGGCGTAGACGCGCATGTCAGGTCCGTTCCGACCGTTCGGCCGCGCGTCGGGCGGCCCACTCGCGGGCCCGCCGGTTCTCCACCTCGAAGGCGGCAGCGGATCGACCCAACGGAGCCACCTCGTCGTAGAGATCGCGGATGGCCGACACCGCGGGAGCGTGATTGGCCGCGATGGTGGTGGCGATCTGCAGGGTGCGTTCGAGCAGGCGATCGTGCTCGACGACTTCGGTGACCAGTCCCCATTCGAGGGCCCGCTGGGCGTCGACGAACTCGGCGGTGATGCTCATGCGACGGGCGCGACCGAGACCGATGAGGCGGGGCAACACCACCGTGAGACCCCAACCCGGAACCATGCCCACCTTGGCGTGGGTGTCGGCGAAACGCGCGCGATCGGAGGCGATGAGGAAGTCGCAGGCGAGGGCGATCTCGAATCCACCCGTGACGGCGGCTCCGTTGACGGCGCCGATGATCGGAACACGCGTCGGAGGAAGTGCTCCCCAGTACCCGGGATGCGGATTGGTCCCCTTTTTCTTTCCCGATCCCACGTCGCGCAGATCGAAGCCGGCGCAGAACGCCGGGTCGGCACCGGTGAGGATGATGGCCCGCGTGCGGGGATCGGAGTCGGCTTCACGAACGCGAGCGGGAAGCTGCTCGGCCAGATCGGGGGAGATGGCGTTGCGCGCCTCGGGGCGGTTCAACGTCACGATCGCCACGCGCGAACTCTCGTCGAGGTCGTGCCACTCCAGGGTGACCGCCTTCGTCACGGCCCCGTCCTCGTTGGCCCCGTTCATTCTGACATAGTGTCAGAAACGGAGGAATGCGATGAAGTTCTGGTGTGCGACGGCGTTCATGAAGACCAAGCAGTTGGTGCACATCGCCCAACTGCTCGACGAGGCCGGGTATCACGGCTTGATGGTGAGCGATCACCTCGTCTACCCGAAGAACCTGCAGTCCAAGTATCCGTACTCGCCGCATCCCGATGGTCGACCCATCTGGGATCCCGAGACGGCGTGGCCCGATCCGTGGGTGTTGATCGGTGCGATGACGAGCGTGACCAAGCAGTTGAACTTCACCACCAACATCTACGTGGCCGGTCATCGTCCCGTGTTGCAGTTGGCCAAGGAGATCGCCACCGCATCGGTGTTGTCGGACGGTCGTGTGGCCCTCGGCGCCGGCGCCGGTTGGATGAAGGAGGAGTTCGACCTGCAGGGTCAGGACTTCTCGAATCGCGGCAAGCGACTGACCGAGATGATCCAGGCTCTGCGCGCCATGTGGGAGGGCGGTTGGGTCGAGTTCCACGGCGAGTACTACGACATCCCGCCGGTGACGATGGAACCGCACCCGCCGAAGAAGGTTCCGATCTACGTGGGCGGTCACACCGACGCGGCGCTGAAGCGCGCGGCCAAGGTGGGCGACGGCTGGATCGGAAACGCCTATCCGCTCGAAGAGGCGGAGATGCACATCAAGAAGTTGAAGGGCTACTTGCGAGAGTACGGCCGTGAGAACGACGACTTCGAGATCATCTGCGGTCTGTACGCGATGCCCACGGCCGATCTCTACAAGCGCGCCGAGGAGGAGATGGGACTCACGGGCACGCTGTGCATGCCGTGGGCCCTGGGCAATCCGTCGGCCGGCGATCACGCCGGACTGACCGAGATGGCGGCCGCCTACAAGCCCTTCATCGACGACTTCGCCACGAACGTCGTGGCGAAGTGCCAGTGACGCGCTGA
>VFQT010000970.1_pt1 | contig 37750 bp, 36 predicted proteins | sample 3512381 | NCBI WGS metagenome assembly VFQT01 (sample SAMN10412376, study PRJNA504923) | tailings metagenome | isolation source: Relicate 2 Philex TSF3 active mining site | place: Philippines: Tuba, Benguet | collected 2017-08-29 | reverse complement strand
AGACAAGTAAAAAGCCCGTCACGCCGAAGGCGTGTGGGGCTTTGGGTAAGACCAACTTATTGCGATGTGTGAGCGAAGCGAACACCATTCAGTCTTGTGTACGAATAAAAAAGTCCTACACTAAGTGTGGGATTTTTTATTTTGCATCAAATCAATTTCATGAAACCTATCCAAAACTTTAGCAATCATTCTCGCTTACATCCTACCTATCATTATTTCATTGCGCCATTAGCCATTGGAAGTGTTTTGGCAAGCGGATGGATGCTTTTTTGTAGTGCTAACAGCATGTGGCAGTCTATCTTAATTTTTGTTATCAGTTTAACATTGTGCACCACTGCGGCTTTGTTAAGAGTATATGCCCTAAAAGTACAGGACCGTGTAATTCGTAGTGAGGAGAACTTTCGTCATTTTAGATTGACCGGTTCTGTTCTCAACCAAAACTTGAGAATGAGCCAAATAATTGCTTTGCGCTTTGCATCGGATGATGAATTTCCTGCATTAGCTGCACGTGCGCTCAATGAAAAATTGACAGCGAAGCAAATAAAAGCGGCAATTGTTAGTTGGAAGGCTGATTATTGGCGCATCTGACGCTTACTCAACTTGTATGGCAAGCGCAGTCTGTGGAGTTGGATAATAGGCCAAGCAGGTTGCGCAGGTTTCGTTTACACGGGTAGTAACTCGAAAATAGAATTCTTCGCCCTCTCGAATGTGGGTTGGAAACTGGCAAGGGTTGGCAAGTCGGAATGCATTTTGATAGGTAATTCCAGTAGTGGGATCCGTCCAATTACTCTCAAACTGGCCTGGATTTAAAGCACCTTGAGTTAGCATAATGGTAATATTGGCGCAGATTCCATTTACAGCAAGTTTCCCCTTTAATAAAGGACCAGTTGCTTCTTTTTCACACTGAAATCCCAGGAGCGAAAAAGTTACGCCTAGCAGTAATACTATTCTTGCAATCCTTCTCATATCAATTAACTGTTGTAAAAATAAAGAAAATCTCACTTTGCTAACTTACTATGTTCTGCATAGCCTTTTCTTACATTTGATTTATGAAATCTACTCCTCCAGGCGCTGATCAGGCTATAAGCCGTTTGCTCTCAATTATGGATGATCTACGTGAAAAATGCCCCTGGGATCAAAAGCAAACCATGTCTTCATTACGTCAACTCACCATTGAGGAAACGTATGAGTTGGCTGATGCAATCACCAATGGAGATCTGCAAGCGATCAAGGAGGAGCTAGGAGATTTGCTTTTGCACTTAGTTTTCTATGCTAAAATTGCCTCGGAGCAAAATGTTTTCACTTTTAATGAAGTAGTCGAAGGAATTTGTAAAAAATTAATTGATCGTCATCCGCATATTTACGGGGATATAAAAGTTAAGGACGAACACGAGGTGAAAAGAAATTGGGAAAAATTAAAAATGAAGGAGGGGAAAAAGTCTGTATTGAGTGGAGTGCCCGTTAGTTTACCTGCGTTGGTGAAGGCTATGCGTTTACAAGAAAAATCAAAGCAGGTAGGATTTGAGTGGGAGAATGCTGGTCAAGTGTGGGATAAGGTCAAAGAGGAGATGCTGGAACTAGAGCAAGAAGTAAAAGCTACTCCAGTGCCTAGCCAGGATACTAAGCAACAGGACCGAATTGAAGAGGAGTTTGGCGATCTATTATTTTCTTTGGTGAATTACGGGCGCTTCTTAAATATCGATCCTGAAAACGCATTAGAAAGGACGAATAAAAAATTTGTTAATCGATTCCAATTGATGGAAACGGCGGCTCAAGAGGATGGTAAGCGTCTCAGCGAAATGACGCTGGAAGAAATGGACGTAATATGGAATCGAATCAAGCATCTTTCCTCACAATGATCGCTTGAAAAGGGCTACCTTTGCACCGCTAAAAGCGGCCTTTGATTCATGAAGAACATCCGGAATTTTTGCATTATTGCTCATATTGACCATGGTAAGTCTACCTTGGCTGACCGTTTATTGCAGGTAACCAACACCATTTCAGATCGAGATATGATGGATCAGGTATTGGACGACATGGATCTGGAACGCGAAAAGGGTATCACCATAAAAAGCCATGCAATTCAGATCAATTACAAGCATACGGATGGGCAAGAATATATCTTAAATTTGATTGATACGCCTGGTCACGTAGACTTTAGTTATGAGGTGAGTCGAGCCTTGGCAGCTTGTGAAGGTTGTTTGCTTTTGGTAGATGCAACTCAGGGCATACAAGCGCAGACAATCAGTAACTTATACCTTGCTATTGAAAATAATCTTGAGATCATACCGGTTATCAATAAGATTGATATGGATGGAGCTATGATCGAGGAAGTCGAGGATCAAATTGTGGATTTAATTGGTTGTAAAAGGGAAGATATCTTGCATGCAAGTGGTCGCACCGGACTTGGTGTAGAAAAGGTGCTTTCTTCCATAGTGGAGCGGATACCTGCCCCCAAGGGTTATCCCGACGCTCCCTTACAAGCCCTCATTTTTGACTCCGTTTTCAATTCATTTCGGGGAATAATAGTTTACTACCGCATCATGAACGGCTCCATTAAAAAAGGTGACCGTGTTAAGTTTGTTTCAACCAACCAGGAATATGAGGCAGATGAGGTTGGAATTCTTAAACTCAAAATGACCGAGAAGAAGGAAGTTACTACGGGGGATGTAGGCTATATCATAACAGGAATAAAAAATGCGAAGGAGGTAAAAGTTGGAGATACGATCACACTGGCTTCCAACCCCACTCCAGAACAAATCAAAGGTTTTGAAGAAGTAAAGCCAATGGTTTTTGCTGGTATCTTTCCCGTTAATACAGATGAATTTGAGGAGCTCAGGGATTGTATGGATAAACTCCAACTCAATGATGCTTCGCTCACTTTTGAGCTGGAAACGTCACAAGCCTTAGGTTTTGGATTTCGTTGCGGATTTCTGGGGATGCTTCACATGGAAATAATCCAGGAGCGTTTAGAGCGTGAGTTCAACCAGACAGTAATTACTACCGTTCCCAACGTAAGTTTCATTGCTACCACAACTAAGGACGAAACAATCATCGTAAATAACCCAACTGAATTTCCTGATCCGGTAAAAACGGATCATATTGACGAACCTTTTATTAAGGCACAAATCATTACTAAGCCAGAGTATATTGGAAACATTATGACACTCTGCCTGGGTAAGCGCGGTATCTTAATCAATCAAAGTTATTTAACACCCACGCGTGTTGAATTGATTTTTGAGATGCCCCTTACTGAAATTGTATTTGATTTCTACGATAAGCTCAAATCACAGACCAGGGGTTATGCCTCTTTTGATTACCATCCTATTGGATACAGAGAAAGTGATATCTGTAAAATGGATATTCTGCTCAATGGCGATAAAGTTGATGCCTTGTCTGCATTGATACACCGTAGCAGGGCACAAGAATTTGGCCGCAAGCTATGTGAAAAGCTAAAGGAGTTGTTACCTAGACAGCAATTCCAAATAGCTATACAAGCAGCAATTGGGGCTAAAGTAGTAGCCCGTGAAAATATTTCTGCCATGCGAAAGGATGTGACGGCTAAGTGTTACGGGGGAGATATTAGCCGTAAACGTAAGCTATTGGAAAAGCAAAAGGAAGGTAAAAAACGGATGCGTCAAATTGGAAATGTAGAGGTTCCGCAGGAGGCGTTTCTTGCCGTGCTAAAACTGGATGAATAATCTTTAGTTTCCCTTTTTTACAGCTGGTATTTTTTGTTGGCCCGGTTGATCAAAAAGTGGTTGTTCCCGGGGAGCCTTTCCGTCCTGTAGTTTTTGAGTGAACACTTTATTGATGTGTATCCATTTCCCTTTTTCCCATTTAAAGCCTTCCTGGTCGCCATCAGGAATAAAGGTCCAAGGACTCTCTGTATCGTCATTCTCTGAAACTAAATGATCAACCAAGATTAAGTCTAATTCCGGGACATAGTCCATTAGAACCTGGGCATTTTTTTTATACTCAAGGCTAACACGGTGCTGCGGTTTTTTAGGAATGCTATCTTGTTCGTAGCTGAAAAAAGGGCCTCCAAAAATGGGTTCCCCTTGAGGAGAAAAATGAAGAACCTCCAACCATTTAACGGTGCTTTTTGCATTATTGGGATCAAGTCCAAAAAGTGTAAAAAAAGACTTTCCCTGAAACTCTTTTTTTATAATAGTATAGTAAAGTGCACCTATCCAATTTTTTGAAGTACGAATAGAATCCTCTGGGTGATCTGTAAATTCTGAGGCATCTCGCAAGGGAAATAGTTTGAGTTTGCCATCTTTCGTATTCACTTGTATGGCTCCTCGCTGCCTGTTATAATAGTCGTTATATTGAAGATTCCAAGTTATAATTCTAAAACTCGAATCGGGGGCGTACTTTTTTGAGACTCCCAAAACAGAATCAAAAGGGTAGTAGAATGAAAAGGGAATTTGTAAAGCACGAACTAAGGTTCGGGTAAAAACACTATCTGCGATCATTCTTTCCTCCGGTAAACTATCCGTGGTGAGATAAAACGCAAAATCTTTTAATGTATCCTCTTTGGATTGTAATTGTTTCAAAGCACCAGCATAAATAGGGCTTGAATTAACTTGCGCTGAAACCCTGCAAAGTACCATCACAGAAAGTAGTAGAAGTAGCGATAGCTTGTAGCGCATGTTTGACATTATTTGAGCTCCTTATGCAACGTGAATAGGGTATCAATCATTGTGGACCATTCATATTTCTTTTTTTCCTCTTTTATGCCAACGGTAAAATAGGATGGATCCTTTTTGTAAAATAGTTCTATACTATTTGCAATCTCTTCTGCTTTGGGCGCACAAACCAAGCCGGCCTTTTCATGCGGAACCATTTCTGGTAGCCCTCCTACATTGGTAACAATCATGGGTTTTTCAAAATGGTAGGCAAGTGGAGTCACCCCACTTTGAGTGGCAGTTTTATAGGGCTGTACCACTACGTCTGCTGCAGATAAGTAAATACCAACTTCTTGATCTGGAATAAAATTTGTATGAAGAATAACACGATCTTTTATTTGGTATTCTTCAATTAACTGGTGGTAGCGGCTTTCATTCTCATAAAATTCTCCCGCAATCAACAATTTTATATCCAACAACTGAAGTCGAGGATCTTGCATGGCTGCTAGCAATAGATCCAACCCCTTGTAGGGTCTGATAAAGCCAAAAAACAATATGATTTTATCGTGACTATTTAAACTTAATTTTTCACGCGCTTTTTCTTTTGATAGAGCGGGGCCAAATTGATCGTATAACGGATGAGCGGTGAGTTTTGTCGGTTTACCCGGTACTATTTTTTTCAAGTCATCATATACCGAGTTGCTCATGGTTACAAAACCATCACAACGCTTAAAAAAATATCGCGTGAATACATAGTCCCCTGGTCTTTTTTCGTGAGGGATTACATTATCGGCTATGCAAATAACTTTTGTTTGCCGTTTATTAAGTAAACGTAAAATGGTGCCTAGACAAGGGCCCATGAAGGGAATCCAGAATCGTACAATGACTAGTGATGGACTTATCTTTCTTAGTTGCATGCCCACTTTAATCCAATTCAAGGGGTTGATTGAATTAATCAGCGAACGGATTGTTAATCCAGCAGGAGGGGGTGTATTTACGAACTGCGTTTTTCCTGGAAATAAAAAGCCAGGGTATTGTAAGGTGAATGACCATATTTCGCATTGGTGACCTGCTTCTTGAAATGCATAGGCAAGTCTTTCGTTAAAGCTAACAATACCACCACCCCGAAGCGGATGCGCCGGACCTATGATAATGATGTCCGGCATTAAAAACCTGTTTGTGTTTCTACCAGGTATTGATTACGAGTGGGGGAGTTTCTTGCGATAAGTTCGCCCAAATATCCAGCCAAAAATAATTGCATGCCAATAACCAATAAGGTTAGCGCAATATAGAAGCCTGGTCTGTTGGTAAGTGCAAAGCTAGTATCCACTAGTTTGGAGACTACTAGGAAGCCAGCTACAAAAAATCCCACCAAAAAGCAGAGGGATCCCCATAAGCCAAAAAAGTGCATCGGGCGCTTCGCAAATTTTCCTACAAATGAAATGGACAAAAGGTCAAGAAACCCGTTAACAAAACGATCCCAACCAAATTTGGAAACGCCATGTTTTCGCTTACGATGTTCTACTACCTTTTCACCAATCTTTTTGAAACCAGACCATTTAGCGAGAACGGGTATGTAACGATGCATTTCGCCATATACCTCAATACTCTTAACTACGTTTTTTCTATACGCTTTTAAACCGCAATTAAAATCATGTAAGCGAATGCCTGACATACTTCGCGTTACTGCATTAAAGAAGCGAGAGGGAATATTTTTAGTGAGCGTGTTATCGTAGCGAACCTTTTTCCACCCACTTACCAGATCATATCCTTTTTCTAAAATCATCGTGCAAAGTTCCGGAATCTCCTCAGGTGAATCTTGTAAGTCAGCATCCATAGTGACTACTATTTCTCCAGATGCTGCAGTAAATCCTACCTGAAGGGCTGCCGACTTTCCATAATTGCGTTGAAACTTTATTCCTTTTACATTTGGATTTTCAAGCTGTAGTTTTTGAATCACCTGCCAGGATTCGTCTTCACTCCCATCATCCACATAGATCACCTCATAAGAGTATTTATGTTCGTTCATCACTTTTTCAATCCATCGAGTTAACTCTGGAAGTGACTCTGCTTCGTTGAGCAAGGGTATGACCAAGGATAAATCCATTATTTCTTTTGTAGCGTAAGTAAGAAGGAGCTAATGGCTGTAACCAAACTCCCTGTTACCAAATATCCGAAAATTGTTCGGGATACCATCGCAGTAGGGTATCCCTCTATAAAGAGTTTAACATCTTTTTCGATTTCGGCTGGCGTTCTATTATTAGAATTTTGAAGTGTTACTCGAAGTTGATTGACTGATTCCAATACCAAATTGGGGTGTTGCTGAATAAAGAAGTAGGTAAAAAGGGCCATGAGCAATGTAACTAGCATGAAGTGCCTGAAACCAATTTGAAAAAAATCTTTAAATGCTTGACATTGTATTCGGCTAAAGAGGAGAAGTAACCAAGTGCTCAGGGCATACAACCCGTAAATTAAAAGTTGGGTGTTTGTTGGATTCGATATGAAGTTCACAAAGCCTAACCAGCTTATGGTCATCATCAGCAAGGCAGTTACAAAACTCCAGACTATGCGTTTTGAATTCATACAAAAAGGCTAACGGCATTGGAGTGAAGTGTTCCGATTACTTTCCCTTGAAGTTTTGTCCCTAAAAACGGTGTATTAGTGGAACGAGACTTTAAATCCTCTCTAGTAAGTGTCCATTCGATAGTGGGGTCAAAAAGTGTGTAGCATAGTTTTTGATTTATATCGATGGTGGGAGTTTCTAATCCAAAAATTTTACGTGGGTTGAGCGAAAAAAGCGCTACTGTTTGCAAAGGGGTTAGCCCCTCAATTGCAGTGTTGGTTACTGCATAGGCGGTTTCAAGTCCAATCATACCGTATTGTGCATGTTCGAACTCTACTATTTTGCTATCAGATTCATGCGGCAGATGATGACTGGCAATACAGTCTACGAGACCTTCTTTGACCGCTTTTTTTAGGGCTTCTCTATCTGCATTATTTCTCAGCGGGGGATTTACCTTCAGTTGGGTATTATAGTTAGAAAGATCTTCGTCGCAGAAGAAAAGATGATAAGGTGTAACAGAACAGCTTACTGATATCGATTCTTTTTTTGCTTGCTGAATAAGTTGTAAGGAGTTAGCAGTACTGATTCCAGTGAGGTGTAGCTTGGATTCGGCATAATTACATAGAGCAAGATCACGCGCAACCATTAACTCTTCTGCAATGGCAGGTTTTCCAGGTAAGCCAAGTTGCGTGGAAGTGATGCCTTCATTGATTAGTCCGCTTGGATTTATACTGTAGTCATCGGGCACTTGTATGACTACAGCATCGATGGCCTTAACATATTGCAGCGCCTTGATAAGTAGTCCAGCTGATTGAATGCAATGCTGTCCATCTGAAAATGCAACCGCGCCATTTTCAAACATATCATACATTTCGGCGAGTTCTTTGCCCTCCGTTTGTCTGGTTATGGCACCGATGGGACGAATAGTAGAGGGAAGCGTCTGACTTTTATGTAAAATGTATTCAACGCCAGCCTTATTATGCAGTACAGGATTTGTGTTTGGAATGATCAATACATCCGTGTATCCTCCACGGGCAGCAGCTGCTGCGCCAGACTCCAGCGTTTCCTTGTGCTCATACCCTGGGTCTGCAAAATTTGCAAATGAATCAACCCAACCTGGGGAGATGCAAAGATTTGGACTGCTTACAGTTTTATCAACACCAGCCGCATCTAATTTTCCAATCTTTGTGAGGATACCATTTTCGATAAGGAGATCTACCTTTTTGTTGTTGTAAGGGGAGGAGGGGTCAACAACAAGAGCTTGCTTAATGAGTATATTCATTAAGAGTCAAAGGTAAAGCTTAGTCCTCGATCCAAAAAATCCGAAAAATAGCGCTAAATTTGCCCTCCCTCGGAGAAATTCTCCCTAGGAACGGGACGTAGCGCAGCCCGGTAGCGCACTTGCATGGGGTGCAAGGGGTCGCTAGTTCGAATCTAGTCGTCCCGACCTGATAAAAGCCTTGACTAATGTCAGGGCTTTTTTACTAATTTACCATCATGAGAATTCTAGTGATTTTACTATTGGTCTTTTTGGCTGGATTTGGTTCATTAAAAGCGGATGGTCAGCAGCCAATCTCTTTGGACTCAATTACAAATATCCCTCCTCGTTATTTATCGCTTGTGCTAAATGCTATAGAGTATCATCAAGCACTGGTGAAAGGTGATGTAGCGGTAATCAAGAATCGTACTATTAGGGCACTACGATATGGTCATAGTAATGGGTGGATTGAAAGTCAAAAAGAACAAATAAACAATCTCAAATCGGGATATCTCATATATCATAGCTATAAAGAGGATAGCGTAAACGTCATGTTGGCAAAATATGGTTTTACCATTAACGGCCAAAATCCCATGGATGTGTATAATAAAAATAATGCTGTCCTTGTTTTCAATGCAACTATCGATGTTAGTCTACAGGGTAAGCGCAATACATATCATTTAAAAGTAGCGGAACGTTGGATTCGAAAGACTAATCCAAAAAAAGGATGGCGGCTTATTGATAGAAATGCCACAAAGCTGTGAATACACTAAGCACACGTTAAACTTTACTTCAGTTTTTTTGTCTTTGCTTTTTACAGCACTTTATCTCGATGAAACTTAGTAAAACAACAAAAATTCTCCTTTGGGGTGCCAATATCTGGTATTTCGGCGAGGGAATGCTGGGGCCGCTTTATGCAATTTTTACCGAAAAAATCGGGGGTGATATCCTGGATATTACCTGGGCTTGGTCGGCTTATCTAATCTGTACAGGCTTATTTTATATCTTGATCGGTAAAATTGTTAACCGAAAGCGATATAAAACAAAATTGCTTTTTGTAGGTTATCTGCTCAACGCTATTTTGACATTTTGTTATTTATTGGTTGATACGCCCCTCGAACTATTTTATGTACAAATTGGTTTGGGTCTTGCTGAAGCTATTGGAACACCAGTTTGGGATGCCTTATTTGCTGCTAGTTTGACTAAAGAACATGATACCTATGCTTGGGGCCTTTCCACCGGACAATCTCAATTAGTTTCTGGAATCGCTTTTGCAGTAGGCGGGGTACTGGCATATTATTACTCTTTTGATTTGCTTTTTATCATCATGGGGTGTATCCAATTGATTGCTGTGGGAGTAGTATTTCAGTTAATCAAGAATAATTCCGAGATTTGACATGATTTAAAAAACTAAATAATATTCATATGAAAATTGCTAAAACATTGTTACTGATTGCATTGATGACCTCTTTTTCTGAAGTACGTGCGCAGTACGAATTTAAAATTGTAACCAGTGTTGAGTCTATTGTTCCGATGGGGCTTGGTCGTTCACGTATTATCGAGAACAACGGAGCTGTAAATGCTGATGAGCTAACTACAGAAAGAAAGGATGGTAATGATTCTCGCCAAGGAGCTGTTAAGCGTTCCGATGTAAAAATTGATGAATTGAATGAGACTAAGCTGGTGAACTTCTTTAGTCTTGGTGGTATCAATTTCAGGAATATTGCCTCCAATGATGCCGTAATTACTTCAAAATTGAATATGCTTACTCAACAAGGATGGGAGTTAGCGTATGTTACTTCAGCTGTAGAAAGTAACGCTGGTAAAGATGATGGTGAGGGGATATTCATTACACGATTTATTTTCCGTCGCCCGTTGAACAAAAAATAATAAGGGAGACTTTTGTTCCTGAAGCGCTATGGCAGTTGAAAAACGTTTTCTTGCAAAAACTATATTCACGGGGCATGAGTGGCTCAGCGACCAGGAAGTTATACTCATTAACAACACTCTTACTAGCATAGGTCCCGCTCAAGAGGGCTATCCAGTTGTTGACCTCTTGATTCCCTCTTTTATTGACTTACAAGTGTATGGAGCGGCTGGTCATTTGTTTTCTGCTTTTCCATCCTCTCATACACTTGAGTTAATGTATCAGGCTTTTTCTAAAGAAGGCACTCATTTTTTTCTACCAACTATTGCCACTAATAATTCAAATACAATAGAAAGTGGAATTAAGGCCGTGCGCACGTATTGGGAAAATGGAGGAAAGGGTTGTTTGGGGCTGCATTTGGAGGGTCCTTGGATAAATCCAGAAAAAAGAGGCGCTCATGACGCACAATTTATAAAGGTTCCTACTGAAAAAGATGTAGAGGATCTTTTATCGTATGGAAGTGATGTGATTAAAATGATTACACTTGCTCCAGAATTTTGTGCGCCTGAGATTTTAAAAATGCTGATGGATGCAAATATCCTTCTGTCGGCCGGTCATTCCATGGCAACTTTTGAGCAGGGGATGCAATCGTTTTCAAATGGTGTTTCATTAGCAACCCATCTTTTCAATGCTATGCCCCCATTTCAACATCGAGCTCCTGGATTGGTAGGGGCAATTTTTTCTCATAGTAATGCAATGGCTAGTATTATACCAGATGGTCATCATGTGGATTGGGCAGTAATAAAACTTTCATATCAATTAATGGGGGATCGATTATTTGCAATTACGGATGCTGTAACTACCTGTAATAAGGGGCCCTACCAGCATACGTTACAGCACGATCATTATACTGCTAATGGGGTGTTGAGCGGTTCAGCATTGACAATGCTCCGTGCTTTTAATAATCTCATTTTTAAAGCAGGGTTTACTGTGCAGGAAGCGGCTGCACTTTGTGTAGCTAATCCGGCAAGGGCTTTTCAGTCACATGCCCAACTGGGTAACTGTGCTATGCTTTCTGGTATGCCTTGCGTGCCCTTGGTAAAAGGGGAGCAGGGCTATGAAATCTTTAATTAATTATGACACCAGCTCGATTTGAAAAATTAAAAGCTGTATTGCAGCGCAGGCAATTTAATTTGACTATTGTGTTGGAGAATGTGTTTGATCCGCATAATATTTCTGCGGTGATGCGTACTTGTGATGCAGTTGGTGTTCAGGAAGTATATATTTTAAATACAAAAATTGCTCGTCACAAAAAATGGGGTGCTAGGAGCTCATCCAGCGCTGCTAAATGGTTAACTGTACATCAATTTGAGAATACCGATCAGTGTTTTGAAAGTATTCGAAAACGAGGCTTGAAAATATTGACTACACATCTGGGTGATGACGCAGTTCCACTTTATGCAGTGGATTTCACAGCTCCCTTGGCCTTGGTATTTGGGAATGAGCATAGTGGGGTTAGTGACGAAATTAGGGCCAAGGCAGATGGTAATTTTGTGATACCACAAGTTGGTATTATACAGTCATTGAATATTAGCGTGGCCTGTGCTGTTACGCTTTATGAAGCATTTAGACAAAAAGAAAAGGCAGGGCATTATCAAGGCGATGCACAAGAAATTGAAGCCCGAGTTCAACTTTTAAAAGACTGGCAGTTGGAATAGTTCAATTTTCAGGATCTAACCTGGACGCCGTGCGGGCTGATTGCAGTGAGTAAATGCTTACATTTAATTCAAATCCAATTAATAAAATCAGCGAATTAATAAAGATCAAAATCATAATGATTAGCACGGTGCTGATCGAGCCATATAGCTGGTTATACTGAGAAAAATTAGCTACCCACCAAGAGAGGGCACCGGATGTAATTAACATTAAGCTGGTTGCAACGATAGAGCCGGGGTTAATTAGTTTCCACTTTTTATGTACGGATGGAGCCAGCCGGTATATGAAGGAGATGCAGGAGAAAAATAAAAGAAATATAACAGCCCATCGAAGGTTGGAAAGTAAAGTGCGAAGTGAGGCGTTTTCAATACCCAGCCACTCCAGCACCACTTCACGTGCAATCAATGCTACCAGTGAAGCCATAACAAAGAGATAGAGCAGTACGGTTAACTGAATCGCTGCTTTTCTTCGTTGCCAATTAGTTCTTTTTTTAAAACCTGCATAGTTTTTGTCAAAAGAACGCATGATGCCCATCATGGCATTGGAGGAAAAGTATAACGATAAAATAAAGCCAATAGACAGTAAGCCATTTCTGGGATTATTGATAAAGTCCTGCAGAAAATTAATTAAAACTGCATTATTTCTCTCCCCCGGTATGATGTCTTTGATTAACCTATAGAGTTCCTGTTGTAGTGATTGTGTAATGGGTAGGTATGGAATTAAGGTAAATAGAAAAATAATTGCAGGAGGAATAGCCATCACAAAATTGAATGCAATGGCAGATGCGCGTTCTGTCATTCCTATTGTTTGGACCTGACGGATGAAGAATGTAACAACTTGATAAATAGGGATTCCTGTAAATCCAGGTAGTGTTGTGGTTTTACTTCTGCGTATAAGCCAGTTTACCATCGGTATCGTAAAAAGAAACTCGATTATTTTATTTTTTCTACTCATTCAAGTCTTTTACGTTGTGCAGCATGAAACAACTTTACATATGCCTGGTGCTCTTTGTAGTCTTTGGAAAACAGCGTCCTTCCGTCAAATTTCCAGCTAGCTACAAAAAACAGGTAATTGGTTACTGGGGCTTCTAATACCGCTGTAATAGCTTGAAGAGAAGGAGTACAGATAGGACCTGGTGGAAGACCTGTATTCAAATAGGTATTATACGGGGAATTAATTTTTAGATGTTCGTAAAGAATTCGGTTTAATTTAAATTCCCGGCTTGCATACTTGGCAGTTGGGTCAGCTTGTAGTTTCATGCCAATACGAAGTCTATTTAAATAGGTACTGGCAATCAGGAATCGGTCCTCTTCATTATTAGTTTCTTCCTCTACAATCGAAGCGAGTGTTGAAACTTCAAAAGGGGAAAGACCTTTCTTGGTTGCTAATTGAATTTTTTCTGGTGTCCAAAATTGTTCCCACCGCTTATGAAACCGGCTAATGATTTCTGCGGGCTCCTCTGCCCACCCCATCTCATAGGTGTAGGGTAGTGCTAGTGCCAAGAGAGTCTGTGTGTTTACCCCATACTTTTGAATCGAATCATTATTTCTAAAGAAACGTAGAAGCTGAAGTGAATCAGTCTTTGAATCGACCCCATTTCCAATTTTTCCAGCTAATTCCTCCAGTGTTCTGATACGATTGATACTTAGTTTAACGTAGGCTTGGTTCCCATTTTTAAGATTCCTTGCCAATTGAAACGCACTCATCCCTGTTGATACTTTATATCGTCCTTTCTTAATGGTATCTACTTTCCACCAATTAAGGAGGTGGTTTACCCAGAAGACGGAGGCTATTACTTTTTCGTTATTAGCTTGGCTGAGCATCTGCTTACGGGGTATTGCTTCTTTTACATACAAATACGTTTGATGGTGAGAAAGTGTAGGACCAAAAAGCCCCCAGCAGATCCAACCAAGCAGGATTATGCATAAGCCGATTATGGTTATTAAAATTTGTTTGATCCGCACAGCTTTAAATTAAGAAAAAAAAACCCCACGCTACCGTGGGGTTTACTAAATATCATTAAAAATTACTTTCCGGGTTGTGTTGGCGCAGGCGTAGGAGCGGGTGTGGGCATTGTTGCTGCGGGAGCGGGAGAGGCCTGTGCTGGTACAGTAAGCCCAGTTGCTTCTTTTGCCCTATCACTTTGGGCGCTGTTGCCTCCTTGTATGAAAAAAACTGAAAAAAGACACAGAAGGGCTACTACTGCTCCGAAGATCCACGTTCCTCTTTCTAATACGTCAGTGGTTTGTTTTACTCCCATGAATTGGGTGCTAAATCCAGCTATATTGCCAGACAAGCCGCCACCTTTGGGGTTTTGAACCAATACAAAAAAGCCAAGAAACAGGGCAGCGATTACAATAAGAATAACAAATAGAATGGTCATAATGATGCGTTTAATTCATTAATTCGGTTGGCAAAATAAGCGCTTTTTGAGGGCTCTAGCAAACTTAATTTACTATAGACTTCCCTGGCTTTAGCCAGATTTCCTTGCTTCATCCATATTTCTGCCATCGCCTCAGTAATCACTTCATTTTGTTGGAGTGAGTTACCTGCCAGCTGCTCTACTTTTTTCTCCTCTTTAGGATCAATTGTTTTACCCATTTCAGACAGGGGAAGTCTTTTCATAACCTTGATCCATTCAGTAAAACTTTTTAGTTGTTGACCAAATTTATCAGTGGGTTGATCTTCGGGCTTGTATTGAATACCTTGTGATGCAAAGTAGTCAATCGTATGAAAGGGCTCAAATGCAAGCTGCTCCTTATGTTGGTTATAGCGTTGTGCATCGGTGGTTGCAGTTCTTAGTGCTGACTTTTTAGTATCTGATTCCAGTAATAAATTCAACCAATTCGTAGAAGGGAAAAAAAGTTGTGCTTGTTCATAGGCGCTTTTCCAAGTTGGATCTTGAATGGCTTTTAACTTGTATACAAGTAGCAATCGAGCAGTGGAAAGCCAAGGGTAATCCGCGCAAAGTTTTTTAATCTCATTTATTGAGCATTCCTCCACGGAGGGTTTGTTTAGAAGAACTTGGGCTATAGTGGAGAGCGAAACTTGCATAGGTTACCAGTTCGAAAATACTTTATTAAATATATCATCTGCCAAGGTTCTAATTAATTCATCCCCCAATGATGCCTCAGCGGCTTGCACCGACAGGCTTCCTTTGAATTCAAAGCTCCTACTTACATCCACTTTTCTAGTTTCGTCTGCTTTTCGGTCGTAAATACTTATTTGCACACTGACACTTAATCGGTTGTTAGCGGTTTGTTGTCCTGCAATTGCTGATGTTGAAAAGCTATACTGCGTGATGGCACCGCTGATCTCCCAATCGGCATCATTGTTGGTTTGTGTAAGTCTTGTTTGCGCTACAATTTTTTGACGAACTTTATCTGTTAGCCGCGGGCTTAGTTGCGGGTTAACGTAGGAGGCCTTGTTCTCAATAAAATTTACTTTGACCGTTTTAATGCTATCCGGTACAGAGGCATCCGTAAAGCGATAAACGCCACAACTGCTGATACTAACTTGCAATAATAAAATAGTGGCTAGCGCTACTAATAATAAAAAAGGAGAACTAAGGATACTATTATTCTTCAATGTCGTATTCTTTAAGTTTTCGATATAAAGTTCGTTCACTGATGCCAAGATCAAGTGCAGCATCTTTTCTTTTGCCTTTATGCTTTTTCAGTGCCTTTAGGATAAGCTCTTTCTCTTTCTCCATGATATTTAAACTCTCGTCTACTTCCTCATGTTCCTGAATGGCAGCTACCGGGTGGGAGAATCCAGCTGGCAATAACGGAACGGTGGCAGGATGTACGGCTTGTGATATTGGAGCACTTGCCGGTACGGGTAATGGTGTTAGTACATCAGTAGTAGTTGAGTTTAACTCATGTAGCTTACCGGCTAATTGAGGGTAGGAGGCGGCAATGTCCGGGTTGCTTAATAACTCCACAAACATTCTTTTAAGTTCGTTGACATCTTTTTTCATGTCAAAGAACAATTTGTAAAGTATCTCTCTTTCATTCGCAAACTCGGGTTGGTTACTAAGTTTTCCAGCCCAAATAGGTAAGCGATTAGTAGAGTAGGGCTGTAAGTATTTTTTTAAATGATCGGCACTAATTAGTTTCTCTTGTGCCAACACAGAAATTTGTTCTGCAATATTTTTAAGTTCTCGAACATTGCCAGGCCAAGGATAGCTAAGTAATATTTGTTTTGCTTCATCATCTAATTGTACCGAGGCGGTTTTGTATTTTGTGGCAAAGTCGGCAGCAAATTTTCTAAACAGTAAATGTATATCCTCCGGGCGGTCATGTAAAGACGGAACTCTAATGGGTACCGTACTTAATCGGTAATAGAGGTCTTCTCGGAATTTTCCATTTTGAACTTGCTGCAACAATTCTCTATTTGTAGCTGCAACTACTCTTACATCAGTTTTTTGAACTTTTGAAGATCCAACTCGGATGTATTCACCAGTTTCGAGTACTCGTAATAATCGCGCTTGTGTACCTAGCGGCAATTCGCCAATTTCATCCAAAAAAATGGTGCCTCCATTGACAGTCTCAAAGTAACCTTTACGTGCTTCTGTGGCTCCCGTGAAAGAGCCCTTTTCGTGACCAAATAACTCCGAGTCAATGGTTCCTTCTGGGATCGCCCCACAATTGACAGCTATAAATGCATTGTGTTTACGAGCAGAAAGGGAGTGAATGATTTGCGAGAAAACTTCTTTACCTACACCGCTTTCACCATTTATTAATACAGTCAAATCAGTAGCAGCTACTTGTGCGGCAACTTCCATTGCATAATTTAATGCAGGGGCGTTGCCAATAATTCCAAACCGATTCTTTATACTTTGTATGTCCATCATCCAATATCAGTAAGTTAGTGATTTACAATTGTGCCTAGCAGGGTTCCCTGGGTGAATGCTGTTATAGTAACTGTTACAAAATCGCCTTTTTTATAGGAGTGATTCTCTTTCGGGAATACCACTACTTTATTTTGTGAGTTTCTAGCCTTCCAAGCTGTCTTATCTTTTTTACTGTCACCTTCAATGAGCACTTTATAGGATTTTCCAATATCGCGCTGATTACTTTCCAGTGATAATTTACTTTGTAGTGCAACGATCTCTTCTAGTCTTCTTTTTTTGGTCTCCTCTGGTACATCGTCAGTATAGCGCCTTGCAGCCAAGGTGCCAGGGCGTTCACTGTAAAAAAACATGTAAGAAAAATCGTATTTGCAATATTCCATAATGGATAGCGTTTCCAAATGGTCTTTTTCTTCTTCGGTGCAAAAGCCAGCAATGATATCCGCACTAATGCCGCAATCTGGCAATATTGAACGAATACGGTCAACCTTAGCCATATACCACTCACGGGTGTATGTCCTGTTCATCAGCTGTAATATGCGGCTGGAGCCACTTTGAACCGGTAGGTGGATGTATTTGCAAATATTTTCATAGTTGGCCATCATGTACAACACCTCGTCTGTGATATCTTTTGGGTGTGAGGTTGAAAAACGTACCAGTAAATCTGGAGCAATTCTTGCTACTTGTTCCAATAAGTTAGCAAAGGTGACTGGCGGTAAGTGATCCTGTGAAGTCGAATAGTAATAAGAATCCACATTTTGCCCCAACAGCGTGATCTCGCGATATCCGTTTTCATACAAATCTGTGCATTCTTGTATGATACTCTTGGTGTCTCTACTTCTTTCTCTTCCTCTTGTGAATGGCACCACGCAAAATGAACACATGTTGTTACACCCACGCATGATACTTACAAAAGCACTAATACCATTGCTGTCCAGACGAACAGGTGCTATGTCTGCATAGGTCTCTTCGCGGCTTAGTAAAACGTTAACGGCTTTTTGGCCACCTGCCGCCTCCTCAATTAATGTGGGAAGAGAACGGTAAGCGTCAGGCCCCACGACAAGGTCCACTAGTTTTTCCTCTTCAAGAAATTTTGACTTCAATCGCTCAGCCATGCATCCCAGCACGCCTATTAATAAGGTCTTTTTTTTACGTTTTAAACTTTTAAAAGTGGTCAGTCGCTTTCGAACGGTTTGTTCAGCTTTTTCGCGAATTGAACAGGTGTTGATGAAAATTAGGTCTGCCTCCTCTTGGTTTCTGGTTGGTCCAAATCCAGCTCCTTGCAAAATGGAAGCAACTACCTCGCTATCCGCAAAATTCATCTGACATCCGTAGCTTTCGATATAGAAGTGTTGCTTGAACTTTTTTTGTAATAGCTCAGTAGGGGCGTAAGCCTCACCTTGCCTTGTTTCATCTTGTTTTTTATCTAGGATCAACTCCTCCATACGCTAAAATTGGGAACCGCAAATATACCAATAGAGCCTTGAATCTGACAGGTTGTCACGGTTCTTTAACTTTTTAGGTGAATGATAGAGGTATATTTGGCGTCTAAACCATTGGTTTGAAACATCTTTTATTAATTATCAGCTTGTTGGCCTTTTTTGGTGTAATTGATGCCCAGCCCGGCAAAGTGGGTGTTGTGTCTGGTAACCTGATAAATGAAAAATCGGAACCTTTGCCAGGCGCTACAATAGTATTGACCTTACATGCGGATACACTTCAACTCTCCACAATTCAAACTGACTCAAAAGGAGATTTCAAATTTTCATTACTGAAAACGGGGTACTATTTTTTAAAGGCCAGTTATATTGGAAAAAGGCCATTGCGAATTGATAGCATTCATGTTCGAGCTGAAAGATTAGATTTCAATATACCTGACATCATGATGAAAAACAATGATATAAGTCAGTTGGAGCAGGTTGTTATTTATGCTGAAAAGCCGCTTATTGAATCTCGGGACGGAAATTTAACTTTCAACGTAACAGAGTCGGCCAATGCCGCTGGAGCCACTGCTGGGGAATTATTGACTCAAATGCCCTTAGTTTCAAAAGACGCCGATGGTAAAATTACCGTTCGCGGTAAGGAGCCTAGGATCTTGATTGATGATAAACCTGTTGAACTCAATTTGCAGCAGCTTCAGGATTTGTTGGAGTCTTTGCCAGGTAGCTCGATTGAAAAGATCGAAGTCATGACAAATCCACCTCCTCAATATGCAAATGAGCAAGGCGGAGTTATCAACATAGTAATGCGAAAGGGAAGAATTGGGAAAAGTGGACGAATTGGTATTACCGCAGGCACACGAGGTGAACTCTCTTTGAGTGGGAGTTACAATTATAAGAAAAGGGGATTGACACTGGCAGTGAATGCGGGCTGGAATCAAAATCGTTATAGAGGACAAGGGTATTCTACTCGTCAAAATCGGTATACAGACTCGACTAATTATTTATCTACTTCCAATCAAAATCATAGCCAAAATAAACGACCCTCTCTTCGAGTTAATATCGATTATCAAGTTACTCCAAAGTCCATGCTCAATGGGGTGCTTCAGTTGAATCAAAATGCGGCTACACAGTTTTCAGGTACTCGTTTTACTACAATAAATCGCTTTGATATGCCCTGGCGAATTACTGATCGTTCCATTTATACGGTAAATAACAATTGGTCTCCATCTTTACAACTTAATTACACGTTTAAACCAAAGCCTGGGCATACACTTCGAATATTGACAAATTGGGCGGGCGGTCAACAGGACAGTGATCGAGATTTTTTCCAGTATTATTTACGTCCTGACGGTGGTATTAGTCGACAGGATTCAATCCAAAAACAGGCCGTTGATAATTTGAATCGGGGTGGATCCCTGCGATTACTATATGATAAAACATGGCAGCCGCTCAAGTTGACTTTTTCAGGAGGTGCGTTTTACAATTTTACCATAACACACGCCATTACAAACGCATCTTATCAAAAAATGCCAGAGCAGATTTATCTTCCGCTCCCATTGCTGAGTAATGATTTTGTTTTTACGCAGGGAGTGTCTCAGTTTCGAGTTTCACTAAAAAAGGTAATAGGTGAAAATTTCAGTGTCACGGGTGGTATCTCAGTGGAGAAAACGCAAATCAGTTTTGATATACGAAATGAAAATAAGCAGGTCGAAAACCAATATCCAACCTGGCTACCGTTTTTTAATTTCAACAAATCTTGGAAAGATCGATTTAGTGCCACGCTGTCTTACCGGCGAAGCATCAGCCGACCGGGAATGCAACAACTAAATCCTGTACTTGACTTTGCCGACCCATTTAATTTACGATTTGGCAACCCTAATTTACAGGCTTCAACTATTGAACATTTTAATTTAGTGCTAAGCAGAAATCGTGCTAAGTATTTTTTAAATCTAGGAATGGGTTATCATCAGGTAAACGCAGTTTTTAGCCAAGTAAGAACATTGGTGGAAGGAGGTAAAACAGAAATAACCTGGGAGAATATAAGTAGTAGGGAGGAATTGGAAGTGAGTACATGGAATGGGTTTACCCTCGCCAAAAAATTAAAATTAAATGCGAGTGCAAGTTTTACTTACATGAAATATGGCATTTATGATCGCATGGTAAGAAAGTTTAGAAATGGACCTTCATTTACAACTACGTTAGGGCAACAATGGACCCCACATGAAAATTGGAATCTGACTTCGAGTTTTAATTTGAACCGGTTTGCAACCCCACAGGGGTTTGCTCGTTGGAATAGTAGTTTAACGGTGGGAATCCAAGCAAAGTTTTTAGCTAAAAAACTGATTACCACTTTTAATATGATTGACCCCCTCATGAATCAGGAACGTAGAAATTTTACATATGGCCCTAATTTTTCCGTTGAAAGTTATAGCATGACCTACACTCGTAACTACCGATTTTCAATTGCCTATGTTATTTCCGGAAATAAAGGGGGCCCTAAATCGAAATCAAAAAATTAGTGTTGTGCTAATCTTTGTGGTAGCCAGCTTTTTTCAATAGGAATTATCCAATTCATTTTTAGGTCTTCTAATGTAGAGACCATATTATTGAAATAAAGGGTGTCTTTTGAAAGAAACCCCTTTTCCCATGCATAGTGGAGTTGAGCTAGGGGAATGACCTCAATTTTCTCCCTTACATAAAAGGCTAATTGAGTCCTGTCAAATAAGCCCACCCCATATGTTTTTTCAATTTCTTTAATTTCTCGAACAGATGCATCTGTGCTACAGCCGCTCACCAATACTTGGCTTTCATCTGCAATAAAAATAATAAAACGACCAAACAGCAATAGGGAAGTAGCTTGAACTGGCGATCCATGCGACTGCCAATTTTGAGTAAATTGTTCAAGTCTTGATTCAAGATCTAGTGCTTCTTGTATAGAAAATAATCTTGAAGATTGATAAATCCACACGCGAGAGGACTTTGAGAAATCTTGCGGGAGTAGCTTTTGATAGTCTAGATTCATGATGCTTTTACTCAGTAATCATTCCCTTTTCAATTATTTCCGCAATATCAAGCACCTGGACGATTTCTTCTTTTTCTGCACCTTTAATTCCGTCTGTTAACATGGTATTACAAAAAGGGCAGGCAGCGGCCACAATCGAGGCTGAAGTGGCTAAGGCTTCATCAGTCCGGGCTCTATTTACGCGTTGTGTCCCTTTTTCCTCCTCTTTGAACATTTGTGCCCCGCCTGCTCCGCAGCAAAGCCCGTTGGAACGGCATCGCTTCATTTCCACCAATTCGCTGTCCAGTAACTCAAGTACTTTTCGGGGAGCTTCATAGATTCCGTTTGCCCTGCCCAAATAGCAACTATCATGGTAAACAATACGCTTTCCTTTGAACGGCCCTTCTTCTTTTAGTCTGATTTTTCCTTCATCAATCAGTTGTTGTAATAAAACGGTATGATGTATAACTTCGTAATGCCCACCTAGTTCAGGGTATTCGTTTTTCAGTGTATTAAAACAATGCGGGCAGGTGGTGACAATCTTTTTTACACCATAGCCATTTAAGGTTTGAATGTTTTGATACGCCATCATTTGAAAAAGAAATTCATTGCCTGCTCTTCTTGCTGGGTCGCCTGTGCAGCATTCTTCTTTTCCCAGAATAGCAAATTCAATACCCACTTTTTGTAATATGTGTGCAAAAGCCTTACTGATGCTTTGCGCTCGTTGATCGAAACTTCCGGCACAACCCACCCAAAACAAGACGGAGGGAGACTTGCCAGCTGCAATACAAGACGCGAGCGTGGGGATATTCATGTAAATGAAATTGTATTGCAAAAGTACAGAATTTGAACAGTTGACAGGAAAGAGGGTGGCTAGTTTGCAGTATTTTTGATGACCAACTTATGCAAAAGTTCTTCAATCGTTTATTGCGCTGGGAGGAATGGAATTTTTATATACTGTACTTGCCAATACTCCCATGGTGGCTTTGGTATTGTTTAAGGAGTAAATCTGTTTGGTTTTTTAGTTCGTCCAACCCTACTATTACTTTTGGGGGATTTGAGGGGGAAGGGAAGAGAGAGATGTATGAGCAATTGCCTCGGCATTTATACCCCAAAACCATCTATATTGATTCATCCATGCCCGAAGCAATGGTTTTGACGCAGATTCAAGAGGCAGGATTTACGCTCCCTTTTACGGTCAAACCAGACGTAGGGATGAAGGGCATCTTATTTAGGCGTATCGAGAGTTGGGAGCAGTGGTCGCATTATCATCAGACTATTTCTGTTGATTATGTTGTACAAGATTGGATAAAACACCCCAATGAATACAGCATCTTTTATTACCGACACCCCTCTGAAACAAAAGGTGTTATCAGCGGGTTTATTCAAAAAGACTTATTACAAGTGATTGGTGATGGGGTGGCAACAATTGAGCAATTGGTCAAGCTACATCCTAAGGCCTCTAGACGCGTTAAGGAGCTCAAGGCTAAACATTTTGACAACTGGCATCTCGTCTTGAATAAGGGGCAGCTTTACTATTTATCTTATGCTGGGAATCATAATCGCGGGGCTCAATTCATTAACCTCTCACATGAAATTGATGAGCAATTGCGTAGTCAATTTGATTCACTAAGTCAGTCCACTCAATTCTACTATGGTCGTTATGATATAAAGGCTAACAACGTTGAAGCTTTAAAAGCGGGTCACTCTTTCTCTATAATTGAATTTAATGGTTGTGGTGCTGAGCCCAACCATATTTATGATTGTGGTTTATCGTTATTGGAAGCCTATCGAATATTATTACAACATTGGCAAGCGCTCTACGCAATAAGTAGGTATAACCATCAGCGAGGTATTTCTTATTGGTCTTTTCAACGTGGCTGGAAGTTTTTAAGGGAAGCTCGTATTCATTTTAAAAAACTGGAAGAACTTGATGTTTCCGGTATATAAAGTATTTTGCCAGTATGCTTAAGTTATTACAGGTACTCTTGATAGGGCTTCTGGTGAGTTTTATTGGTTCCCTGCCATTGGGTACATTGAATGTAGCGGCTATGCAGATTTCAATAGCGAGTGGCATAGAAGCTGCACTTTTTTTCTCATTGGGCTCTTTGTTAGCTGAAATGATCTATGTACGGTTGTCGCTGGTTGCAATGGATTGGTTGCGTAAGCAGACACGTTTATTAAGCATTTTCGATTTTCTTACTTTTTTACTTTTAATTGTACTTGCGGCTTCTAATTTCTATATCGCATTTTCGGAAAACGGGCAAAATAGAAATTTAATATTGGACAGTGCGCTGCCTAAATTTCTTTTAGGATTTCTGATGAGTGCTATCAACCCTGTTCAAATTCCATTTTGGTTTGGTTGGAGCACCGTTTTATTCTCAAGAGGGTTATTGGAGGCTAAAAATATTCAATACAATGCTTATATCATAGGTATTGGAATGGGAACCTTACTGGGAAATAGTGTTTTTATTTTTGGAGGACAGTTGGTGGCTACTGCCATCAACGATAATCAAACATTTGTAAGTGTACTCATTGGGTCTATTTTTTTGATAACTGCTGGTTGGCAGTTGTATAAATTATTGCGAAAAAAAGATGCTGCACACCGCCTTAGTCAGCCAGATTTTGAGACAAACCGAGTTGGTCAGCAATTAGAGCGATGGAATATAGATGGTAAAAAGAAAATAGATCAGGAAGGTTGAATCCACTTCTCTCTGTCCTCAGGATTGAATTTCCAAGGTGCAAAATTATTTTCAACGTTTCCAAATAAGGCAGCCCATTCTGCTGGCGTATTACTTTCTTCCATTACTAAATTTCTGCGTAACTGAAGTATAATATCCAACGGATTAATGCTAACTGGGCATTCTTGTACGCACGCATTACAGGTTGTGCAAGCATTGATTTCTTCCACACTTATATATGTATGCAATAACGAACGGCCGTCCTCTTGCCAAGTTCCCTGTTTGGTAAGCGTTTTTCCTAGCTCTTCCAGACGATCTCTCGTGTCCATCATAATCTTTCTGGGAGAAAGTAGTTTTCCAGTTTGGTTGGCTGGGCATGCATTGCTGCACCGGCCACATTCGGTACAACTATAGGCATCCAGTAAGTTTTTCCATGTCAAATCCATTACATCGCGCGCTCCAAATCGGGCAGGTGTTGTACTATTTTCAACTGGGGCTAATGATGGCTGCATTGCATAAATAACCTCTTGCTGGACTGATGGCATGTTTTCCATTTTACCTGATGGATCTAGTCGCGCAAAATAGGCATTTGGAAAAGCAAGGATAATGTGAAGATGTTTAGAGTAGGGGAGGTAATTTAAAAAAGCATAGATGCCAAGGATATGTAGCCACCAGCTGGATCTTTCGATCAAAACAAGGCTATTATTAGTCAAATTATTCAACAGGGGATGTAGTAGGGCTGATATCCAAAAGTTTCCAGTGGCATGTTGGCTATAACTAAGATGACCTCTTTCTTGTAAAAGCGTATCACTGGCGTTCATCAATAAAAAAAGAGACATCAATATGATTTCTGTTACCAATATGATCATGGCGTCGTGGCGAGGCCAACCTTTGAGATCTGCACTTTGGAGTCGCGGAATTGATTTTAAATTTCTACGGATAATAAAAAGTATGCATGCCACCAATACAAGAAGTGCAAGCATTTCAAATGCGTTAATTAAAGTAGGATACAGAGATCCAAGTAAGGGGGCGAATAATCGATGCTGTCCAAGCATTCCGTCAAGAATAATTTCAACTATTTCAATGTTGATAATGATAAACCCGGCATAAACAAGTAGATGCAAAAGTGCTACGCCTGGTTTACGAAACATTTTTTGTTGTCCAAACGCTAGCAACAGCACATTTTTCCAACGCTCCATTTTTGGTCCTTTTACCTCTTCGCTTCGACCCAGTTGTATTGTTTTTAGGATTATTTTTCCTCGTTTGGTCACCATGGTGATAGCAACCAGGGTAACTACTATAAAAAGTAGCGGTTCTATAAATTGCAGTGCTGTCATACACTTGCTAAATTACTACAATTCAAATCAGAAATAGATTGGATAAAGGCGAACCTTTCCAGCAGAGAACTCAAGGGCTGGTGCAGGAAATTTGAACGCATTTAATACTGTAAATAGAAATCGTAAACCTGCCCGATTTGTGTGTATTTTTTTCCAGTCAATATCAGGGGCAAGATACCATTGTCTAACTCTCGGGATATCCCTTCTGTCAAATACAACACCACCAACCGGAGTGCTGGCCCTATTTTCGCGACCTCCCAAAAGGCCGTCTGCACCATACCCGACAGCTATATTCAGCCATTTTGGCCACTTTGAATTTTGCAAAAAGGAGGCTACAGAAATACTGGCCCAATAGGTCTGCCCATTATAATCTTTTAAAAAACGGCTGGATTGATTACTTCCAAAGAGTTGATTACTTCTTTCTTGCACTTGTGGATCGTTATAGGAAAGGGGATGATAGGAAAATTTGATACGGATTCTTTGTTCATTCCAAGCTAATTCTTGTCCAATGAGTAAGCCGCTTCCTGTTATGTTTGCTGCAAAGTCTCCCCAACTCCAGCCCCAATCCTTACTGAAACCATCCAATACTTCAGTAATAGTTTGGTAGGCAGCCCCACTGAGCCCCCCAACCCAAATTCTTTTTTTTTGATCCATCCCGGCCCATCTCCACAGCTCCATGCTTCCAACACTTTCGATATAGGCCCCGTACAGATGTCCAACTTTATCAACTTGTTTCCATTCTCTCCAGTCATTGAAGCTGTGAAATTTACTTTGCGGATAATTGCGATACCAGGCTGAATATAATCCTATCATAGCACCGCCATAGCCTCCTATATTACCTGCGGCTACCCATTTGATTCTGTTTTTCTGAAGACGTTCTTTAGCTAAGCTCGCGGTGTCTGTGGAAATCAGTTGTGATAAGGAGAGGGTTGAGTGGAGTAATAGAATATGAATCAAAACATATTTAGAAAAAATGCTTATGTGTTTTTGTAGTGGCAGTGATACAAATTTACACGTCAAATTTCGGTAACTTTATCCTTTCAAAATCAAGTATATGGATCACATTGTGCAAGAAAAAGCTAACCTGTGGTTACAAGGTGAGTACGATGAGGTAACCAAAGAAGCGATTCGGCAGTTATTGGCTCATAATCAAAAGGAGCTGGAGGATTCCTTCTACAGAAACTTAGAATTCGGCACAGGAGGATTGAGGGGTTTAATGGGCGTTGGCACCAACCGGATGAATAAGTATACTGTAGGAATGGCCACACAAGGTTTTGCTAATTATTTAAAGCAAGTATTTAGTGGAGATATTCGGGTAGCTATTGCACATGATAGTCGTAATAACAGTCGTTTTTTTGCTGAAATCACCGCTCAGGTATTTGCTGCCAATGGAATATATGTTTACTTATTTGAAGATTTACGACCGACGCCTGAATTATCCTTTGCCATTCGTGAATTGGGTTGTCAAGGGGGAGTTGTGTGTACCGCTTCGCATAACCCCAAAGAATATAATGGCTACAAAGCCTATTGGAACGATGGGTCACAGCTAGTGGCACCACATGATAAAAATGTTATAAAAGAGGTGGAAAAAATTGAAGGGGTTAGTCAGGTGAAATGGACGGGTGGCGAGCATTTAATTTCTTCACTGGGTAAGGAGATGGATGAACGCTACACACAAATGGTAAAATCATTAAGCGTTTACCCGGAAATTGTGGCGCGCTATCGAGATCTCAAAATTGTATATACTCCAATCCATGGATCAGGAATTCGGTTAGTCCCTAAAGTATTAAAGGAGTTTGGGTTTACAAATATTCACCTTGTAAAAGAGCAGGAGGAGCCCAATGGAAATTTCCCAACTGTTGCTTATCCTAACCCAGAAGAGAGTGAAGCCATGCACCTAGGATTAAATTTAGCACAAAAGATAGATGCAGATATTCTATGTGGCACTGATCCTGATGCAGATCGTTTAGCTATTGGGGTAAAGGACACAGCGGGTAATTGGGTGTTATTAAATGGCAATCAGACTGCCGTATTGGCTTTTAATTACTTATTGGAAGCCCGAAAGGAAAAAGGAATCGCTAAGGCAAATGATATGGTGATTACTACTATTGTCACCACTCCGTTAATTGATGTAGTTGCCAAAGAAAATGGAGTATCCTGTTATCGGGTTTTAACAGGATTCAAATGGATTGCCGATCTAATTAGGGAAAAAGAGTTGAGTGAAAATTATATTATTGGTGGCGAGGAAAGTTTTGGGTTGATGATTGGTGATAGAATACGCGACAAGGATGGAGTAAGTGCTGTTGCGCTTTTATGCGAAATGGCTGCTTATGAAAAATCAAAGGGAAGAAGCTTGTATCAAAAGTTGATTGACCTATCTGTTCAACACGGATTTTATTTGGAGGAGTTGTTGTCTATTACTCGTAAAGGAAAAGAGGGACAGCAAGAGATTGCTGCTATGATGAATGGGTTTAGAACAAATCCACCGACTTCAATCGCGGGTAGTGCTGTAATCCAAGTGCTCGATTACGAAGCGCAGGTAGGCAAAGACCTTACCAATGGCCAATCTTGGTCATTAACATTGCCTCGTTCCAATGTGTTGCAGTTTGTGTTGGCGGACAGCTCTGTAATCTCAGCACGTCCAAGTGGTACGGAGCCAAAAATTAAATTTTATTTCAGTGTTCGTGAGAATTTGAAGGAGGCTAGTCAGTTTGAGGAAATAAAAAAACAATTGCAGCAACGAATTAAAAATTATCGGGAAGCATTGAATCTATGAGACCCACGGAGGATAAACACCGCCATCAAGGCTTACGAAAAAAATTAGTTGACCAGCTTCGTTCTCAGGGGATCTCTAGCGAGCAGGTATTGGACGCCATCGGGCAAATCCCCCGTCATTATTTTCTGGATTCAGCCTTTGATGATATTGCCTATGAGAATAGGGCATTTCCGATTGGAGAAGGACAGACCATTTCTCATCCTTATACGGTAGCGTATCAAACCCAGTTATTAGATGTAAAACGTTTTGACAAGGTATTAGAGGTGGGAACAGGGAGTGCCTATCAAGCCGTGGTGCTGGCATCCTTAGGGGTGCAAGTTTATACCATTGAAAGACAACGAAAACTCTTCGATGCCAACAAACAATTTAAATGGCTACAACAACAGCCTGGAATCAAATTTTTTTATGGCGATGGGTTTGAAGGACTTCCCACATTCGCTCCATTTGATAAAATCTTAATCACGGCCGCTGCTCCCCACATTCCCCCCAAGTTGGTGAAGCAATTAAAACCGGGAGGGGTCATGGTTCTCCCTGTAGGTGAGGGTGATACACAGCAGATGTGCCGTGTCACAAATGAAGAGAATAACTCATTACGTGTGGAGCGTTTTGAGCAGTTCTCTTTTGTACCCATGTTGTCAGGAAAGGAAAGCTGAATCTTTCTTACCTTACAGTTCCAAACACCTGTTATGCGCATTGTTCCTTTTTTATGTAGCACTGCTATTACAATAGCTTTAGTAGCAGTACTGGATCGTCCATTAGGTAAGGTTCCACCCCTTGGTTCCTTTTTTAGCCCCCAACATGGATTCTGGCAGAACGCAGAACCTATTGAACAAGATTTTGGCGGTTCTCTGGATATGAATGGAATACAGGGACCTGTTGAAGTTTATTTTGATGATCGTTTAGTGCCACATGTTTTTGCAGAAAATGAACAAGATCTCTATTTTGTACAGGGCTATCTGCATGCTCGTTTTCGTTTATTTCAAATTGATCTGCAAACCAGGGCTGCGGCAGGTCGTGCCAGTGAACTGGCTGGAAGCAAAGCCATCAATTTTGATAAAGAGCAGCGAAGATTGGGAATGGTCTATGCGGCTGAAAATGCACTGAAGGAAATTGAAGCAGATACACAGTTTCGTACATTTTTTGATGCTTACACGGCTGGTGTCAATTCTTACATTGATCAGTTAACGGAGGCAGCGCTTCCGATTGAATACAAACTACTACAATGTAAGCCTGAAAGATGGAGCAATTTAAAAACAGCACTGCTGTTAAAGATGATGTCTAAAATGTTGTCCTCAGGTACGGAAAACGATTTGGCAAATACAAATGCTAAATCAATTTTTATGCCGGATCAATTGCAACAACTCTATCCGCAAGTACCTGACTCTTTATTGCCAATTGTCCCAATTGGAACTGAATTTCCAAAACCTGCAGTAATTCCCGTCAAACCAACCAATGCAGATTCATTATACTTTAATAATAAGGCTACCGTTGTAGCTCAGTCTTTAGATCGTCCGGACCCCGGCAATGGAAGTAATAATTGGGTAGTAGCGGGTAGCAAAACGCAAAGTGGATTTCCAATTTTGGCAAATGATCCTCACTTGGAGTTATCATTACCGTCAATCTGGTTTTAAATTCAGTTAAAGACACCTACGCACAATGCATACGGTGTTTCTCTTCCTGGTTCTCCATTTGTTGTAATTGGGTTCAACGATAGTATTGCTTGGGGTGTTACCAACTCCCAACGAGACGTAAAAGATTATTACGAAATTAAATTCAAGGACCAGACCCGCACTGCTTATTGGTTCAATGGGGAATGGGTGCCAACAAAAATGCGAATTGAAGAAATAAAAATAAAAGATAGTCTCTCCGTATTCGATACGGTTGCGTATACGGTATTTGGCCCCGTCCAGTTTGATAGTCGGTTTTCCAATGCTGCCTCAGCTGATCGAAATCTTGCCGTTCGTTGGGCTGCTCACGACCCAAGTAATGAGGGGTTGACTTTTTATAAGCTCAACAAGGCACGCAATTATACAGACTATGAACAAGCGATTAGCACTTTCACTTGCCCCGGGCAGAATTTTATTTTTGCATCTAGAACGGGGGAAATTGCAATTTGGCAGCAAGGTCGCTTTCCTGCAAGATGGGAGGGGCAAGGGCTTTATGTAATGCCTGGAGAGGATAGTAGTTATTTATGGCAAGGGTATATTCCTCAACAAGAAAATCCTCACGCAATCAATCCGGAGCGGGGCTATTTGCAGAGCGCCAATCAACGCGCTGCGGATGGCACGTACCCTTATTTTATTCCTGGAAGTTATATTACCGCCCGAGGAGTTAGAATTGATAAGAAACTAGCTACGATGTCTGCGATAACTCCAAAAGACATGATGGAGTTACATGCCGATTATTTTAATGTCTCTGCGGAGGACGTTCGTCCAATTTTACTTGCTACAATTCAAGAGACACAGCTTGAAGCAAAGGAGCGAGCATACCTGGAAATTTTACGTAATTGGGATTTGAAAGCTTCTCCAGATTCAAAAGGCCAAACTGTTTTTCAGTGTTTTTGGGACACTGTGCAAGCCTCGATTTGGAGGGACGAAATCAGCCGTACTAACCCAATGGCTCCATGGCCCACAGAACAAACTACAATTGAATGGTTGCTTAAGGATACAGTTTATCAGTTTGCGGATGATATCAATACCACACAAAAAGAGACGCTCTCCATGATTGTAACGGCTTCGTTCAAAAAAGCTGCACTTGTTTTAGAGGCAAAGGAAGCTGAGGATAAATTAGCTTGGAGTCGATTTATGAATCCAAGTGTATACCATTTACTTAAAGATGCACTTCCAGCATTTGCCCGAAAAGGACTTGCCGTTGGCGGCTATGGTAACATTGTTAATGCAATTAAACATAGTCATGGACCTAGTTGGCGTATGATTGTTCATATGGTAGATGGAATAGAGGCATATGGAGTTTTTCCTGGTGGTCAGAGTGGTAATCCCGGCAGCCGGTTTTATGACAATAATATTTCGGTTTGGGAGAAAGGAGAGTATAACCGATGTTGGTATATGCGGGATAATGACCGTACGAATGAAAAAGTCAAGTGGGTTTTGCGCTTTAATAAATCTTAATATTCTATATGAAGTTTTTTTTATCTGTATTGCTAACAATGCTGGGTGGGATTGCAGTATCCCTATGGGCATTGTCTCCATGGTGGGGATTTGTTCCCCTTGCAGCACTTCTAGCTGCAGTAGTTCATCAAACACCTGCCAAAGCATTTGCTGCTGGATTTTTAGGCATGCTCCTTGCCTGGGGAGGACTGTCCTGGTGGATTGATTGGCAAAATGGTAGTTTATTGTCAAAGCAAGTTGCAGTTCTTTTTCCCTTACAGGGATCCTCAGCTGCTTTGATTTTACTTACTGGGATTTTGGGGGCACTTTTAGGAGGGGTAGCTGCCTTGGCAGGTTGCTATCTTCGCATTTCTAAATCTAAAATGGAGTGATTGGTAGGTTTGTTTTTCTGCTATTTCTTGTAATTAATTTTTTTGAGGCAAACGCAACTCCTGTAACAGGAAGGGTGATGGATGCAGATGGTCATTCGCTGGCATTTGCTTCCATATGGGTACACGGTTCTAAGCAAGGAATTTCCGCCAATGCTGATGGCTATTTTGAATTAAACCTGGCTCCAGGTAAGTATAGAATTATTTGTCAGTATGTTGGCTTTGCAAAACAGGAGCAGACAATAACTGTAGGAAATGAACGGGTACAATTAGATTTTGTTTTACAAAAACAGGAGCTGATGCTCCCGGATGTAATTATTTCTAATAAAGAAGATCCCGCATATCGCCTGATTCGTGAAATGATAAAACAGCAGAAAGTTAACCAACAACGTTCACAAGAATTTTCTTGCTTGGTGTACTCAAAAGGTCAACTTCGGTTACGAGACTTCCCAACCCGTTTCTTGTCTCAGAAAGTTGACTTTGAAGATGGAGATACCAGTAAAAAAAAGTTTCTTTATTTATCGGAAACCATTTCTCGTTACGCACAAAAAAGTGGGCAGGAAAAGAAGGTTGAGGTTATATCTTCCAAAGTAAGCGGGGATAGTGATGGGTTTGGGCTAGCAGTACCGGATCAGTATTCGTTATATCAAAATATTGTTTTACCGGGAACTCGCCTCAATCCTAGGGGGTTTATTTCTCCTTTATCGGCCTCTACTTTTTTATATTATCGCTTCAAGCTGTTGGGTTCTTTTGTGGAAAATAATAAAGTACACAGCAGAATTCAGGTTATCCCAAAAAGGAAAAGTGAACCTGTATTTGCAGGGGAAATCACGATTGTCCAGGAGGACTGGCAATTATACTCTGTGGACCTCACATTAGTTCGGTCGCAGCAACTTGAATTGGTGGACACCTTAAAGTTGGTTCAACTTTATAAAGAACAGGAAGGTGGGGAGTGGAGGTTGTCCAGTCAAGTTTTATATCCTGCCGCTAAAAAATTTGGATTCGATGTTTATGGCAGTTTTTTAAATGTTTATTCTGAATATGTGACAAAGCCGGCTTGGACTAAAAAATATTTTGACCGTTTTTTAATTCGGTATGCAGATAGTTCCAACCGTCGATCGATGGAATATTGGAATCAAGTTCGACCGCTTCCTCTCACAGCCGAGGAGTTGGTTGACTATAATAAAAAAGATAGTTTAGAACAACGACGCCGGGATCCGGTTTATCTGGACTCCTTAAATAGAATTCGAAATAAATTCAGTCTGCCGCGTTTAATGCTTACGGGACAAACAATCTATTCGAAAAGAGACAAGTTTGATTTATCCATCAATTCAGTTATTGACCAAATTTCTTTTAATCCAGCAGAAGGACTTGTGCTTCAACCGCAATTTAGTTGGCAATACAAATGGGATAGTACTGGCTCGCGAAAACAACTAAACGGCAATCTGATTCTTAGAACAGGACTTGGTAATCAACATTTCAACCCGTATGCTACTTTTTCCTATGTATTCGGTACGCAACTGCGGAGTTCAATTACGATAGGGTTGGGACGTCAGGTTTTGCAGTTCAATGGGCAGAGTCCAATCACTGATAAAGGGAATTCCTTTTCTTCACTTCTTTATGAATCGAACCGAATCAAGTCATATGAGGCGCGTGCATACAGGCTTACTTATTCAAAAGGCTTGGGGGCGGGGCTATCGCTTCAATGGGGAATTCGGTTTGAGGACCGCACTGCAATCGATAATCGAACGGATTATACGTGGATTGATAAACCCAATCGAGCCTACACGCCCAATTATCCAATCGAATTAGTTGCTCAAAATATTGCAAGGCATCAGGTTGCCGATATGAGTTTGACATTACGTTGGCAGCCAGGTGCTCGCTACATAAAACTACCGGAGCGTATAATCAATATAGGTAGTGATAAACCCATTTTAAGTTTACAAGTGAGTCAAACCCTTGGCTCGTTCGCGGGTAATGATGCGCGGTTCACCAAATGGCGCTTTGGCATATCGGATAATTTTAACTTAAAACTAAAGGGCCAACTGCGTTACCGGTTTGCTGTAGGTGGTTTTTTGAATAATCAAGTTGTGCCGCTTGCCGATTTTATACATTTTAATGGAAATGCTTCACAGCTTGCTAATGAGTATTTAAATAGTTTTCAATTGCTCTCTCTCTATAAGCTTAGTCACACTGAACGCTTTTACTCATTAGGACATCTTGAGTATAATTTAAAAGGATTTCTCACTAATAAAATTCCACTCCTCAATAAACTTAAGCCTTATTTGGTGGTTGGTTTAAACGCTTGTTATGTATCGTCAACGCGTAATCATTGGGAGTGGTTTTTTGGAGTCGATAATTTATTAAAGCAGATTCGAATAGACTATGTCGTGGGTTATCAACCATCCGGTATTCGTTTAAATGGATTTAGGATAGGAGTGAAAGGGTTTTAGTTTTTTACTTTCTTATCTTTGTAATGATTTAGAATTTTGCCCAACCTGCAATTGGGGTTCTAGTCGAACTAAAATTCATGTTATGGCTTCATTACACAACCGAATTTCACGTCGGGAGCTTAAAGAGAGATTAATTCAAGATCCAACTCCTCGGACTACTATTTCTTTCTATCAGTATTTTCAAATTGATTCCCCACAAGAATTCCGAAACCATCTCTATCAATCATTACATGAACTGGGCGTTTTAGGAAGAATTTATGTGGCCTCGGAGGGTATTAATGCGCAGATTAGTATTCCAACACATCAATTAACTGCACTTCGTTCTCATTTGGATTCACTACCACCTTTGCAAGGTGTTCGACTGAACATAGCTGTACATGACGATGGAAAATCATTTTTTGTCTTGGACATCAAAGTGAGGGATAAGATTGTGGCGGACGGAATTGATGATCCAACTTTTAGCATGCAGCGTAAAGGCAAATATGCTACACCTGAACAGTTCAATCAAATGGCGCAGGACCCAACTACTATTATAGTAGATATGCGAAACTATTATGAGTATGAAGTGGGGCATTTTAAAAACGCAATTGAAATTCCTTCCAATACGTTTCGTGAGCAGCTTCCAATGGCAGCTGATTTACTAAAAGACAAAAAAGAGGCTACTATTCTGATGTATTGCACAGGAGGTATCCGATGTGAAAAGGCCTCCGCTTTTCTATTGCATGAAGGATTTTCGAATGTGTATCACTTGGAGGGCGGTGTAATCAATTATGCAAGAAAGGTGAAGGAGCGTAATCTTCCTAGTTTGTTCATTGGCAAGAATTTTGTTTTTGATGAAAGGTTGGGCGAACGAATCACGGAGGATATTATTGCCCATTGTCACCAATGTGGGGCCCCGGCTGATTCACATACCAATTGCAAAAACGAGGGTTGTCATTTGCTTTTTATACAGTGCGATTCCTGTGCTGCCACTATGGAGGGGTGCTGCTCAGCGGTCTGTCTTGAAACCATTCATTTACCTGAAGAGGACAGAAAAAAGAACCGAAAAGGGAAGGATAAAGGACAGCATATTTTCAACAAGGCTAAGGACAGATTGGAGGCGCTGCGGGTTCCAGTTGAAAAAAAGTATTAAACGATTTGCTGCAATGCTGATTCGGTCAACTTAAAAATTTCTTCCTCTGACAATATAACTGGCATGAAAGTTTTGCCAATTACCTTTTCGTATAGTTCAATATAGCGTTTGGAAATTGTATCCACCCATTGATCATCCATTGGGGGAACTACCTGTCCCTCTTTGCCCATGAAATTATTTGCAATCAACCATTCCCGCACAAACTCTTTGCTTAGCTGCGGTTGTCGTTCGCCCTTAACTTGTCTTTCTTTGTAACCTGCTTCAAAAAAATAGCGAGAGCTGTCAGGTGTATGAACTTCATCCATCAGATAAATCTCATTTCCGATTTTTCCAAATTCATACTTTGTGTCCACTAGGATTAGTCCTCTTTCAGCAGCAATTTTAGTACCTCGTTCAAACAATTGAAGTGCCAGGCTAGCTAATTTGTTCCACTCTTCCTGTGTTGCTAAGCCACTCGCTACAATTGCACTTGCGTCTATGTCCTCATCATGTCCCTCTGATGCTTTGGTGGAAGGGGTAATGATGGGTGTTTCGAATGGATCGTTTTCATGCAGCCCATCAGGCATTTGAATCCCGCAAAGCATTCTTTGTCCAGATCGGTAGGTTCTCCAAGCGTGTCCGGTAAGGTATCCTCTCACTACCATTTCAATTTTAAAAGGAGTACATTTTTTTCCAACAGAAACGGTGGGGGCGGGTGTAGCAATCAGCCAATTTGGACAAATGTCTCTTGTTGCTTCCAGCATGTGGCTGGCAATTTGATTTAAAACCTGTCCCTTGAAGGGTATAGGACGGGGTAGAATAACATCAAAAGCCGAGATACGGTCGGAGGCAACCATAACTAGTAAATCATCTCCGATACTGTACACATCCCGTACCTTACCCCTGTAAAAATTAGTTTGATTTTTGAATTGGTAGGTGGACATGGTTCGAAAGTAATGGGACTGCTGTAAAGTACGCTAAACCAGTCAGTTTGAGATTTCAACAACTTATCCTTAGCCCTTAAAAATTAAATTTTTATAGTCCCCTCACAATGCGTACTTTTCCATTCTATTTTAAACCAAAATTCCGATTTATGAGAAAAAGCTACAATTTCTTAGCTTCTTCACTTGCGGTGCTATTAATTTCCTTTTCTGCTTATGCTCAACAAGTTACAGTCAAAGGTTCGGTGCGAAATCAGGCATCGAAAGAAGCTGTTCCTGCTGTTTCAGTAGTAGTTAAGGGTACATCACAAGGAACCTATACGAATGCTGATGGACAATTTGCCCTGTCAGTTTCCAAGCTTCCCGTAACGCTTGTATTTAGTTCTATTGGATTTTCTGATCAGGAAGTTAGTGTTAACTCCACAGCAGATTTATCCGTTGAACTTAAAGTAAATGAGTCATTGGGACAAGAGGTTGTGGTGTCTGCTACCAGAACACCTACCCGTTTATTGGAATCTCCTGTAACGGTAGAGCGTTTAAGTTCTACGGCACTTCGTAATGTTGCCGCGCCTAATTTTTATGAGGCTATTGGAAACCTGAAAGGAGTGGATGTTCATACAGCTAGTTTAACTTTCCGTACTGTTACTACTCGTGGATTTGTCAGCAGCGGTAATACACGTTTAAACCAGTTGATGGATGGAATGGATAACCAAGCGCCTGGTCTGAATTTTGCCGTGGGTAGCATGGTTGGACCTTCTGATTTGGATGTGGAAAGCGTAGAGGTTTTGTCTGGTGCTTCTTCCGCCTTGTATGGATCTGGTGGTATGAATGGAACTGTTTTAATCAATACCAAGAATCCTTTCAAATACCAAGGGTTTAGTTACAATATCAAACAAGGTATGATGCACGTAGATCAAAAACAGCGTGCAGCTGCTCCTTTTTATGACTGGTCTTTCCGCTGGGCTAAAGCTTATAAGAACAAATTAGCTATCAAATTAGCTGCTTCTTTGGTAAAAGGTTCAGATTGGGAAGCTGAAGATTATCGCAATAAGGCTCAAATTGGTATCCTCAGTGCTGTTGTACCTGGTAACAGAACTAATAATTCTGATTTCAATGGTATCAACATCTATGGCGATGAGACAGCTGCCAATATGAATGCTTTTGCAAATTTTGTACAAGGTTCAATCCGTGGAGGTATTCTGGGTGCAACAGGTGGTGCACTTGATGTGGTGTCGCTTCTCAATGCTTACTATGGTGCTATTGGCAACCCACGTTACCCAACAGATGCACAGCGTCAGGGTTTTTATGCATTCCCATTTTTCCCAGCGCCTGTACTAGGTGCGATCAATAGCCCTCAATTAAAACCTTTGATTGAGCAAATGTTCCCCTTTTATAATGGGTTGAAGAATAATTATTTTGGAGGTGCTACCGTTTCTCGTACTGGTTATGAGGAGCAACAATTGGTGGATTATAACACCTTGAACGTTCGCTTTAATGGTGGCATTCACTATAAATTCACTGATAAACTCGAACTTTCTTTAAATAGCTACATCGGTGCTGGTACAACAGTTTATACCGGTGCTGATCGTTATTCATTAAAGAACTTAACAATGGGGCAGCATAAA
>VFQT010000969.1_pt1 | contig 37778 bp, 37 predicted proteins | sample 3512381 | NCBI WGS metagenome assembly VFQT01 (sample SAMN10412376, study PRJNA504923) | tailings metagenome | isolation source: Relicate 2 Philex TSF3 active mining site | place: Philippines: Tuba, Benguet | collected 2017-08-29 | reverse complement strand
TGCGCGCTTCTTCGAAGCGTCGGTGGCGACCCTTCTTCACGTGTGGCTCCAAACTTGCTGGACGACCACCACGTGGCCGCCTAACGAATAAACATCGTCTCCATCCTATCGGCAGCCATTGCGCTGTTTCGGGATCGTGCTCTAGGAGCGGATCAGGCGCAAATGCCCCTTTCCATCAAACGACAGACCGGCCTTGCCGTTCAGAATGTCCTCCAAGTCGCTCCCCACGATCTCGCGACGCCACCCGGTCATCAAGCGGCAATCTTCATCCTTGCGCAATAGCGCATCGACGTCGGACCTCGTACCGAGAAGCGTCGCATCAATGCGGTGAATACGAGCAAGTTCGCTGATCCAGGCGGTCATCAGGTTCACCGCGGGCTTCAGTCGTTTGTCGACTTCCTCACCTCCCCCGTTTGGGAGATTCACGACTTCGGTTCGACCCCGAGCGACTACAGCGAGGATTTCAGTGGCATCCGATCCGTGCGAAAGACGTCCATCGACACCGCGGAGCCCGAGGAGTTCATTCGCCCTTGTGGGGGCTTGCTGGGCAATTGACACGAGCGCCATGTCGGAAAGAATTCGACGCACGGGAACATTCAATGTGCGCGCCCGCTCGTCACGCCACCGACCCACTGCCTGTGCAATTCCACGAGCTTCGCCCTTCAGTGAACGCGCATCCTTGACTCTCAGCCACGCATCGTCACTCGATGATTCCTGTCGACGGCTGAGGGATTCCCGACAGGCCTCATCAGCCCACTCGAGACGATTCAAGGTGCGCAACTCGCTCGTCAACTTGTCATAGACCGCATCGAGATGGAGGACGTCATTTGCTGCATACGTGCACTGAGCTGGCGTCAGCGGACGACGAAGCCAATCGGTGAGACGATCACCCTTAGACAAATTGACACCAAGTGTTGCACTCACCAGGGCGGACAATGACGGGGTCGACATGCCGATGAAGCCGGAGGCGATCTGCGTATCGAAGAGGATCCTCGGCGCCTCTCCAGTTGCGAGGTGGAGCACTTCGAGATCCTGCTGTGCAGCATGGGCCACCCAGGTCACCTCGGAGGCAAGAAGCGGTGCGAGCTGTGCAATATCGCACGACAGCGGATCGATCAGAAAAACACCTTCAGACGAACCAATCTGCACCAACGCAAGTTCGGGGAAATAGGTGCGTTCACGGTGGAACTCCGTGTCGATGGCCAAGCGAGCATGGCCCTCGAGCCGCTCACGCAATTCGCTCAGCGCGCGGTCGTCGTCGATCCAGACGTATGGAGTCAGGTCAGCCAACTTCCAACGGGAAGTTCCTTGCCTTCCAGGCACCGGTTCCGCCAACCACGTTCACGAGACCCGTCAGCCCCGCGCCCTCGAGGGCTTCGCAGGCCTTTGCACTTCGACCACCGGCTTGACACACGACATACACCGCCTCGGCCGACCTGAACATCTCGACATGATCGCCAAGTTCCGACAGCGGCGCATTGATCGCACCGGGGATGTGACCACTGGCGTATTCGTCACGCTCACGGACGTCAATGAGGCGAATCATGCCGTCAAGGAGGGTCTTCAAATCGTCGATCGTTACTTCAGTCATCGTTCCAGTGTGCCAAATGCTGCTCAGCTTCGGCGAGGTCATCGTGAGTGTTGACGTTGATCATTTCGCTCATGGACACCCTGATGTACGCAGGCCCCAGTGGCTCGATTGCACCGCGCAACGACCTCGCCCCGGTGTGGTGTGACATTTCCACCGCCGCGACGAGACACTCCTGAGTCCATCCGGAAACAGACCAGTGAGTCATCTGGTCACTTGCGAGCACGGCCACTCCGCTTCCGATTGCCGTCTGGCGAAGAATGCCAACTGAAGCCGAAGTCAAGAGTGGTAGATCGCAGGGAGCGAAGATGAAGACATCATCCGAACAGTGCTGTGCAACATTTTCGATGGCCGCCCAAGGGCCTTCGTGCTCTACCGAATCTTGAAGATGACCTACCCCACGGGATATCGCAACGTGCGTATCACCACCGACAATCGTGATGTGGTCGACGTGAGGTCGCAATGCTGAAACAACTCGATCGATCAGTTGCTCAGCGCCGAACTTCGATGTCGCTTTGTTCGATCCGAATCGTGAACTTCGGCCTCCAGCGAGGATGAATCCACCTACCTTCAGCGTGACTCTCCTCGAACTCCGCGTGGATCGAGTTGCAGAGCAAATTGTGAGCATCGTGAGGCTTCGGAGACTTCGCCGATCCGTCCGGCTGCTCGTGCAAGACCGTCGAGGCACCGAAGAAATCCGCGATTCGACTCGTGCCCCCAACGAACGTAACCCGAACCCTTCCAGCCATTCGCGCGAAGCGCATCGAGTCCTCTGTGGTATCCGACGCGATACGCGGCGTACGCCTCGACGTCATCTCTGGCGACGTCGCCGAGCGAAGCCCAGGCAAGGCTCGATGCAGGGAACTTTGCACACACAGCAGACACTGCATCCCGCCGTTCGAGACCCTGAAGTGTCTCGGCAATGCGGAGCAACTCCACGAGGTCCTGTGGATCGGGCGGCAACACCGTCTCCCCCGGTCCAGTTCCACTCAAATTCACCGAAGACATGGTCGTACGGTATCGCAGAGTCACCTGCGAGAATGGACACATGTTCGAAATCGACCTCGATACTGCGAAGAACCTTTCTGTCGGCCTCATCGGAGGCTCGGTGGTGTTTCTCCTCCTCGTCCTTAAGTTCGCGAAGTCAGTCGTCACCAAATTGCTTCTTGTCGCCATCGCTGCCGGTGTGGGATATCTCGCCTTCACTCAACGTGATGACCTCAATGCGTGTGCCGAAAAAGTTCGAACACTCGTGGCGTCCTCGGGCGACGTCAACGACCTCACGTGTCGATTTTTCGGTCAGGACATCTCGATGTCGTCGATCAACCTCCCATGAGCACCTACGACCTCGCTACCCTTACGACGCTCCTCGATGCGTCACCAACGGCTCGCCACGTGGTGTACGAGGCAGGAAAGATTCTCGACTCGCATGGGTTCTTCGCGTGGGATGGCGAAGGGTCACCGAGTGCCGCTCAGCTGTCACGCGGCTACCTCACTCGGGCTGGCTCCTTGATCGCCTGGAGCGGTTTTACAGAGGTCACCCGAAGCCAACTGCGCATCGTTGGGGCCCACACCGATTCTCCCGGTTTGACCCTCAAACCTGGACCATCGACTTCGGGCTTCGGCTTTGGTCTGTTGAACGTCGAGGTCTATGGCGGACCTTTGCTCAACTCCTGGCTCGACCGCGACTTGGACCTCGCGGGTGTCGTCGTAACCAAGCGTGGTGAATCGGTGCTGTTCCGCTCAAAGTCTCCCGTTGCACGTCTCTGTCAATTGGCGATCCATCTCGATCGCGAAGTGAACGACAAGGGTCTCGTGCTCGACCGACACACCCATCTGCGTCCAATCTGGACGACATCTGAGTCTTCCGATGCTCGCGATCTCGTCGCTTCCCTCGCAGGTGTCCGTCGCGACGAAATCGCTTCATGGGATTGCCGTCTTGCTGACGCACAGCCCGCTCAAATCATCGGCGATGACTCGTCGATGTTCACGTCTGCGCGGCTTGACAACCAGCTGTCTTGTTGGGCGTCCCTGCATGCACTCCTGGATGCAAAAGGTCCGAGCGTGGTCGCACTGTTCGACCATGAGGAGATCGGGTCGCAATCTTCAGTCGGTGCAGAGTCGTCATTCTTTTCCAACATCCTGGAACGTCTCTTCGCTGCAGCAGACGCAAGCCGTACACAGTTCCTCGAGGCTCTCGCCAATGGTCACTGCATCTCGTCGGACAATGCCCATGCAGTGCACCCCAACTACCCCGAGCGTCACGATCAGCACAACGCTCCGTTGTTCAACCGTGGCATCGCAGTCAAGTGGAACACGAACCAGCGCTATGCAACGACACCGGAGGCACTCCGTCCGGTGATCGCAGCAGCGGAGGTATCGGGGCAGACACTCCAGCACTTCTCGTCGAAGAACACGATGCCATGCGGGTCGACCATCGGTCCGATCACGGCATCGATGCTGGGGATGGAGACGGTCGACATCGGAATTCCGCAACTCTCCATGCACTCGGCCCGAGAAGTATGCGGTGTGGATGACGCGCTCCGCCTCGAGCGACTTCTTTCGGCCTATTTTTCGCGGCTGTGAGACGATGCGAGGCTTCGAGCCTCGTCGTACTCACGCTGCAGGGCTGAGCGCAACCGCTCGGTGAAATTCGCCAAATCCTCCCTGCTCGCTCGAGTGCCAGCTGGATTCGACGGAAAGATTGGTTCGCCAATCGACATCACACAGTGTGAACGCCGAATCCGCTTGCTCCCGCTCGCCATCACGTGTTCGCTCCCATAGATGCCGACAGGGACCACTGGGAGATTGGTCTTGTGCGCGAGGAAGGACGCACCATCGAAGAGTTCGACGATCTCGTCACCGAAGCGTCGGGTTCCCTCAGGGAAAAGCACCAGCGGCTCTCCTTCTCCCAACACCGCGATGCACCGCTTCAACGCCTCGATGTCGGCGCTTCCTCTCGTCACAGGAAATCCGCCGAGTGCAGACAATGCTGCGCCTATTGGTCGAATCTTCCAGAGTGAGTCTTTGCCCATGAAGCGAAGGCGCCTCCGTGAGGCGGCCGCACCGATCGGGATGTCCATGGCTGATCTGTGTGTCGGCGCAAGGATGTACGCACCCTCTTTCGGAAGATGATGGCGACCAGTCACCTTGAGACGAAGCCAGGTGTACGAAAAACCGACCACGATCAATCGGATAATGAAGTAGAACGCTCGCGCACCAACACCGGCGCGAGCGAGCTTGCTCTTTACGCGTGCCATGATGCGAGCCTTTCGTTGTACAACGACACGATCTCGTCAACCACTTGATCAATCGTGCGGTCCGAGGTGTCCACGACGACGCTGTCTGAGGCCGCATGGAGCGGACTGTCCGCCCTTGTCGAATCGACTTCGTCGCGCAAGGCGATCTCCTGGGCGATTTTGTTGACATCGCCACCGATTTGAGCGACTCGCCGCTGGGCCCGAACCATCGGAGATGCCGTCAGATACACCTTCAGGAGTGCTTCGGGGAAGACGACAGTGGCGATATCGCGACCTTCGACAACCCCACCATTGCGCTCATCGACCCACGACTGCTGTCGACGCCTCAAATGCGAACGAACACCCGACAGTGTCGCCACGATGCTCACCAATTTGGAGGTTTCCGCAGTCCGGATCTCCGTCGTGACATCCCTGTCGTTGATCGTGACGGTGTCCAGTCCAACGTCGATGCGCGCCGTGTCCACGAAGGAGCTCATCGCCACATCATCGGCAAGTGGCAAGCCAAGTCGAGCACCTTCGACGGTCACTGCGCGGTACATCGCACCGGTGTCGAGATATTGCACACCGAGTCGTTTCGCAACCGCTCGCGCGATGGTCGACTTCCCCGCTCCTGCGGGACCGTCGATGGCGATCACGCGCTGACGAGCAGTCGTCACCAACTGGTGTCCCGGGGTCTGCCCTCTTCGTACCCCGAAGAACTCTGAACGCCGACCACTGCACGCTCCTGGAATTCGCGAACCGTGGATGCACCTGCGTAGGTGAACGACGAACGCACCCCAGCCACGATCTGATCGATGATGTCCTCGACACCTGGACGATCGGGATCCAGATACATCCGCGACGTTGAGATTCCCTCTTCGAAGAGCTCCTTGCGCGCGCGATCGAGCGCGGTCTCGGTGCGAGTCCGATTTCGCACCGCACGGTTGGACGCCATGCCAAAGGCTTCTTTGAACAGTCGACCGTCGGAGTCGCGCAGGGTGTCGGCCGCCGATTCATACGTTCCTGCCAGCCACGAACCGAACATCACGTTCGCCGCACCAGCGGCGAGACCGAGGGCGACGTCCCGTGGGTGTCGCACTCCACCGTCTGCCCACACCGTTGCCTTGAGGAGGGACGCCTCGTCGCTGCACTCCAAGACAGCCGAGAACTGCGGACGACCGACGCCCGTCATCATGCGGGTCGTGCACATTGCTCCGGGACCGACGCCAACCTTGACGATGTCTGCACCAGCCTCGATCAACTGTCGCGTTCCCTCACGCGTGACGACGTTGCCGGCTACGAGTGGGACCGACCCGACCACGCGACGCACCTCAGCGATCACCTCCAACATCTTGGACTGATGGCCGTGTGCGGTGTCGACGACGATGACGTCAGCACCCATCGCCACGAGTTCCTTCGCGCGCCGGGCCGGATCGCCGTTGATGCCGACTGCTGCACCGATGATGAGTCGACCATGCTTGTCCACCGCGGGCTTGTAAATCGTGCTGCGCAGTGCACCCTTGCGTGTGACGCAACCCGCGAGCTTGCCATTGCGATCGACGACCGGCGCAAAGGACAGTCGCTTGTCGTGGAGCTCCATGAACATCTGCTCGGCGTCGAGAGTGTCCGAGAGCGAAATGATTTCGCGGCTCATGACGTTGTGCAACTGCGTGAATCGATCGAAACCTGCGGCATCGTGCTCGGTGAAGATGCCCTGGGGAGATCCATCCTCACCAACCACGAGAACCGCACCATGGGACCGCTTGTGAATGAGACTCAAGGCCTCACCCACAGTTCCATCTGCCGGCATCGAGATTGGCGTCTCCCACAGCTGGTGTCGGGACTTGACGAAGTCGATCACCGTCTTGACGACGTCCAGCGGAATGTCTTGCGGAAGGATCACGATTCCACCACGCCTGGCGACGGTCTCTGCCATGCGTCGTCCCGCTATGGCCGTCATGTTCGACACGACGATCGGAATGGTCGTTCCAACTTTGTCTGGCGTCGTCAGATCGACCGATTGACGCGACGCTACCGAAGACAGACTCGGCACCATGAAGACGTCGTTATAGGTGAGGTCAAACGACGGTCGATCACCCAAAAATCGCATCGCTCAACCCTCCGCACTCGACGAAAAGACCAACCTAGGCTACTGCCGTGAGCGCACCCATCGTTTCCCATCTCGAACCTGATTCCGTGCGACGCGCAGCCGAAATTCTGGGCAATGGCGGGATCGTCGCCCTCCCCACGGAGACCGTGTACGGCCTGGGTGCCTCGATCGAGTCGACGAGTGGTGTCAAGCGAATCTTTTCCGTCAAAGGGCGACCCACGGATCACCCACTGATCGTCCACGGGTCATCAGCTTCGATCCTCGACGTCGTCTCCGACGAACCGTCACGGATCGCACGCCAGCTTGCCGTGGAGGTATGGCCCGGACCCCTCTCCCTCCTCGTTCCTCGCTCAGAGCGAGTGCAACTTTCCGTGACCGGCGGTCGTGAGACGGTCGTCGTGCGAGTTCCCGCTCACGACTTCTTTCGAGCGGTGGTGGACCACCTTGGTTCGCCAATCGCCGCGCCAAGTGCTAATCGATTCGGTCGAGTCAGCCCGACCACCGCAGAGCACGTGTCAGCTGATCTCGGTGACGACGTCGATCTGGTCGTCGATGGCGGACCGAGCGTCATTGGAGTTGAATCGACGATCGTGGACACCATGACGTCACCACCCCAAGTCCTCCGTCACGGTGGAATTCCCATCGAGGACGTGGAAGCACTCCTTGGGATGTCGCTCGCGGAATCCGACGGGACCGTTCGGGCGCCTGGAACGCTGGCCAGCCACTACGCACCCGAATGCCAAGTGGTACTCACCGAAACGGCCGACGAAGCGAGATCCCTCCTCAGGACACTCCCACCGACGGCTGGGATCGTCGAAACCCCGGCGTCGACTGGACTGTATGCGGCGACCCTCTATTCGACCCTTCGCTCATGTGACGAGCGCGGCTGGTCCCATGCGGTCTTCGTTCTGCCGCCAGATCTGGGCCTGGGAAGGGCCATACGTGACCGTTTGAAGCGCGCGGCAGCCCCTTCGGAGGGCTGAATTCTCGCGATTTTTGCCTATCTCGCCGTTGCCCACTCAGACCTCCCCTCATAGGCTGAGAAGTCCTAACCCAGGGTGGCACCCGCCACCCGACTCCTAGGGGGAGAAACAAATAATGAAGAAAACCAACATGCGCCGCTTCGGTGCCATCGTTGCTGGTCTCAGCCTCGTGCTGGCGGCCTGCGGCGGCGGAGACGACGCGGCCACTGACACCACGGCAGCTGCCGCTGGTGGCGAGTTGGAAGGCATGAAGGGCACGATGCCCCTCGTTGACCTTTCGGACGAGTTCAAGACAGGCTTGAACGAGTTCTGGACCGCCGCTGGTAACGCTGCTCTCGAAGACTTCAGCTATGCAGCTGAGGCATTCGACTCGGTAATGCTCGTCGCTCTCGCGGCAGAGGTTGCTGGAACCGATGGCAGTGCACTTGCCAACGAGATCCAGAACGTCTCGCGTGATGGCGAAAAGTGCACCACCGTTGAGGGTTGCATGGAGCTCATCAAGGCCGGCACGGACATCGACTACGACGGTGCTTCTGGTCCGCAGGACATGAACGGAAACGGCGAGCCAGTCAATGCCTCGTACGGCGTTCTCACCTTCGGTGCAGACAACCGCTTCTCGTATGACGAAGCGTCCTATGTCCTCGCAGACGCACCGGAATCCGACATCGTTGACCTCGTGCCAGCTGGCGTCGAGCGCAAGGGTGACGGCGTGCTCAAGATCGGTTCGCTCCTTCCGGAGACCGGTTCGCTCGCCTTCCTCGGACCACCGGAATTCGCTGGTGTTGAGTATGCGATCAGCCTGATCAATGCAGCAGGCGGCATCCTCGGCAAGCCAGTCGAGTACGTCCAGGGTGACTCTGGCGACACCAGCACCGACACCGCAAGCACCACCGTTGACCGCCTCCTCGGCGAAAACGTTGATGCCATCATCGGTGCGGCCTCGTCGTCCGTGTCTCTCACGGTCATCGACAAGATCACCGCAGCAGGCGTCGTCCAGTTCAGCCCGGCCAACACGTCGGACAAGCTGACAACGTACGCAGATAATGGCCTCTACTTCCGCACCGCTCCCCCGGACAAGCTCCAGGGCGCAGTGCTCGCGAACTTGATCGCGGGCGACGGCGCAGCGACCGTGTACATCATGGCGCTCGACGATGCGTACGGAACCGGCCTTGCTGACGCTGTCGAGTCAAACTTGAAGGCAGCAGGTGTTGAGGTTGTCGGTAAGAAGATCTATGACCCGAAGGCAACGACGTTCGATGCCGAAGTGGACGAGATCGTCGCCGCCAACCCGGACGCAATCATGCTCATCACCTTCGACGAAGGCTCACGCATCCTCCGCACCATGGTGGAGAAGGGTGTTGGCCCGAAGGCCAAGATGGTCTACGGTTGCGACGGCAACATGGGTAACGCACTCGGCGAGAACTTCGACTCGGGTAAGTAATCCATTCAGATCAACGAAAGGGCCCGGTCCGCAAGGACCGGGCCCTTTTGCTTTTTCTGATTGATCTGAACGAAGCGGTCAGCTGACGCAGAGAGCGCTCAGCCGCCGGTCATCTTGGCAAGAGTGCCAAGGTACAACTTGATGACGTTTGGGTCTGCCAGGAGCTCCCTACCAGTACCCGTGTAGGCATTTCGGCCTTGGTCGAGCACATAGGCGCGATCCGTTACCTGCAGGCATCGACGAGCGTTCTGCTCCACCATCAAGATGGCGATGCCTTCGGAGTTGATCTTCTTGCACTGGATAAATACTTCATCCTGCAACGCCGGTGAAAGACCAGCCGACGGCTCGTCGAGGAGTAACAACTTTGGCTCCAACATGAGCGCTCGCCCCATCGCCACCATCTGACGCTCGCCACCAGACAATGAACCTGCACGTTGCGCCGCACGATCGCGAAGCTTCGGGAACAAGGCGGTGACATACTCGAAACGCTCTGTGAAGACTGATGGCTTCAAGAAGCAACCCATCTCGAGGTTCTCCGAGACGGTCAAGCTCTGGAAAACGTTCTGAGTTTGGGGAACATAGCCGACTCCACGCTCCACGAGCTCGTGAGCCTTCAATCCGGTGATGTTCTCGCCGTTCAACACCACAGAGCCCGATCGAGTCGAGCATTGCCCAAGGATGGCCTTGAGGACCGTCGACTTGCCTGCACCATTCGGACCGATGACGCCAACGAACTCTCCAGCACGAACCTCGATGTTGCACCCGTTCAGGATGTTGACTTCGGGGATGTACCCGGCGACGAGTTCTTCGACGTGCAGGACGAGACCACTCATCACGCCTCCTCGAGCAATGACTTGCCCTGGTGGCCGCCGAGATATGCCTCGATGACCGCAGGGTTGGCGGAGATCTGGTCGGGGGTGCCCTCGGCGATGATGCGTCCTTCGGCCATGACGATTACCCAATCGGAGATGTCGTGCACCATGTCCATGTCGTGTTCGACGAAGAGTACGGTCATCCCGTCATCGCGGAGTCCCCGAATGTGTTCATTCAAGCTCTGCTTCAAGGCCGGGTTCACACCTGCCATCGGCTCATCGAGCATGACGAGGCGTGGATTGGTCATCAATGCGCGGGACATCTCGAGCAACTTGCGTTGGCCGCCCGAGAGCGTTCCCGCGTACTCGTTACGCATGTGGTCCAGCTTGAACCGCTTCAAGAGCTCGTCTGCACGCTTCTCGATGATCTCTTCCTGGCGCTTCCAGCGGAACGGCAACAAACCATTCCACCAGCGCTCTCCCACCTGGTGCGTCGCACCAAGCTTCATGTTCTCGATCACCGACATCTTGGTCAAACTCTTCGTCAACTGGAAGGTTCGCACCATGCCCATGGCGGCCGTGCGGTGTGCCACGACCTTTTCGAGGCTGCGGCCATCGAACATCCACTTGCCCTCATTCGGCGTGTCGAATCCGGTCAGCAGGTTGAACAGCGTCGTCTTACCGGCACCGTTCGGTCCGATGAGTGCGGTGATCGAACCTCGCTGAACCTCGAGATGATCGACGTCGACAGCGACGACGCCACCGAAGTTGCGTCGCACGCCCTCTGCGATCAGGATCGGATCGGGCTTGGAGACACCGGGGCGAGCCTCAACGGAGCCAAGAGCCTCTTTGGCGCGTCGTGCTGACTCGGAGAGGAACTCAGCGGCCATCGAGTGCCATCTCCTTTCGATTGCCGAAGATGCCCTGTGGACGGAACGTCATGAGCAACATGAGACCGAGACCGATGAGCATGTAATTCACCGGACCCACTTGCGACTTTTGCAGGAGTCCGAAACCGAAGATTTCGACCGGGCTGTCCTTGGTCAGCTCGCGCAAGAAATTATCGGAGAACACATACAGGCCCCAGAACACCATCGGGCCGACAACAGATCCCCTCACCTTCGCCACACCGCCGAGCACGAGTGCGGTCAACACGTAGAACGTGACGTCACGGCTGTAATTATCTGGTTGGACCGAACCACGGTCCAAGGCGAAGACGACGCCGGAGAACATGCCGATCACACCACCGATGATGAGCGACTGCATCTTGTAGGAATACACGTTCTTGCCGAGACTGCGAACAGCATCTTCGTCCTCACGAATTGCCTTCACGACACGACCCCACGGACTGCGCATCAACAAGAACACCAGTCCCGAAAAGATGCCGACGAGCGCCCAGGCGACGATCAGCGTCCACAACGTGTAACCGCTGTATTGGAACGGTCGGATTCCGTACAGATGACCGGGATCGAACGGGCTGAGGTTCCGGAACTCGGTACTAAACGAGTTGATGCCGTCCGAACCGCCGAAGTACTCCTTGAAGCGAACCGAACGGACAACGAGTCGCACGATCTCCGCCGTCGCGATCGTGACGATGGCGAGATAGTCGGCACGCAAACGAAGCGTGGGAATGCCGACGAGAATGCCGAGCACGATGACATAGATCAGTCCGATGGGGATGCCCCACCACATTCCGACACCGAAGTACTGGGAGGTCATTCCCAACCCATAGGCGCCACAGGCCATGAATGCCGCTTGACCGAAGTTCAACAGGCCCGTGTAGCCGAACTGCACGTTCAAACCGATCGCAGCGAGCGCGAAATACGCCGCGTCCATGCCGATCAGTGCGCTGATCGTGTTTTCGAGAACTTTGAGAAGATCCATCTCAGCCAACCCGTTGCTTTCTTCCCAAGATTCCCTGCGGGCGCACGATCAAAACGACGACGAGGATGAGGAGCGCCGGAGCATTCTTCAACTCGGCCGGGACGACGAGCGATGCCAATTCGACGAACAGGCCGACGAAGAACCCGCCCACGAGTGCTCCGTAGGCGGAACCCAGTCCACCAAGGGTGATTCCCGCGAACATCAAGAAGATCAACCCGCTGCCCATCTCGAATCCGACTTGCTCGTCGAGGCCGCGGAAGACACCGCCGAGCGCAGCAAGTGCGCCGCCAGCGATCCACACGATGCGGATGATGCGTTGAGTATCGATACCCGTCGATGAGGCAAGTGCTGCATTGTCTGAGACCGCACGAATTGCCTTGCCCGTGCGGGAGCGCTGCAGGAACATTGCAACCGCAACCAGCACGATGAGCGAAATGATCGCGGTGGTCAAGTCGCGCATCGTGATCGATACGGGACCAAACTTCTTGGCCACCTGCAGACTGAAGTCGTCAAGAGGACGGGTTCGGCCACCGAATTGATACAGGTAAAAGTTCCTCAACATAATCGACAACCCGACGGAGACGACGAGCTGAGAAATCAGCCCGATCCCCCGCTTGCGAAGTCGACCGAAGATCAATTCGTTGAATAAATAACCGAACACGCCGCCGAGGACGATCACGAGCGGGGCGCCAATCAACAGCGGGATGCCGATGATGACGTTCAGCCAGAAGGCCATGAGGCCACCGAACGTGACCATTTCTCCGTGGGCGAAGTTCGTCAATCCAGTGGTACCAAAAATCAGCGACAAGCCGACGGAGCAGATCGCGATGATGAGGCCAAGACGAATGCCGTCCACGGAACGCTGCAGGATCTTGTCAAACAGCGACACCGAGCTCGACGCACTGGTGCCGGTGAAGAATCGAACCGACTTGTCATTCGTCGTGAACGCATCCTTTTCGATGATCGCGGCCGACTTGTCTTCGTTGATCAGCGACACGCCGTCTGGAAGCGTGTCGACGCTCAGTGTCACCACGTAGTAATCCTTCGCCGGAACAGGCAGGGTCACGGTTCCGTCAGGACCGGTCTCGCCGCGCACCACTTCCGTCCCGGCCTGGTTGGTGACGACGATGGTCACACCGGCTACGGGGCTCCGACTGGTCGTGGCTCCATCAACCGTCTGATCCTGCACAGAAGCGGTGATGGTGAATTCCGACTCTGCGGCGCGCACCGTACCCTGAGAGGCACCAAGGATGCCAAGCGCGACGCCAACGGCACAGAGCCAAAGACGAATCCCTCGAACTCCCCTGCCCCCCATAAGTACGCCCAATCTAGTACTCAACCAGCGCCCGTGCGCCTTCTCGGTTCAGCTTGATCACCAAATTCGTCGTCGTGATCGTCACGGCGACGGACCCGGCTATGTGAAGTGCGACGAGGAATGCGGGGATTCCAGCGAAGTACTGCAGGTATCCGATGAAGCCCTGAGCAACAAACGCTCCAATGGTCATGGAGACCGGCGCAAAGAGCGCTGGCGCGTGTCGGCGCGAGACCATCACCGCAATCAAGACCAAAACGATGACCGCCAGCCAGACAGTGGCGCTATGGATGCGCACCACATTGCGAATCTCGAATCCCAGTCGGATGGCGTCTTCATCTCCTGCGTGGGGTCCGCTCCCCGTCACGATCGTTCCCGTGATGATGGCGATTGAGGTTGCGAGCGCAAAGAGACCTGGAAGTAAGCCGAATCGACCTCCAGCGCTCTCGGGCTTGATCGTCGGCCGAGCGACGTCAACAAGGACCGTTGCCAAGACGATCAGGACCGCAGAAACGAGAAAGTGGGCCATGTTTGACCACGGGTTGAGCCCGGTCCACACGACGTAGGCGCCGATCACCACCTGAACGAGCACCCCAACGACGAGGGAGCTCGCCAGCCATCGCGCATGCCGAGGGAGCGGACGGACGAAAAAGGAGGCCAGCACCGCAACCACCACCGAGGCAGCCACTACACCCGTGAGAAGTCGGTTCACCTGCTCGATTGCGGCGTGCCAGGAGGACACGTCGACGAACCGCTCCGTGTTGCACTCCGGCCAGTCCGAACACCCCAGACCGCTCCCCGTCAAGCGCACCCAAGACCCAGTCAGAACGATCCCAACGAGAGCTCCTTGGGCAAAGCGCGCCACCCGCTGAAACGCTCGAGGACTCAGGGTTCTGGGCACCAAAACAGGGTAATTCATGACCCCCAAACCACTGATAGCGACCATTTCGCACCTCTTCGGTGCCTTTGACCACTCTAGGTGGGCAGAGGAACATTTTTAGTGAGAAATTTCTCAAGTTGACCTCAACAGTGCCGAAACCCATTGCGGATCTCACACCACGCAAGGGAGCACATCATGAAGGCAACACCGATTCGCAAGGCACTCGTCCTGACGGGCGCCGTCCTCAGCCTGTCCGTCACAATGACCGCAGTGCTCACCGCACAGAGCCCGACGGTTGCATTGGCTGCACCCGTTGTCCAGCTGCCACAACGCGGCGATTCCGGTCCCGAAGTCGTTCGACTCCAACAGGCGATCGTCGCCCGCGGATTCACTCTCAAAGGTGGCGTGACGGGTGAATACAACGGTCAGACCGTCGCAGCACTTCGCTCGCTCCAGAAGGTTGCCGGCTTCAAGGCAACTGGTGCCCTCGATGAGCGCACCGCCAAGTTCCTTGGTCTCGTTGACGTCGCACCGTTTGCCGCCAACGCGCTTCCCTCGGTTGGGATGTCGGGAGACACCGTCTGGTCACTTCAGCAGGCCCTTATCAATTCGGGCACCGCTGTCAAGGGTGGCGCTGATGGCAAGTTCGGCCTCGCCACCACGATTGCGCTCGGCAAGTTCCAGTCTGCTCGCGGTCTGAAGGTCACCAAGGTCCTCGATGAGCAAACCGCAATCGCACTCGGTCTCCTTCCCGCTCCGGCCCCAGTCAAGGCTGCACCGAGCAAGCAGGTCCTGGCGTCTGCTCCGGTCCAGACCCAGACTGCTGTGCCGGCCGAAACTGCAACCATCACGGTCGACACCTTGCCGGTTCGTGGTCAGAAGTCGGAAGCGGTTCGTCTCGTGCAGCAAACCTTGATCAACGCCGGAGTCGAGGTCAAGGGCGGCGCGGATGCAGTCTTCGGTGTCGCCACCACGATTGCCATCACCAAGTTCCAGGAGGCGCGCGGTCTGAACCAGACCGGTGCCCTCGATATCAATACCGCAGCGGCTCTGGGCCTGATTCCATCGCTCGAGGAGCTCGGTCTTCCGTCCTTGAAGGTGTTCCCGATGCAGGGCCGTTGCAATTTCTCGGACACTTGGGGTCAGGCACGTTCGGGTGGACGTTCGCACGAAGGAACCGACGTCATCGGCCCCAAGGGACTCGCGCTGTATGCAGTGGTGGACGGTGTGATCGCCAAGACCTACGTCGGTGCGGCAAATGGTGGAAACGCAATTCGCCTCACCGCTCCTGACGGCACCTACTTCTACTACGCACACCTCGATTCGTTCGCTCCTGGAATCGCGGCTGGCGTTCCGGTTCGCGCCGGTCAGATCATCGGCTACAACGGCGCAAGTGGCAACGCCGGTACCCCGCACCTCCACTTCGAAGTTCACCCACGTGGTGGCGCTGCAGTCAACCCATACCCGATTCTCAAGGCCGTCGATGCATGCTCAGTGACCGAGGTGCTCCCCCAGTAGCTGACGGTGTCGATGAGTGGGCCCGAGCGGTGACGATGTGAGAACCATCATCGCTCGGGTTCACTCTTTCAATTAGCGAGTGCGTGATAAGTGATCGATGTGCTCGAGATCGCTCAGATTCTCCAAGCTGAAGGTATATCCATCGCCGAGACGAATCGCCCGAATCGTGGTGATGCTCGCGTGACCGATGATGAAACGTTCCCACTCCCACGGCGTCGCACTGAGTCCGAGCAGGTGACAGACCAACACGCTGTTGGTTCCCGCATGTGCGACGAAGGCAATCTTCTCGCCAGGACTCTCGATGTGCCACAGCGGCAATTCGCCCTCGATTCGATGAATTCCTCTGTTCGCCAAGAACTCCGTCGCACCAGCGTGGATGCGAGCAACGAAATCGCGCACTGGCTCGCCACCCTCGAGACCGTGCCAGCGGTCAGCAGCATTGCGCTTCAATTCCTCGCGGTAGGCCTTGATGGTGACCTCGGAAGGCGCACCGTGCCACGCAGGCTCGCGGATCTCCTCGAGGAACGGCTCGATCACCTCTGGACGGTTCTGGCGTGTAAGCAAGGGTGCGGCCGTCTGTCTGGTTCGCAACAGTGGGGAGACATAGACGTGGTCGAGATGCTCCTCGGCAAGACGATCCCCCAAACGCTCAGCCTGATCGAAGCCGCGCTTCGTGAGCGGAGGGTTGACGATGCTGAGACCGTCTTTCACCCACTCGGGTTCCGCGTGTCGAATGAGGAGAAATTCCATGACGAAAGACTACTCAGTGACGTGGCGTGACTCGATGTTCTCCTGAGGGTCACCCAACGCAGCGGGCAATCGCGTCGATGACGAAGGCGTCGTATTGATCGGGAGTGAACTCAGATGCGGATTCACTCGCTTTCACCAATTCGGAGCCAAGACAGATCGCCTGTTCGTCAGTCACCTCTTCACCTACCTGGTCTGCGACATACAGGCCGTACGCGCGAAGTGCACTCTCTTCGGTGTCGAAGTCCGGTGAATTCTCATTGAAAGTGTCGGGGTCAATATTGCCGATCGGGGTGGGCAAAGTCGTTGCCCCCGCATCGTCTCGCGCAGGAAGGGCGTTCAACTCCGTCTTGCAGGCTTCTGCGAAGAACTCGCGTAGATCACTCATTGCTTCGATCGTTTCGGATCGGCTCAGGACCTGCAGGCTTTGTGCGACGAGGGGGTCAGAATCGGCGATCGAGGTATCCCATGCGATGCCCTGCAAGGCGATGGATATTTCGGAATACGCACGCTCTGCACGTTCAAGTGGCACAGCGATGTCGCTTGGCGCGGCTTCTCGCATTCTTGACAGCGAGAGGAGCAATACCGACATCGTGCTTTGGAGCTGGCGTGGTGTCGTTTTTGAGAAGTTGGAAAAGGCCGCATCAGCAGCCACGACGCTGGACTCAAATTCGGGACCAAGTGCGCATGTTGCCGTCGTCGAACTCGTCGCCCCACATCCCACGAGCAACACACAGATCAACGCGGTCAAACGGAGGCGTTTCATGACGAAGTGGCACTCAACCACGCCTCGTACATCGCCGAATACGCCCCGCCTCGGGTGATCAGCTCCTGATGTGTCCCTTGTTCGACGATCCTGCCGTTGGCGAACATGACGACCCGATCTGCGCGGGCCGCAGTTGACAACCTGTGCGCGACGGAGATCGTGGTACGCCCCCGAGCAACGCGCTCAAAGGTCCTCGCCATCCGAACCTCAGTCTCTGCATCGACAGAGCTCGTGGCCTCGTCGAGGACCAAGATCGACGGTGCAGCGATAAACGCACGGGCGAGTGCAACGAGCTGTCGCTCCCCGGCAGACAGCGACGACCCGCGTTGCCCAACCGGCGTGTCGATGCCTTTCGACAGTGACGCAACCCAATCCGAGAGTGACAACTCTTCAAAGGTGGCCAGGACGTCCTGACGTGTGGCACCAGGATCGGCAAAGACGAGATTCTCTGCAACCGTTGTTGCGAAGAGGAAGGGTTCCTGCGGCACGACCACCAAGCGTGAGCGAAGGTCGACATTCGCTACTCGACGCAGGTCGACTCCCCCGATGCACACCGAACCCTCTTGTGGATCGACGAGCCGTGAGATCAGGCGCGCAAGGGTCGTCTTTCCAGAGCCCGATGGCCCGACGAAGGCAACATGGTCACCAGGACCAATCGAGAGATTGATCGAAGTCAAAACTGGCTCGTCATTCTCGTCGTCGCCTCGTGACCGATAAGCGAAGGTGACGTCGCGTACCTCGATCCCCAAACTTCCACTCGGCAGAGACAGCGGCCTTGTCGGCTCTTCTGGGCCGATCGGAGTATCAAGTACGGCGATCACGCGTCGGAGCCCCGCCACTGCACTCTGCGTCTGGTCGATCGTCTCGGTGAATTCTGCGATCGGTTCAAGGAATCGGTACGTCAAGAAGACGAATCCGACCAGAGCGCCAGCTGTCACCCCGGAGTCAAGTCCGAGTGCCAATCCCGTACCGATCACCGACGCAACCGTCAGAGTTGCAAACACCTCGCCACTTGGAAACAGGAACGCTCCAATGACACCTGCACGGATGTTTGCCTTCGCGCGTCGAGAGATGCTTTGCAGAGCACGCAACAAAAACACATCCTCTGCCCCATACGCCTGAATGGTCTCGACACCGGCAAACATCTCGCCCACGTCAGCGAGAAGGTCCGCATTCTTCTCTCGGCTCTTGGTGTGCGCGGAGACAAGATGACGCTGGACCGTACGTAGCACAAAGACCAGTGGAGCCGACACCAAGAAGGCGACGACCGCGAGGCGCCAGTCGAAGGCAATCATCACAATCGCAACAACCAGCATCTGTGAACCGTCGAGCAGCAAAGCGAGGCCGCCCCACGAAAAGAAACGTGTCAGCGTCTCGATGTCACTCGTCACCCGAGAGACCAATGCCCCACGCTTTTCTTCGTTGTGATCGGCAAGGCTCAGGCGGTGGATGTGATCGAACAATCGCACCCGCATCTCAAAGAGACCGCGCTCTGCTCGCGTTCCGAGTCGCGCGGTCGCCATCCTCAGCGTGACGGACGAGATGAACACGGAGAACAAGCCGAGGAGGCACAGCGTCGTGACGAACCCAGTGCGCATCTTTCCATCCACGAAGCCGTTATCGATGATCTGCCGAAGCAGGATCGGGATGACCAAACGAGATCCGGTTCCCAAGAGCGCAAGGACGACAGTGAGACCGAGGCCGCTGCGCAGATCTGGGGCGATGTCCACACCCTGCTTGATGACTGCCGTTGAGTTCGACAAGTTGGACCGTGGGTCGTCACTCATCGGTGCTCCGATCACTCTCGTAGCTCTCGATCAACTGCCGATAGTCATCGGATCTTGCCAGCAACTCCTCGTGCGTCCCGACATCACGGATTTCCCCCTGGTCGATGAATGCCACTCGGTCTGCAACAGCGACAGTTGAAGGCCTCGAGGCAACGATCAAACTCGACATCCCCTCGCGAGCCTTCAAACGCCGAATGATGTTCTGCTCCGTTGTCGGGTCGAGTGCGCTCGTCGTGTCATCGATGAGGATGAGGTTCGGGTTCTTGTACAACGCTCGCGCCAGTGCGATTCGCTGACGTTGCCCACCACTCAGGGATACTCCACGCTCACCCACCATGGTGTCGAGACCTCCTTCGAGTCGTTCCACGAAATCGAAAGCATCTGCCGTGACCAAAGCATCCCTCAGTCGCTTTTCATTCACTGACTCGCAAAGAGCGACATTGTCGGTGATGGTTCCAGATAACAAAAATGCCTCTTGGAAGACGAATGACGGTGAAGACTTCGACCAGACCACTTCGCCGGCGTTCGGTGTGAGCAATCCACCAGCAAGACGGAGCAAAGTCGACTTACCCGATCCAGTCCTTCCGACAATCGCCAATATCTCCCCGGACTTCAAATCGAGAGACGCTGATTCAACTGCCGCAACCGATGATCCAGGGAATGAATAGGAGCAATTGAGAAGCTTCAGGACTAACTCACGAGACGGCACCTGAGACGGTTCACGCCGTTCCTCTAGTGGCTCGTCGAGAACTGACGCCACACGTCTCCACCCGCTCGCCGAATGTGGCACCTCACTCAAGACATATCCAATGATGCGCAATGGGAAGATCAGCAAGGTGAACAGATAGATGAAACTCGAGAGTTCACCGAGGCTCATGGCATCGGCGGAGACCCGATGAGCTCCAATCAGGATGAGAAGGACATTGAACGACGCAGGGACGAAATCCAACAGCGCCTCGAAAGTCGAACGTGCATAGACGGCTCTGATCCTGGCGTCGCGCAACCGACCCGAAATGGTTGAGAGCCGACGAGTCTCTCGATCCTCGGCGCCGAAAACCTTGACGACCAACACGCCTTCGAAACTCTCGTGCACCGCTTCCGACAGTTCACCCAATTCGTGTTGGGCGCGATCGTAAAACACGTCGATCCTTTTTTGGTAACCAACATTCAGGAGCAACAGACAGGGAATCAGCAGGAGTGCGACGAGTCCAAGAGGAACGTCCACCACGACGAGCCAGATGCCACTCGTGACGACGAGGACGAGCACCGACGTGCTGAACGGCAACGGCGCAAGAACTCCAACGGTCGCATCGACATCAACTCCCACCCGCGACACAAGGTCGCCAGTCATCTGTCGCCCATGCCATTGGGCGGGCTGGCGCATGACTTTGGTCGCGACGGCCTGAGACAACTTGGCGGCAACGTTCCATTCAGTCACCCCTGCGAAGGACCTTCGAATCACGACTCCGACCGCCCGGGTCAGGCCGATGCCGACGATGAGTGACCCTCCGATGACATACCGCGAGGTGTCGAGCGACCCTGCGTCGAAATACGCGATGATCACATTGTCGATGGTCCAGCCAACGGCAAAACTCGAAGCAACGGTACAGATGGCATAAACCGCAGCGCCACACACCGCTATCGCAAATGACCGCGGTTCATACCTCACCAGCACCTTCAGCAGCACCGACGCCTCGCGCAGTCGCGAAGACATTGAGGCTCTCGACTCTGCGCTGACTGTCACGTTGCGAGTGTATTAGACGACAAATGCCCAATCGTTACACTGACGCCGTGAGCATTCGCCAAACCGCTACTCGTGCGACGATTGTCATCCTTGTTCTTCTGACAAGTGTGATGTGGATTTATGCATTCGTCTTTTCTTCTCGCGAAGCTGTCAACAAGATCGAAGACTCTGAGTGGCAAGAGCGTGCACAGGAAGTCTGTACGCGCGCAAATGACGAGCGTGCGGCACTCGCCGACTATCGCCTCATTGAGGATGCGGGAGAGGATGCCCTCACGATGCGAGCCGAGATCGTCGGTAAGTCGAATCAAATCCTCACCGACATGATCGACGCTATTGAGGCCACTCCACCACGCGACGACAAAGGCCTCGCACTCGTTCCGCAATGGATCAAGGACTATCGCACGTACATCCAGGATCGTTATGAATACACCGCCCAACTTCGCAATGGGATTAATGATCCATTCAGCGAAACGATGGTGGACGGTTTGCCATTGTCTGAAAAGATTTCCACCTTTGCTGCGGATAACGAGATGCCCGCGTGCAAGACCCCGATCGACTTGTCAGTCTGAGGAACCCACGAGAAATTCCGTAGGCGGCACCCATCGATCGTCGTTGTCTCGAACGCGAATGACACGAGCAGGGTTGCCGACCGCCACGCTGTAGTCGGGAAGATCCTTCGTGACTACCGACTGCGCACCTACTGCCACGTGACGACCGATGGTCACACCGGGTAGGACGACGGTGCCGTGTCCGAGCCACGAACCAGAACCGATTCGAACCGGACGTTCGGGCTGCGTTTGCTGTGAAATGGGTCGGTTGACGTCTTCGTAACCATGATTCTGATCGGTGATGTAGACGTGGTGACCTGTCCACACATCATCTTCGATGACGATCGACAGATGACCGACGATTCCACTACCTCTGCCGATAAGAACACGATTGCCAATCGACACCACAGGATCGGTGAGACACACTTGGCCGGGAGTCATTCCGGCAGACAATGCGACGTTCGCACCGATCATCGTGTCGGTGCCGATGTGGATGTAGCGCTCACCGAAGATCGTCGTCTGTGGGAACATGATGATGCTTCGCTCCCCGAAGGCCCCAAATCGCCGACCTCGTTCCGTCGTAGGTCCGATAGCCCCATACAGCGACAACCACTCCCACACGCGATGCGCAGCCCTCTCAGCGAAGCGTTGCAGGCTTGGTCTCACGCCAATGAATCTACCGTTAGCCTGAAATCGTGCGCCCGCGAGTCACCGCTCCTGTCGTTCGGTCGCGCAAGGGAACTCATCCCCCGCTCACCATGATCACCGCGTATGACGCGACCTTTGCCCGAATCGTTGATGAATCCGGGGTCGACATCATTCTCGTAGGCGACTCAGTGGGTTCAGTCGTTCAGGGAGTGGGAACAACGATTCCCGTGACGATCGAGGAAATGGAATACCACGTCCGACTCGTTGCTCGAGCGAACCCCAAGGCCCTCATCGTTGGTGACCTACCGTTCGGCTCATATCACGTCAACAGCGAGCAGGGCGTTCGCAGCGCAATCCAGCTGATCAAGGCGGGAGCATCAGCTGTGAAACTTGAGGGTGGCACCACGATGTACGACACCATCGCTGCGATTTGTCGAGTCGACATTCCGGTTATGGGCCACATTGGACTCACGCCACAGAGCTACCACCGCATGGGGGGTCACAAAGTTCAAGGACGCGACTTTGAAGGTCGCGATCGCATTATCGAGGACGCGAAGAGCGTTGACGCCGCAGGAGCATTTGCGACGGTCATCGAAGGTGTCCCGAGTGATCTCGCACGCGATGTCACCCAGACCATCACCATTCCGACGATCGGGATTGGTGCCGGACCACACACCGACGGCCAGGTGCTCGTTTTGCACGACATCCTCGGTCTGAGCACAAATCCACCATCCTTTGCCCGGAGCTATGCAAACGTGAGGGACATCGCAATCGATGCGTGCAACCAATTCGTCCGTGACGTACACGATCGAACGTGGCCGGACTCCCAGCACTCCTTTCAGTGAGCCGTGCTCGTCTTCACCACGATTAACGAGTTCGCTGCATGGCGTAATGGCCTTGCAGACGACATCACGGTGGCCGTCGTTCCGACGATGGGGGCTTTGCACGAGGGTCACGCACAACTGATCCGTGAAGCAAGCCTTTCAGCCCAAGAGACCATCGTCACGATCTTTGTCAACAGAATTCAGTTCACGAATGCCTCTGACTTTGAGATGTATCCGAAGACCTTCGAGGATGACGTACAAATTGCCGAGAATGCAGGAGCCACTGCCGTCTTTGCTCCTCTCGAGGCCGAGATGAGTCCCATACTCGAGCGAAATCGCCTCACAGCGGGCCACATCGGGAAGATATGGGAGGGCAAAGACCGGCCAGGACACTTTGATGGCGTCCTCACCGTCGTCAATCAATTGTTCGCACTCACTCGGCCCCACCACGCACGATTCGGAAAGAAGGATCGTCAGCAGTTGTGCATCATCTCGTCGTGGGCAAGGCGCGCCTGGCCGACCATTTCGATCGATGCTGGTGCCACCGTCCGTGATGACGACGGTCTTGCACTCTCAAGCCGAAACAGAAGGCTGAGCCTGAGAGCTCGCAGGGCTGCCGCCAGCATTCCTCACGCACTTCGCAACGTGCAACGGGCCTATCTCGACGGAAGTGACTCAGTCACCAAACTTGAATCCGTAGGTCGAGCATCACTTTCGTCGGAATGTGTACTGCACTACCTCACCGTCGTTGACCCACTGACTCTCGAGCGCCAGGAGACCGCGACTGATGGTTCCATCGTCCTCATCGCAGCCACCATCGACGGCGTGCGCTTGATTGACAATGTGGATCTCAGCGAATAAATCCTGGCATCAGCGGTGAACGTCTGAATCCTGCTGCACCATCCTGAATCGGAAGGTCCGAATGTCGTCACCTGACAGGATTCCGCCTCGCCCCAAGGCGCGACCCTGCTCCCAATTGGACAATCCGAGTTCTGGTTTGCCGAGCGCGTACTGACCATCGACCCAGCGAGTGAAGCCGTTTCCGATGAATGGTGCGTTCAGTGTGTTCCAAGCACGTTGATGCTCAAGGGGATCGCCACTCAGGACCGAAACGACGAACTGGGGGGAATACGTATTGCAGAGCTCAAAGGACTCCTCAATTGAGTCTGTCGCGACGACGAAGAGCTCTGGAGCTGCGTCCCATTCCCATTCAGTCGAAAGATCTTCGACACGCGCAGGAAGAACCTCGAGTTCAGGACACAGCAACTCTTGAACAGCTTCAGGATTCGCATTCACGGTGTGGATGATGACCGGCTTGCCCCGTTGTGCACTCACCGAGCGAAGTTGTTTGGCGAGAACCGACATCAATTCCCTCTCTCGCGAGCGTGGTACGCAGCACACATTCAGCGTGTTGCATACCTTTCGGTCGATCGAGTTAACGAGTGTTTCTGCAAACCAACTCGCATCGACGCTGTCTCCAAGGATCATCCACGCTCCACCGGTTCCATGGAGACTCGTCGCAATCCCACTGGACTGTGCGACATAACCTAGATCCCTCACTGCCTCGCCGCTCCCTCGTGCGACCGCAAGGCTGATCCGACGGTCTGAAAACAATGCAAAGCCGGCAGAGCGTTCAGCTTCGTCGAGCAGCACCACGGCGTCTTGTGGAAGACCAGCCTCGACAAGTGCAGGGGTCAAACAGTGCTTCATGATGGCCTGCGCGGTACCCAGCGCATCGGATCCAATCCGAAAGACACATGTGTTTCCAGTACGTAGGACCCCAGTTGCATCGACGCACACGTTGGGCCGTCCCTCAAAGACAAAAGCGACAATACCCAACGGGCTTGCGACCTTCTCCACACTCCAGTCCCGGTGCTGCACTTGTTCGACGATGAGTTCCTTGCGAACGGTCGACTGCGCCCACATGCGCGCGCTTTCAATCATGTCACTGCGCATTTTCGGGGTGATCTCCAACCGACCAACTCCACGCCCACGCGAACGGGCGTGTTCGAGATCAACTGAATTTGCGGCAAACACTGGTTCGAAGTGTTTGTCCTCGGCAAGACGACGCCCGAAGGCCTCGAAGAAGCTGGTGATTTGCTGATCAGTGACACCCGCCATCGCCCCGAACGCCACTTCTGCCCGACCGACGCCCTCGGCACATCGCTGCGCGATATGTGAGTCCACGACAACGATGCGATCAGAAAGGAGGACGATCCTTGCACCTTCATTGAGACGCGCGACTTCGACTTCATTTACGACGTGTACGAAATTGCCACCGACTATGCGATCACCAACCTGATACTTAGGCGACATATCCGACCTCGCTCAGCGTCACTCTTCGTCGTTCAGCAACTGAGCGTTGAGCTGCGATGCCCATGGCAACCGACCGGGTTCCATCGCGGAGGGTCGCCAGGTGATGATCATCTCCGAATATTGCCTTGCGAAACTCCACGTGCTCTGTGAAGGACGAGCCATGGTGGAGACCCTGATACGGCGCCGTCGATCCAATCACTTGTGTCACGACCCCAGCGCGACCCGCGGAACGCACTCCAATGGAGCATTCTTGTGACGGTATTCGAATTTCGGCTTTCGCAGCGTCGCCCACCACGCTGATGACTTGTTCATCACGTGAGCCCTCAGCGAACATGCTCAACTCGAGCATCGCACGCTTGTTCCCTTCGAATTCCACGATCACGTAACCATTGTCCAAGATGTCGGGCGTACGCCCACCGTACGACTCGTCTCGATGGTTGACCGGCTCAGCCGCCGATGCCATCACAGCAACGGGCTCAGACTTGAACACTTGATACATCAAATCGAAGAAGTGGCAACATTTCTCGACAAAAGTGCCTCCAGTGTTCTCATTGAACCGATTCCATGATCCCACCTTGTCGAGGAAGGGAAACCGATGCTCGATGATCGACACCAAACGCACGTCACCGAGTACACCGGCTCGCACCTTGTCCAAGAGCCACGACGTCGGAGCCATAAACCGGTATTCAAGACCTACCGCAACCACCTGCGAAGGCCGCCTCAGCGCCTCTTCTTCGATCCTCAGGCATCCCTCGACCGTGGTTGCAAGCGGTTTTTCGACCAGAACGTGCTTGCCACTCGCAAGAGCCTCGATCGCAATCTCTTCATGGGTGTGATTCGGACTCGCGATCACGGCCACATCAAAATTCTCTTCGTTCAATGCAGTTCCGAGGTCTGGGAACACCGCAACGTCTCCTCTAACTGCAGATTGACCCAATCCCCGTGAACCTTTGTCTGGGTCGATGAGCGCAACCACCTTTGACCCAGCAAGGTGGGCCAAGTTCTGAATGTGTTCACGACCCATCATTCCGGTTCCGACGATTGCGTACGACAGCGAAGTAGTCGAACTGTCTTGAATGGTCACGAAAGTAGTGTATTGACGTGTCTCACGTCCGCCCGTACTTCCGTCAGCTGCTTTCCGGTCGTGATTTTGCAGTCAGCAATCCGCTCGCCCAGTCAATGGCAAACAACGTCTATCTGATTGGCGACCAAGATACGCGCGAATGCGTCGTCGTTGACCCCGCCTACCACGTCGATGAGATCTTGGATGTAGTGAACAACGATGACATGACCATCACCGGGGTCTTGGTGAGCCACTATCACGCTGATCACATCGGTGGCTCAATGATGGGTCAAACGATAGAAGGGCTCGCCCGCTTGTTGGACGTGCTCGACATTCCTATTCACGCGAATCGAAACGAAGTGCCGTGGATCACTCGAACGACAGGATTGCCTTCGGATGCAATCACCAGTCACGATGGTGGCGATGTCGTCAAAGTAGGTTCGCTCGCAATAGAACTCGTCCACACACCTGGACACACTCCCGGAAGTCAGTGCTTTCACTTCCATGGAGCGTTGGTCTCTGGTGACACGCTTTTTCTCGACGGGTGTGGTCGAACCGATCTTCCTGGAAGCAACAGTGAAGACATGTATTACAGCTTGCGAACGATTGCGTCACTTCCCGACGAAACTGTGATTTTTCCCGGACATCGTTACTCCGAGCATCCGTTTGGCGACCTGCGAACCATCAAAGCGCATAATCACGTCTTTCGACCAAACAGCGTCGACCAATGGATGCAGTGGTTCGGATCGAATTAGATCGCTGAGAAGATGGTGCTGAGTCCACTCAGCGTCAATAATCCGAGTACCCCTCGCCGAAACATCACGTCATTGATACGTGACCGAACTCGAATACCAATCACGCTTCCGATCAGAAGAAACGGAAGACTAAGGACACTTGCGAGCAAGAGGTCTTGCGAGACCTTTCCCCGAATTGCGTACAACACACCTGCATAGACGCCGCTGAAGAGAAACACCGTGTTGAGCGTTGCGCGAAATGCGTCCGGACCAATCTTGCGAGCCTGGAGCACGAACACCAGGGGCGGACCGTTCGTCGATGTGGCGGTATTCAGCACGCCGCTGATGAGTCCGAACAGCCAGTCGAACCATGAACCCCGGGCAACCCCGTCGAAACCGCGCTGGAGTGCGACAACTCCGAAAAGGATTGATATACCGAGCACCAGCTTCAACCATCGGGCATCCACGGTGAACAACAAATATGCACCGAGCGGGCCGCCGATGATCGTGCACAGCAGGAATTTGCGTGTGAGTACGCGGTCCAAGTCTGCGCGAGAGTGCAACGAGTGTCCGAGATTGCCGATCGTGCCGACAAGGGTCGAGATCACTACTGCTTCTTCGAGGTCAAGGCGCAGAAGCAGCACAGGAACGGTGAGCAAGGCGAAGCCGAATCCAGCGGTTGCCTGCACCCAGCCGGTCGCCAGGATCACCAGGCACACGACCACAAGATCGACTGTGCTCACGTTAAAACAGCAACTCCACCGCTTCCGCGAATGCAGCGGTGTGCTTGTCTACATCCTGGATCGTGTGAACCGGGCACATCAACGCCATGTTGTGGAATGGTGTCAACAAAATTCCTCGGTTGAGAGCACTCAAATGGAAGTACTCCTCCAACTCATGGTCGACCATCGATGCAGCTTGTGCGCCGTTCGTCGGAGTCTGGCTAAACCAGTACTCCGCACGGCAACCGAGCTGCTGCACAGACCACTCGAGCCTCCGCTCTGCGATGACCCCTGCGACACCGTTCGCCCATGAACTCGCCAAAGGAATCGTGTGTGCGTAATGCTCGGCAAGCAACGTCGACTCCAAAGTCGCCTTCATCACTGCCATTGCGAGCGAACTCCCACTCAATGTTCCACCAACTCCCCCGACGTCGATGGAATCTCGGTCGAGCTTCTCTTCGAGTCGGGACGCCACTCGTGCAGACATCCCGTAGGCGGCGACCGGCACGCCACCACCAATCGTCTTACCGATCACCACGAAATCGGGATCAAGCGACCACGCAGAGGTGCACCCTCCTGGTGAGGCGCAAATAGTGTGCGTTTCATCGATGACGAGGAGTGCCCCGTACTTGGACGTCAGTCGGCGGACGCCATCGAGATAGCCAGGTTGTGGAAGGACAATTCCAATGTTGGTTAACGCGGGCTCCATCAAGACACAGGCGACGTCTCCATGCTTCAACGCCGCTTCCATCGCATCGAGATCGTTGAATGGAACCGCTCGGGTCGTCAGCGAGGGATCCACCTGAGGACCGATTGCACCGGGACGACTGACGGTTCGTCCCTGTTCGTCGAGGATGACGAGTGTTTCATCGACTGTCCCGTGGTAACACCAGTCGTTCACGACGACCTTGGGTCTACCGGTGAGAAACCTCGCGAATCGCAGAACGAATCGATTTGCATCCGTCGCGCTCAATGCAAACTGCCACTTTGGCAACCCGAAACGACCGGCAAGGTTCTCCGCCACGATGAGCGCGTCACCACTTGGCAGCATCGACGTGAGGCCCTTCTTCGATTGCTCGATCAGCGCCGACGTCACCTCTGGCCGAGAATGCCCCACCATCGAACCCGTATCGCCGAGACAAAAGTCGACGTACTCGATACCGTCAGCATCGACGAATCGCCCACCTTCCGCTGCAGCAATGAACAAGGGGAACGAGCCGGCCCAACGCGACATCCACGGCATGGGAACCCCAGAGATGAGGTGGCTCTTCGCATCCTGTGCCAACTGACGCGATCGGGGATGCAGTGCTTCGAAACGTTCCTTCTCCGATGCCATCACTTGACTGAGTCGCGAACGAATATCCATTCGTCCAGTCTTGCCGAAGCGCCAGGTCTGGATGGCTCTCTAGACTGAAGGCGTGTCGATCAAGATTCGCGACGAGTACCGCTCGCAAACGATTTCGATGGCACGCCTCCGCTCTCGAATCGATGAACTCGCCAAGATTGGGCCAACGCCTGCAGGCGGATCTTGCCGACTTGCGCTCACCGACGAAGATCGTCAGGGGCGTGATCTGGTGTGTCGCTGGATGAATGACCTTGGGATGACCGTCACGGTCGATGCCATCGGAAACGTCTTCGGAGTCTGGAACTGCGCTGACGGCCTCCCCGTCATGACGGGATCCCACATCGACACAGTTCGTACCGGAGGCATCTACGACGGGAACTACGGCGTCTTGGCAGGTCTGGAAGTGATCGAGGCCTGTCAACTCGCTGGTATCACTCCGAAGCGTCCACTAGCGGTGGGTGTGTTCACCGACGAGGAAGGTGCGCGATTTGCTCCCGACATGTTGGGTTCGTTGGTCTACGTCGGAGGGATGAGCGTCGAGGAAGCTCTCGATGTGGTCGGGATCGATGGCGCGCGCCTTGGTGATGAGCTCAGCAGGATCGGTTACGCAGGAATGACGCCGTGTCCGGGCATCGCCCCGCATGCCTTCGTCGAGCTGCACATCGAACAGGGTCCCCTCCTTGAAGCCCAGCAGCAACGTCTCGGCGCAGTGACGGGGGTTCAAGGCATTTCGTGGCAGGAAGTAACGATCACCGGACAGTCGAATCACGCAGGAACCACTCCAATGTCACTGCGCAAGGATCCGGTCGCCGCCGCAGCCGACCTTGCCGTCTTCGTCCACGATCTAGCCCATCGTTACGGCGGAAACCAGGTGTGCACGGTTGGCAAGCTCGACGTCCATCCAAATCTCGTCAACGTCGTCGCAGCACGGGCACAGCTCACACTCGACGTTCGAAATACCGACGAATCGCTTCTTCAGAAAGCCGAAGCCGAAATCGCTTCACACTTCGCTGTCTTGGGGCAGTCATATGGGGTGAAAATCGATACGAAGCGTCTCGCCCGATTCGAACCGGTGCAATTCAATGACGACGTCATTGACCTCGTCGAGACGATCTGCACGGACATCGACAACGCCACGATTCGGATGCCAAGTGGTGCGGGTCACGATGCACAGATGCTCGCCCGCGTGTGCCCTACTGCAATGATTTTCGTTCCCAGCAAGGACGGAATCAGTCACAACCCGGCCGAACACACCGATGATGCAGATCTTGAGAACGGAGCCAACGCGCTTCTCCGCACGATGCTCGCGCTCGCAGATCACGACTTCAAGGAGAATCAATGACCAGGATGTTGCGCGTCGCCGCGGCTCAACTCGGACCCATTCAACGGAACGACTCCCGAGAGTCAGTCGTCAAGCGGCTTGTTTCGCTCATGCAAGAGGCTCGCGACAACGGCGTAGAGCTCGTGGTGTATCCGGAACTCGCACTCACCACCTTCTTCCCTCGTTGGTTCGTCGACGACATCACCGAGGCAGACCATTGGTACGAACGGGAGATGCCGTCACCTGTCGTCCAACCGTTGTTCGATCTCGCACGCGAGTCCCGAATCGGCTTTTGCCTCGGCTATGCCGAGCTCACTGAACGGGGCGAACGGTTCAACACCCAGATCCTCGTCGACCGCGATGGCCGTGTCGTGGGCAAGTACCGCAAGGTGCACATTCCAGGTCACGAAGAACACGAACCTGATCGGCCGTTCCAGCATGCAGAGCGTTACTACTTCACGCCAAGCATGGAGGGCTTCCCCGTGTGGGATGCCTTTGGTGGTCGCGTCGGCATGATGATCTGCAACGACCGCCGTTGGCCGGAGTCATACCGCGTGATGGGTCTCCAAGGCGTCGAGATGATCCTGTGTGGCTACAACACTCCGCTGCATTACGTGCCGGATCCGACTCAGAATCCACTCCAGGGATTCCACAACGCACTCGTGATGCAAAGTGGCGCCTACCAGAATGGAACCTTCGTCGTTGGGGTGGCCAAGGGCGGAGTCGAGGAAGGCGTCGACAGCTTGGCAGACAGCATGATCGTGGCACCGTCGGGCGAGATCCTTGCGAAGGCTTCAACCTCGGGGGACGAACTCGTCTGGGCCGATTGCAATCTGGACTGGTGCTACCAATACAAGGACACACTGTTCAATTTCGAGCGCTATCGTCGCCCTGAGGTCTATTCGCGGATCACGAGCCAGCGCGGCGTCGACCCGAAGGACCGGGGACCCTTTAACAATCTGTAAAACTCTTTTCCTTGCCCTGTAAGGTAATCCCATGACTACGGGGGTCACAGGGCAGTCAGTGGACTTCGTCGTGAACGGCACGCCCGTGTCCGTTCGCGGTGCCCACCCCCACCTGTTGTCGGCACTTCGCGAAGAGTTGAACATCACCTCGCCCAAGGATGGATGTTCCCCGAGTGGTCAATGTGGGTGTTGCACCGTCCTCGTGAACGGTAAGGCGGTCGTGAGTTGCCAGACGGATTTGTCCAAAGTTGCAGGTGGAACGGTCACCACGCTGGAAGGGTTCGATCCCCAGGTCCGCGACCGCTTCTCCAATGCCTTTGCTGCATGCGGCGGGTTGCAGTGCGGCTTTTGCATTCCAGGGATCGTCGTGCGAGCTCATGCCCAGATTGAAAAGAAGGGTTCTGATCTCACACGAGCCGACATGGCTCGACATCTCGGTGCTCACCTCTGTCGTTGCACCGGCTACACGAAGATTCTGGATGCGATTGAAGCAGTAGCCAAGCAGTCCTCTCCGACTCCGCTACCCCTTGGTGCAATTGGCACGCGTTCGGCGAAATACGAAGCTGCCGAACTCGCTCTTGGTGACCGTGGATACGTGGATGACATTCGACTGCCCGGCATGCTCCATGCTGCACTCGTCCTCACTCAACACGCTCGAGCCGACATCCTCGGAATCACTACCGACGACGCGCACGCTCAACCCGGAGTCGTTGCCGTATTCACAGCCGCTGACATCCCGGGAGAATCGATGGTCGGAATCATCTACAAGGACTGGCCCGTCTTGATTCCCGTCGGCGGTAGAACGTCCTACGCAGGCGACGTTCTCGCGATCGTCGTCGCCGAGACACGTGAGGCCGCAAGAGCCGCCGTGGATCATGTTGCCGTCGACTATCGACCGCTCACTCCCCTCACTGACCCCCGAGCCGCAATTCATTCTTCCGAAATCGCCGTGTGGAAGACAGAAAACAACGTTCTCAGTACGAGTGCTTACACACGAGGCAACGTGGAAGAGGGTCTACGGACAAGTACGCACGTCGTCACTGAGACTTTTGCAACGCAGCGGATCGAACATGCATTTCTCGAGCCGGAGTCATCACTTGCCGTCGTCGATGTCGAACGCAACACCATCCATGTCTACTCAGGTGGCCAAGGAATTTGGGACGACCGCAACGACATCGCACGGGTCCTTGGCATCACAAACGACCAGGTCACCGTAGAGCTCATCACCAATGGTGGTGCATTCGGCGGCAAGGAAGACATGTCGAACCAGGCGCACGCTGCACTCGCCGCCTGGCTCCTCAAGCGTCCAGTCAAGTGCACACTTTCACGTGAAGAAAGCTTCAGGATGCATGCCAAGCGCCATCCGATCACCATGGAGTACACGGCTGGCTGTGACGCAGATGGACGCCTCACCGGGCTCAAGGTCCGCGCCATCGGTGACAGCGGCGCGTATGCAAGCGTCGGCATGAAGGTCCTCGAGCGCATGGCTGGACACGCCAGTGGTCCCTACTTCGTCCCACACATCGATGTCGAAGCGATCGCCGCGAGAACCAACAATCCGATTTGTGGAGCATTTCGCGGCTTCGGAGCAAACCAGGCACAGTTTGCAATGGAAGGCGTCCTCGATCGTCTAGCCGAAAAATGCGGTATCGATGGCTGGACCATCCGATCACGCAATGTCATCAAGCCAGGCATGGTGTGGGGTCCCGGACAAATCATGGATGATGGATGCCTCGGCGCAGAGTCCTGCCTCCAAGCGGTCAAGGCCGATTACTACGCCGCAAAAGCCGAAGGTAAAGCCGTTGGTGTCGGGCTCGGTTTGAAGAACAGCGGTCTCGGAAACGGGTTCAAGGAAATCACTCGCGCTGTCGTGCGACTGCGCAGCGATGGCGTCACTGAAGTCCGCCATGGATGGACCGAAATGGGCCAGGGAATCAACACTGTTGCCGCTCAGGTGGTCGTGCATGAGCTTGGCGTCGATCCCTCATCGATCGTCGTCATTGTCGACACGACTCGCGAGCTTGGTCTCGGACAGACCACTGGTTCACGAGGGACCCTGATGGGAGCCGGCGCCGTCAAGGATGCGTGTGATGTTGCTCGACAGAATGGCTTGACAAAGGATGTCGATCACGTCGGTGAGTATCGAGTTGACTGGACGACGAAGCTCGGCGAACCTGGCGTCGAGAACCCCATCATCCACTCCACCTTCGGGTACGCGGCGCAACTCGTCGTGATGGATTCCGAAACCAAGAAAATCGAGCGCGTCTTGGCCGCACATGACGTCGGCAAGGCGATGAATCCGCTTCTCTGCGAAGGCCAGATCGAGGGAAGCGTGCACATGGGCCTCGGCTATGCCTTGACCGAGGACTTCCCTTCCGATCCCGAAACCGGCTTCCCAACATTCAACACGTTGCGTCAACTTGGGATCATCAGGGCAAAGGACGTCCCACGAATCGACGTGACGTTGATCGAGTCACCGCAGCCCAATGCGCCCTATGGAATCAAGGGCGTCGGAGAAATCGGACTTGTTCCCACCGCAGGCGCAGTCGCTGCAGCACTCCATGATGCTGATGGAGTCTGGCGAACCTCGCTCCCGATGAAGCCCGCCTCAAGTGACGAGAACGACTGACATGGGTGCCACGACTCCTGGATTCGTCTGCGCACACCACCACCTCTACTCCACACTTGCGCGCGGGATGCCGAGTCCTCCACAAACGCCACATTCTTTCCTCTCCGTACTTCAACAGGTGTGGTGGCGTCTCGATGCGGCTCTCGATCTCGACATGATCTATTGGAGCGCGAAGCTGGGTGCTGCCGAAGCATTGATGTCAGGCACCACCTGCATCATCGACCATCATGAGTCCCCAAATGCGATCGAGGGCTCACTGGACGTCATTCGACAGGCATGCGAAGAAGTTGGGATTCGAGTGAATGTTTCCTATGGCGTCACCGATCGCTGGCAAGACGATGGAACACTCCTCGACCGAGTTGCCCCCTCCTCCGCCATGACCAAAGGGGCCCGACTCGGGCTGGAAGAGAACCGTCGCGCCCTCCTCTCGGGAGCAACTGCAATGGTTGGTGTCCACGCAGCATTCACCGTTTGTGATGAAACCCTGCAGGCAGCCAGCGCACTCGCAAAGGAATTCGGAGTCGGCGTGCACATCCACGTTGCCGAGGGCCCAGACGACGCAGATGCAGCCATACGTCTGCGAGATCTCGCACAAGACAATTGGTTGATCATCCATGGTGTCCATCTCCGTGAACCCCTCCCAGGCGTGCTCGTCCACAATGCGCGGTCAAACATGAACAACTCTGTCGGTTACGCACAGCCTCAGAAGTCAGCAATGCCCGTTGCACTCGGCACCGATGGAATTGGTGCGGACATGCCGGAAGAAGCACGCGTCGCCTTCGCACGACTGCGAGAGGATGAACTCACCGCTCCGGCCGACGTTATCGACCATTGGTTTGACCAGTCAAGGGCTCTGTTTCCAGAGTCCCGCGGCGATTCAGTGACATGGAACTACGACAATGCGGATTCGGTGTGGCACTTGATGTACACGCCAGGAACTCGACCGATCTCGGTTGTCGTCGGCGGCAGAACCGTTCTCGATGAGGGTGTCCCGACACTCGTCGACATCGTCGACGTTCGACGACAGGCCGCACACCATGCAAGACGACTTCACGAAAGGCTGGCATCATGACGCTCCCACAGATGGCACTCAATCCGCAGACGGGTCACGCCCGAATGGCCGTGTATCTCCAGGACGCACATCCCATCCGCGAGGGTATGTCGATCGCCCAATACGCCGAGTCAAAGGGTTTCGAGGCCGTATGGCAGGCCGAGAGTCGACTTGTGCGCGAGGCCACCGTGCCGATGGCGGCCTTCGCGTCCGTGACCTCGACCCTCAAGGTCGGATCGGGTGTCGTCGATTGCTGGAGTCGTAACCCTGCTCGACTCGCCGCAACGTTCTCGACCCTTGACGACCTCGCGCCAAATCGAGTCATCCTGGGAATCGGAGCGTGGTGGGACCCACTGGCTCAAAAGGTTGGGATCTCTCGCGCCAAACCACTTCGTGCGATGAAAGAGATCGTGCTCAACGTCCGCGCACTACTCAACAACGAGAACGTCACATTTCACGGCGAATTCGTCAACTTCGACGGTATCGAACTCGACTACGTCTATCAGGAGCGTCGCGCAAAGAACGTGCCGATCTACATCGGCGCGACCGGCATGCAGATGATGGAGTTGACGGGCGAAATCGCTGATGGCGTCGTGCTCAACTACCTCGTTTCGCCTGACTACAACAAGACGGCTATCGAGGCACTGCAACGAGGAGCAGACAAGGCTAGACGCAAGCTTGACGACATCGATCGCCCCCAGTTGGTCGTCTGCAGCGTGCACGAGGACCGCAAGACCGCGCTCGACATGGCCCGTCAAATGGTCACCCAGTATCTCGGACAGCAGCCTCACATCATGAAGGCATCAGGTGTCCCCCAGTCACTGCTCGACAAGGTTGGAGAAGAGTTGACCTGGCCTGCGACTCATGAGCAAGTCGTTCGAGCGTCCCGACATGTTCCGGATGAGATCGTGCAGATGCTCACTGCTAGCGGTACGCCTGCAGAAGCCCGAGCCCAGGTGCGCCACTACATCGACAATGGCGCAACGTGTCCCATCCTCTATCCACTTGGTGACGTTAAGGCAATGATCGATGCCTTCTCAGGATGGGATGGATCGGTATGACCATCGCCCTACCCAACAGCCTCACGGAGGCTCTCGACTACCGTCGCTCTCACCAGGACGCACTCGTCATCGCCGGTGGAACTGATCTCATGGTCGAAGTGAACTTCAACCGTCGACAGGTTGACGACGTCTTGTCGCTTGCCCGCGTCGAAGAACTTCGTGGTGTGCAGATCGCCAAGGGCAAGAGTGTCCGCATTGGGGCCTCGACCCCTTGGGCACGGCTCGAGACGGGTGAAGTATCGACCCTGCTTCCGGCGTTGGCAGAAGCTGCGAGAACGGTCGGTTCACCACAAATTCGCCAAGCTGGAACGATTGGTGGGAACCTCGGAACCTGTTCTCCGGCCGGGGACGGGCTCCCGGTACTGGCTGCACTTGATGCAGTGATCGAATTGGCCTCGACGGGAGGTGTTCGTCGAGTCAAGTTCGTCGACTTCATGAAGGGACCGAAGCGCAACGACCTGAGGGGCGACGAACTCATCGTCGCAGTGGAAGTGCCCCTCCAGCATTCCTGGCAGGGCTACTCCAAGGTTGGAGTGCGTAACGCAATGGTTATCTCGGTTGCCTCCGCATGTCTCGCGGTCTCGAACGACAACAAGAGTGTGACCATCGCCCTCGGCGCGGTCGGGCCGACGATCATCCGATGTGGCGCGACTGAAGCCTGGATCAAGGAACAAGGATCAGATGTCCGCTCGCTACTCGCAGACGCGCAAGTGAGGACCGAGCTTGGTCAACGGGCTGCGAGTGAAGCCCGACCAATCTCGGATCACCGCTCGACGGCCGACTATCGCCGTCACGCGATCGGAGTCATCGTGTCACGCCTCGCAGAGAGGGCTTCCCATGAGTGAGCAATACACACTTCGAGTCAATGGCAAGTCCATGGACGTACGTGATTCGTGGGCTGGCGAGTCACTCCTATTCGTCTTGCGCCAACGGCTAGGACTTCCCGGGACGAAGGGGGCCTGCGAGCAAGGCGAGTGTGGTTCGTGCACGGTGCTGCTCGACGGTGACGCGGTTTGTTCGTGCCTCGTCATGGCTGCAACCTGCACCTCGAGTGACATCACCACTGTGGAGGGACTCTCCGACGGAGAAGCGCTCACGGACGTCCAGCAGGCCTTCGTTGAAGCTGGCGGCGTGCAGTGCGGGTTCTGTACCCCAGGACTCATCGTGGCGGTGCACAATCTCCTCGAGTCGAACCCTCAGCCGACTGGTACGCAAGTAAAAGAAGCGCTGTCCGGAAACATCTGTCGATGCACCGGATATGGACGCATCTTTGATGCCGTGCAACTCGTCGTATCGCGACGCTCAGGAGCAACGTCATGAGCGTCACGAAGACTCGCCAGCGAGACGTCCTCGGGACGAGCGCACTTCGCCCCGACGGAATTCCCAAGGTGAAGGGATCGTTCGAGTTCTCCTCTGATGCCAACAATGACTCGATGGCGTGGGGCGCGACGCTGCGAAGCCCCCACCCTTCTGCTCGAATCCTGTCCATCGACACCTCTGCGGCGCTGACCATCCCCGGTGTCCATGCAGTCATCACAGCCGCCGACGTTCCTGGCAAGCCGACCTACGGTCTGATCAGTCAAGATCAACCCGTCTTTGCACGAGATGTGGTGCGCTACATGGGCGAGCCTGTTGCCGCTGTTGCTGCAGATCATCCCGAGACAGCGCGTCGTGCCCTTCGGGCAATCGTCGTCGAATATGACGTGATGAAGCCCCTCACCGATCCCGAAGAGGCGATCG
>VFQT010000968.1_pt1 | contig 37801 bp, 35 predicted proteins | sample 3512381 | NCBI WGS metagenome assembly VFQT01 (sample SAMN10412376, study PRJNA504923) | tailings metagenome | isolation source: Relicate 2 Philex TSF3 active mining site | place: Philippines: Tuba, Benguet | collected 2017-08-29 | reverse complement strand
CTTGCAGTTATGTCCGTTTGGGAAACACGTCTAAAGAAGACAAAATCGAGTTGAATCTGTTTGACTTTTGAGATTTAAAACTTTGCTACAAAACTAGTATCAACGGGTGCGACTGAAGCCCTCACTCTTGGTTATTGCTCTGCTTTCATCCATCGTTGCAGCCCCATTCGCAAATTCCTCTGAAACACCTCCCCTAATTAAGAACTGTGTAAATACAAAAACCGGTAAAGCTCGATTGGTTTCAGAAAACGTGACTAAATGCAAAAAAGGTGAATTGCTCGTTAAAGTTCAACTGCCGAATCAGGCTTTAAGCTCCGGCAGAATTCTTAACGGATCAAAGTCCCCAATTGATTTCAAAGATGGACATGATGGCGATTTCTACATAGAAGTATCCAACATGAAGCTATACGGCCCTAGAGTCAATGGAGTTTGGGGGGCGGGAATTTCTCTTATAGCGCCCGCAGGCAAAGATGGTTCATCGTTGCTTTCGGGAAAGGGTCCACCGGAAAAAGATCTTGGAAACGGCGGCGACTTATATTTGGATTTGTTAACGCTTGAATTGTATGGACCCAAGTTATCTCAAACTGTATGGCCTTCTGCATCGATTTCACTTAAAGGGACAACTGGAAATGCCGGTGCAACTGGTGCAACTGGTCCGCAAGGACCAATCGGAAATACCGGTGCAACTGGTGCAACTGGTTCAACTGGTGCAACTGGTGCAACTGGTCCGCAAGGACCTGCCGGCATTACAAACATGGGTTTTTATGGATCGTTCTTCGATACATCTACGGTCGAGATCCTGACAACTTCAATCGCCATTCCGCTAAACACCACAGATGTCTCTGATGGTGTTTCTATGCAAAATGGCCTAGAGGGATCAAAAACTAGAATTACATTTGCAAACACAGGCATTTACAACATTCAGTTCTCCTCGCAAATCTACAACCCCGGGAATCAATCTCGATTCATCACTATTTGGCTGGCAAAAAATAGGAACACGGTCGGAGCCGGATATGTTTCGAATTCTTCAACCGATGTCTATCTCGGAACTGCGACAGAAAGTGAGAGAGCTGTCATTGCTTGGAACTTTTTTGTTAACGCCTCAACAAATGATTACTTTGAACTTATGATTGTAGCCAACGGTACAGGGGCGCAAATTCTTTCAGGTGCGAGCGCCAATGGATCACGCGGTGCCCCCACGATTCCAGGAACAATTTTGACTGTAAATCAAATTGGTTAAAATTAGATTTCTATAAGTCGTGTAATACTTGGACATGGCATGGAGAATTAATTTTGCTCGTTTATCGACTCTAGCGCTTTTCATTATTATTTCCGTGCTGCAACTTTTTTCATTCCCCGGACAATTCAATTACATGCGCCAACAAGACAGCATTGAGCTTTTCCTGCAAATCGCATTAACTTCGCTTGTGGCACTGTGGCTGTTTGCTGCGCAATACGCGTTGATTTCAATTTGGAAGATATTGAATTACATGCAAAAAAATGAATTCTTCACAGTTGAATGTTTTAGTTGGGTTACAAGAATTGTGGCCACATTCAAATTTGCTTCGGCAGTTCCCGTAGGGTTGATTGTGTTGATTGCTCCCCAATCAGATGACCCGGGAGTCTTAGTAATGTTGCTCGCCATTTTGATGTTTCTTCTTACTTTGGCGGTCGTTATGTCGTTGTTTCGAGATCAAATTCAGACAAAGCTCCCTGGCCAAGTCGGCTAACATTCAACCTCTGGGGGCGGTAGCTCAGTTGGTTAGAGCCCCGGACTCATAATCCGGTCGTCGTCGGTTCGAGCCCGACCCGCCCCACCAGGCAAATCCGGAAAAGTTACCCATTCTTTATCTTCATTGCTCTCCTCCTCTAGTCGCATTCATGACTTTATTCGCCTGCCCTGTTAGGGTGGGTTTTAAGTAGTACTCCCTCGTATTTATGAAAGGCAAGAATGAAAAGATCAAAGTTGATCGCATTCGGTGCGCTCTCTGCTCTAGTCCTCTCACTTCTATCTGTGGTCGCTCCTGCTCAAGCAGCTCGTGAACTAAAGGGAAGCAAGTGCGCACAAGAAGGTCAGGTTCGTACCATCTCTGGAGTTACCTATACATGTGAACGTGTAAATGGAAATCTTCAGTACGCACAAGGTCGCAAACTTTCCGGAACTCTAAATGTTCTCTGCGGCGCGCAAGAAGCATGGTGCGTAGCAATGACATCTGCATTCCAGAAGAAAACTGGAATCACAACCAAATTTATTCGTCTCTCAGCGGGCGAAGGCTTGACTCGTTTGGTCGCATCTAAGAACAACCCAGAGTTTGATGTCTGGCATGGTGGACCGAATGACACTTATATTTCCGGTCGCGTTCAAGGTGTCTTGGATACATACAAATCACCAACACGTAACATGTTGAAGTCACAACATAAAGATGCCGATGGATACTGGACCGGCGTTTACATGGGAGCACTCGGTTTCTGCTCAAATACAAATGAGTTGAAGCGTCTCGGCCTAAAGGCACCGACAAGTTGGAATGATTTGTTGAACGCAAAGTACAAAGGCAACATCATGATGGCGCACCCAGGTACTTCTGGAACCGCTTACACAGCTTTGTACACACAGGTGCTTCGTCTTGGTTCAGAGGATGCAGCAATTGACTACATGAAGGATCTAAACAAGAACGTACTTTCTTACACCCGAAGCGGTGCTGGTCCAACCGGCCCACTTGGTCGTGGTGAAGTAGCAACAGGTCTTGTTTTCTCACATGACTGCACCGCTGCAATCTTGCGCGGAAACCCACTAGTTGTTTCTTTCCCTAAGGAAGGAACCGGCTTTGAAATCGGTGCTGTTGGATTGGTAAAGGGTGCAAAGAATTCTGATGCAGGTAAGGCTTACATCGATTTCGCACTCTCTGCAGAGGCACAAAACCTTGGCCCAGCTACCGCTGAGTCATACCAGGTTTTGACTAACCCAAATGCAAAGTATGACCGTCGTATGGTTCAACTCAAGAAGATCAACCTCTTGGATTATGAAGCAGAAAAGGCCGGTCTTGCCGCAGTTCGTCTGAAGGCACGCTTTGATAAGGAAGTTGCGCTAGCTTCATCAGCTAAGTAGTAACCTCGAAAAGTAGTAAACGGGACAAGGGTTCTGAAGTTTTCTTCAGAACCCTTTCCTGTGAAAATGTTTTAATACAACGTAATTGATTTTCTGATTTAAAGCGTTTTTAGGAGAAAAAGTTGGCCATTAAATCTAGCGGTGCCAAGTACGACATCTTTACCAAAATTGCTCTGGTGCTAGTTGTTTTAATTATTGGCTTTCTGATTCTTCTACCCCTTGCAAATATTTTGGTTTATTCGACTCAGCCATCCGGAAGTGCAATTCTTAAGAACTCTTGGAGTGACATAGTCACGCGAGACATTATTTGGAATACGGTCAAATTGGGACTTTCAGTTGCTTTCTTGGGAACACTTCTGGGCTTCATCATGGCCTACACCCAGGCGCGCGTTGAATTTAGAGGAAAAAAAGTACTTCACATTATTAATCTCATTCCTATTATTTCCCCGCCGTTCGCATTTGCCACCGCTGTAATTGTTTTATTTGGACGAAGCGGAATCATTACTCGAGGTGTGTTTGATTGGCGACCCACTCTTTATGGTTACACGGGTCTAGTTTTGGTTTTAACACTCTCTTTCTTCCCTATCGCCTACATGAACCTTCTGGGAATGTTGCGTTCGCTAGATCCGGCACTCGATGAGGCTGGCTCAAGCTTGGGCGCAAATAAATGGCGAGTATTCCGAACCGTCACCGTTCCATTGCTGATCCCTGGATTTGCCGGTTCGTTCCTGTTGCTTTTCATTGAAACTATCGCCGACCTGGCAAACCCCTTGATTATTGGCGGTAACTACACGGTTCTTGCATCCCGTGCCTATATGGCGATTAATGGTGATTACGATATTTCTCTCGCAGCTGGATATTCGACATTGTTGTTGCTACCTGCGTTGTTGGTCTTTTTGATTCAGCGTTATTGGGCGCAAAAACGAAGTGTGGTCTCAGTAACCGGTAAACCTAGTGGTCGTCCAACTATGGTTACTTCAAAGCCCGCAAAGTTCTTCTTGCTAACTGTTACAGGATTACTTACCGCTTTAGTTGTTTTGGTTTACTTAACAGTTATCTTTGGTGCTTTCACCAAGATTATCGGTGTTAACAATGAATTTACTTTGGATAATTTCCGATATCTACTCAGTGGTTTTGCAAATGGCGCCATTAAGACCACAGCTACGCTGGCATTGATTGCAACACCTCTGGCAGGAATCTTCGGCATGATCATTGCGTGGCTAGTAATTAGAAAGGTTCGTCGCGGAGCTGAAGCGCTGGACTTCCTTGGAATGTTAGGTATCGCAGTTCCAGGAACTGTTATTGGTATCGGTTATGCAATCACATACAACGATCCGGTAAAAATTGGTGACTTTACTGTCTTCCCACAGGTCGGTGGTGGTGGCGCACTCCTTGGTGGCGCGATAGCGATTGTTATGGTTTACATCATCCGTTCCAGCCCTGCGGGTCAGCGATCTGGTATTTCTCAACTCCAACAAATTGATCCAGCAATCGAAGAGGCCTCTGCATCTCTAGGAGCATCTGGCGGCAAGACTTTTCGATTGGTTACCTTGCCACTAATAAGTGGTGCGTTCCTCTCAGGATTGATGTATGCCTTTGCGCACTCAATGACGACACTGTCTCCCATCATCTTCTTGGTGACACCAGATACTTCAATCTTGACCCAAAAGATTTTGGCTGAAGCCGACCAAGGACGTTATGGAAACGTCTTCGCATTGTGCTGCATTTTGATTGTTTTAATCATGATTATTGGAGGTTTAATCAACCTTCTAGTTCGTAAAACTCAGGTTTCAGTTGATCGCCCAATGGTGACAGGACGCTAAGGAGAAATGATGGAAAGCAAAACCGGCAGCCTAAAACTCGAACGCCTCACTAAGGAGTTTGGTAATGGCAAAGAAAAGGTAGTTGCGGTTCGTGAACTTTCACTCACCATTAATCCTGGCGAGTTCGTAACTCTGCTAGGACCTTCCGGCTGTGGCAAAACAACCGCGCTTCGCATGATTGCAGGATTTGAAACTCCAACCTCAGGTGGAGTTTTGCTTGATGGAGAGAACTTGGTTGCCATGACACCAGACAAGCGCCCTATGGGAATGGTGTTCCAGTCATATGCGCTATTTCCACACATGACAGTTTTCGATAACGTCGCATATGGACTTCGCATTAAAAAGATGTCTGCGGCTGAAATCAAAAACGCTGTTGCTGAGGTTCTAGACTCGATGAGTTTGTCTCATCTAGCAAATCGAGCACCAAATCAGCTATCGGGCGGCCAACAGCAGCGCGTTGCGCTAGCCCGCGCGATGGTAGTTCGTCCAAAAGTTTTGCTTTTTGATGAGCCGCTCTCAAACTTGGATGCAAAACTGCGTGCACAGATGCGAGTTGAAATCAGAAACATCCAGCGTCGTTTGGGAATCACCAGCATCTTCGTTACCCATGATCAAGATGAAGCTATGAGCTTGTCTGACCGCATCGTTGTTATGCGCAATGCAGTTGTTGAGCAGGTCGGAAATCCCGATGAGATTTATCGCCGCCCATCTTCAGTATTTGTCGCTGACTTTATTGGACGTTCAAACTTCCTAAAGGTTGCCAGCGCTAAGAAAGCCGGAAAAGGAATGGCCACGGTGGTTGTTGGTGGAAAAGAACTAGAGGTAGCAGCGCAAGAGAATGCCCTAGCCTCGAGCAAGCCGACCTTGCTGGTGCGTCCAGAATCAATCTCCGTTACCGCAGCAAAATCAAGCACACCAGGAAAAAGCGAAGGTCTAGTCACTAACGTTGTTTTCTACGGAAACCATGTTGAATACACGCTCGAAACTGAAGAGGGTGTAATTCTTGCCGTCGAATCCGATCCAGTTTATGAAGAGATTGTTCCGGTTGGAAAGGTTGCCAAGTACTCATTTGCAGAGGATCGGGCCTGGCTGCTGCCTTCAGATTCTGAGCAAGCTACAAAAGAGGACCAAGAGTGAGTGCGCTTCAATATTTCCGTTACACCGCATACGCGTTAATCGCAGTAGGTTTGATTAACCTGCGTTATCAAAGCGGGAAATCTGATTTAACAGCGGTAACTGCACTGATAGTTGGAGTTGGAGTAGTTATTTTTGCTCTTACCTACTTGAAAGCCGGACAGAAATTTCTATCGACTACCGCTGGCAAAAGCCTGACCTCGGTAGTAGCGGTGATTGCTGCCATCGTCGCGATTTTGAATTAGTTATTTCTCTTAAAAGCAGGGTCAACCTCATGTCAGAACTAAACCTCCAAGGGATAAAAGCACGCTGGAATGAAGTCCTTGATCTTGTAGAGCGTGAAAATCGCGTCGCTTGGTTGGCATTTTTTGATGCTCGATTGGTCGCTTTTGATAACAATCAACTTAAATTAAGTTTTGTAGATGCTGAGAAACTAAGTGGAATGCATGACTTCACCGCTGTGAGGAAAGATTCACATCGTGAGGTATTAGAACGAGCGTGTGTTGAGATTTTTGGGGAACAAATCGCCATAATTGCGCAGTGATTAAGCCGCGACTACTGATTCCGCTTTTAGCCTTTGTACTGGTTTCATCACTTCTCTCCCCCGCTAGCGCTGCTAAATCAAGCTCCTCTTTTTACCTGGTACAAACTCCAGCTTTTCCCGAACAAAAAGTAACTTTCCATGGAGTTATCAAGCCAAAAGTTAAGAATGCGGATGTAAGAATTGATGTGAAACTGGGGTCAACTTGGAAAGACACCAGATTGCGCACCAAGTCCACGCCAAGTGGAGCTTGGAAAATACAAACCCGCGCGACCGGACTAGAGGGGCGAACTACTTACCGGGCTCGAGTCACAATAGGGAATAAAACTTTAACAACTGGATCTCGTACTGTTGTCATTGAACCGGCACCAGCAATTAGCACCCCAGATGAACTAATTGCCGTCACTGGACCTGGTGGTCGCATCCATGGCACTGATATAAGTCGTTGGCAGCATCCTTATGACAAGCCGATTGACTTTGAAAAAATGTATGCAGCTGGAATTAGATTTGTGATGATTAAGGCCTCTGATACAAGAGATGATGCAGATGCCCTTGCTTTGAAATATCTGTTGATGGATAGAAATGCGGCACAGGCTGCCGGCATATATACCGGCTATTACCATTACACAATTTTGCCAAACACTACTAATAGAGATGAAGTAATTCGAGATGCGCAGGCCCAAGCCCAAAAAGCTATTTGGCGCTTATCTAGCATGGGCGGATATACCGAAAAGGATTTGCCATATGCACTAGATCTCGAGAATAACTGTGTAGCCGCGTCGGGAAGTACCTGTACTAAATATGCACCAAGATCACTTGTTACTTTGTGGGCCGAGACCTGGCTAGAGATGATGCATGAAAAAACTGGGCGCAAACCATTTTTCTACTCTTACCCAACATTTATGGAGCAAGCCATGGTGCGAAGCGAAAAGCTTCGTCAATATCCTCTTTGGAAAGCTCGGTATGGAATCGATCCAGCTGATTTGACGGCAGAACCTGGTCGCAAAGATTTTGGCTGCTTTGTACATTCTTGGTCCACTTCGGATTGCACCTCGCTGTGGCAGATATGGCAATACTCTTCCTGCGGGATAGGAAAAAAGTATGGAGTTGCATCCACTCGCATAGATTTAAATGTTTTCCGAGGCGATACCGCATCGTTCCTGCAGTTAACCCGTGGAGTGTGGACCCCACAAACCGGTGATTACCTTCCAATCAAGGAACCCACCACTATGTTTATTACCGATATTCGAGCTACGAGCACCGATAAACCAACGCGAATTAAGGTTGAGGTGAAGAGGCCATCTGGAAATCCAGTTGTTACTGGAACTGTCGCGTTCCGGTTAAATGGCGAAAATCCGAAAAAAGTTGATCAAACTCCGGTGCGAGATGCCTCTGGTGTTTGGACCTTGTCACTGCGCAATCTTCCTGCCGGTCTAACTGAAGGATTCATTGCCTTTGTAGATCAGACTGGGACTCATGCAGAGATCAGACAAAACATTTCATTCAATTTAATTCAAGGTGTGGAACCAACCCCATCTCCAACCCCTAAACCAACCGCAACCAAACCTCCGGTTGTAGTTGATACCTGCAAAGGTCAGATCAAAAACTAACTAACTTTGCTCTTTGTGCCCTTTGCAGCAATCAATATTTGATTCTGGCGCTCAACAAGTTGTTCATATTCTTTAATCGAGGCGTTCTTTTGGGTTTTATTCCATCCCAGATATGGAGCGATTAAATCTGCAACTTTTTCTGCTAATCCGAGGCCTTGATCTTTTGCTTCAAATGCAATTCTGGTGCGTCGTGATAAAACATCATCCACGCTTCGAGCACCTTCATGGGTTGCCGCATAAACAATCTCAGCAGCAATGTAGTCGAGCTCTTTGCTGATTGGCTTTAACAGCTCCTTGTTCTCGGCAGCAGGAGCCAATACTTCATCAATTAATGATCCATATCGATTTAGTAGGTGCGCAACTGTCTTTTCAGAAATTCCAAAACTATTCGCAAGTCTTGGAATTTGATTCATCAAAACTGAATATCCCTCGGCGCCGATAATTGCCAGGGTTTCGGTTTCCGAATCTGGAACCAAGCGGCGCAGATGGTTAATTGCTTCGTTTACCGCGTCCTCAGCCATTACGCGATAGGTGGTGTATTTGCCGCCCGCAATAGATACAAAGCCCTTTGCTGGGCTATCAACAACATGTTCGCGAGAAAGCTTTGTAGTTGGAGAATCTGGATCAGTTGAAACCAATGGTCTTAAACCAGCAAAAACGCCAACAACTTGATCCCGACGTAGCTTTGGTTCTAGGACTCGATTGGCTTGATTAATAATGTAAGTAACATCTTCAGCTGTAGCCAATGGCTCTTCCCTGCTTTGGTCATATTCTGTATCTGTGGTGCCAACAATCCACTTATCGCCCCAAGGAATAATAAAGAGCACTGAAATATCGGTTTTTAAAATTACCCCAGTTTGGGATTTAATCGCATCACCTGGGACGACGATATGAGCCCCTTTTGACATGCGAACCCCGTAACCACCTTTTAGCGCGAACTTCTCATGCAACGGATCGGTCCAAACACCTGCAGCCATGATTGTGGTTTTGGCGCGAACTTCAATAATTTCATCGTTCTCTAAATCTTTAACTTTTGCGCCAATCACAGCCTTACCATTTTTGATTAACTCTTCGCAGCGAGTACGAGTTGTAATAACCGCTCCATACTTTGCTGCGGTACGAGCGATCGTCATCGTATGTCTTGCATCATCAACCTGCGCATCAAAATACTGATAACCACCGGTTACTACATCTAGCCGCAGCGAGGGTGCAATCTCACTAATCTTCTTTTGAGTTAAATGCTTATGCCAAGGAAGTGCACGTTTAAATCCTCGCAATGCATCGTAAAGCGCCATTCCCGCACCTACGTAAGTGCGCTCCTTCAATTTTTCCTGTAAGGGATACAGAAAGGAAACTGGTTTTACTAAGTGCGGTGAGAGGGTGCTGACCATTAACTCTCGTTCATTCAATGCTTCCCGCACTAACTTAAAATCGTACTGTTCTAGATAACGCAAGCCACCATGAATCAACTTTGAGGATTTTGAGGAGGTGCCGGAGGCAAAATCTGCCGCCTCAACCAGGGCAACTTTCAATCCACGAGAAGCTGCATCTAAGGCAATTCCAACTCCGTTGATTCCGCCGCCAATAACCAAAACATCAAATTCGCAAGATTCCAACTCCGCTAACGCCTCTTGGCGCTGTTGGTTATTTAGGCTCGAATTGGAAAGCAACACAGGCTTAGGATACGGGTTATGGCGTATATAGGCTCCCTAGACCAAGGAACATCTAGTACTCGGTTCATCGTCTTTGATGATTCAGGAAAGATAGTTGGGCAACATCAACTAGAGCACACCCAAATTTTGCCGCAAGCAGGCTGGGTCGAACATGATGCTGCTGAAATTTGGCAGCGCACTCAGGATGTTATTTCCGGAGCCCTAAAAGCCGCTCGAATAAATGGTTCTGATTTAGCAGCGATTGGAATCACAAATCAGCGCGAGACCACCGTGATTTGGGACAAATTAACTGGCGCGCCACTGGCTAATGCAATTGTTTGGCAAGACACCCGCACCGCAGAGTATTTGAACTCGCTATCAGATCAAACAAAATCAACAGTAACTTTTAAGACCGGATTAGCAATTGCGCCATATTTCTCGGGCAGCAAAATGAATTGGTTTCTTAATCATGTTCCAGCTGTAAAAACAGCGGTGCAAGAAGGACGTGCCCTGGTTGGAACTATTGATAGCTGGTTAGTTTGGAATTTATCGGGCGGAGCTCGTGGTGGCGTGCACGTTACTGATGTGACAAATGCCAGCCGAACCCTTTTGATGAACCTGGAAACTTTGGATTGGGATGAAGAGTTACTAAATACATTTGGCGTGCCAAGAAATCTCTTGCCAGATATCAAATCTTCATCTGAAATTTACGCCAAAACAGATCCTTCTGGACCACTGGGAAGCGCGATCCCAATCGCGGGAATTCTTGGTGACCAACAATCAGCGATGGTTGGACAAGCCTGCTTTGATCGCGGCGAGTCAAAGACCACATACGGAACCGGAAACTTCGCATTGCTAAACACTGGCACGGAAATCGTGCGCTCAAAGAATGGCCTTTTAACCACGGTCTGTTTCAAGTTTGGAAATCAACCAACTCACTACGCACTCGAAGGCTCAGTTGCTGTTACCGGATCTGCGATTCAATGGCTACGCGACCAATTGCAAATCATCAATACCGCTCCTGAAATTGAGCCACTTGCAAAATCCGTATCAGACAATGGCGGGGTCTACTTTGTTCCTGCATTCTCAGGTCTATTCGCTCCGTACTGGCGAAATGATGCGCGAGGTGTTGTAGTAGGACTAACTCGCGCCGCTACAAAGGCTCATCTAGCGCGGGCTGCACTTGAAGCTATTTGTTATCAAACCCGTGATGTTTTGGATGCGATGTCCGCTGACAGTGGTGTAAAGCTTCCAGAGATGCGCGTAGACGGAGGTATCACCGCAAACGAGCTTTGCATGCAGATGCAGGCTGACATCATGGGGGTTGATGTAATTCGACCACTTATCATCGAAACCACGGCATTAGGTGCGGCATATGCCGCTGGACTTGCAGTTGGGGTTTTTAAGGATACGACTGAACTTCGCAACAAGTGGCAAGAAGGAATGCGCTGGAAAGCTAATTCCGGTAGCACTTTGGCATCTGATGGATACCGACTTTGGAAGAAAGCAATCGAGCGAACCTTAAACTGGCTCGATTAACTCTTTACCTCTTCTAATTTCAGTAACAAAGCATTTTCCGGCCGCAGAATTGGTGCTGGAAGCCCGACATTTTCCAGAGCTGAACCGCTTAACTTGGCGCCGGTATTAATCCACGGTGGATTTGAGATTGCCATGAATTCTGCAGCGCCGGCATCATGAATTACTGACACACGATATTGAGCATCAGCTTTCAAACCTCGGAAAGTGAGTTTTGCCGCGTGAGATTGTGGAATCGGATGAAGTTGAACATATGAAAACAGTGCTGCGCCGCGATCCTGACTCACTGCTCCATACAGATAATGTGCATCATCAGGATAATCAATCCTAACCATTGCACCGGTGTGCAAAATTGCCCGCTCTTTCTTATAAAGCGAAATCCAAGACTTCAGCGCCTCCAACTCCGGCTTTGTTAACTCGGTCAAATCTCTCTCTAGGCCCGCATGACCAAACAACGCGGTAGCTGCTCGGAAGCCTAAGAAAAGGTCGCGACCGGTTTGGTGACCTGGATTAGATCCAATGTGAGTTCCGAGTAGCTCTGGAGGAATAAATTGCATGGTCCAGCGCTGCATCCTTTGACGTTCTAGCGCATCATTGTTGTCGCTGGTCCAAAAGCGATCAACCAAATCAATTATTCCTAAATCAATTCTTGCTCCACCAGAGGCACAAGATTCGATTTCCAAATCTGGATGACGCTGCTTTAACTCCGCAAAAAGTTTATAAAGGGCTTTAGTTTGCTTCTGGATTGCAGGCGCTCCAGCAGAGCCAGCATCAATGAGCACGCGGTTGTGATCCCACTTTATGTAGGAAATCTTGTATGCGCTCAAGATTGCACTTGTCTGCTCCAGGACATGTGAATAGACCTCGCTCTTGCTGAGATCCAAAACCAATTCATGTCTCCAAGTAGGGGGAACTCTTTCTGCTACATTCAAAATCCAGTCTGGGTGGGCGCGATATAAATCTGAATCTGGATTCACCATTTCGCCTTCAAACCAAAGGCCAAACTCCATACCTTTATTCACTACATAATCAGTTACCGAAGTAAGCCCATTTGGCCAAACATCTTTGCTTACAACCCAATCACCTAATCCACTTCGATCATGGCGCCGGGAGCCAAACCAACCATCATCAAGCACTACCCGCTCCACGCCAATTTCAGCCGCAATATCTACTAGCTGACGAATTTTTGTTTCATTATGGTCAAAATAGACCGCTTCCCACATGTTTAGTGTGAGTGGTCTTGGTTTCTTAGGGTGAACAGATCTAGCGCGCAAATGTGAATGAATTGCATTGGCTAGACCATCTAATCCTTGGTTGGAGTACCAAGCAAACAACTCAGGTGCCTTGTAACTCTCACCCTTTTTCAAAACTACCTCGCCTGGCAATAGAACTTCAGCAGCTCCGATGCTTTGAACACCCTCGTAGTTCTTCTCCACGCAATACTTAACATCGCCACTCCAGGCTAGTGACACAGCCCATGCTTCACCAGTAGCAAAATTGGTATTTGAATTCAACGCAATTTGTCCGATGGTGTAGTTGTGACCACTTCTACCTTCATGTGAATCTCGTACCCAGCGACCGATATTTATTTGCTGTCTTTGCGGGTTACGTTCATTAGACCAACGTCCAGCAAAATCCAAAGTTTCTGTTGCTCTGTCACTCAGAGGCATCCAATAATGAAGTTCATTCAGTACGTAATCTTCACCGTTGTTAATCAATTCAAATTGGCTTTTTACAATTCCATAGGAATCTAGTTTTCCGATTAATTTGATAGTCAATTGAGCTGTGTCATCCTGCAAGATTGCGTTAAATGAGTTTGAACTGCTGGTTAGGTCGGTAACTGAAAACTTAGTAGACCAATTTTGACCGGAGCGATGGCCCGAAATTGTTGGATACCCCAACCAACCTCGGGAGTGCTCGCGCATGACTCCCGGATTCTGAACCTGATCAAAATCGCTGTGTGCAACTGATCTTTCAAATGGGATGGCGGCAAAATCGCCAGAAATCTTTCCGCCCCAATATCGAATGACTAATGCCCCGTCGATAACCTCAATAAAGATATCGACTCCGCCATTTGAGAGATGAGCCGTAGCTGACATGCCGGTAGAGTAACGGGCACTATGGCGAGTGAGAAACCTTCTAAGCAACTAGGCGCCGGTGTCGTTCGCACCGATAGAACTTTGATGGATGGGCGAACCATTCGCTATTACGACACTCAAGGGCAGACTCGACAGGCGATTGATCAGCGCCCCGCAGAAGAGCAACCCCAGATTGGGGAGATGCGTTTAGACCCTCTAAATAATGAATGGGTTGTGATTGCAGCGCATCGACAAGGTCGTATCTTCCTGCCGCCTAAAGAACTAAACCCGCTAGCTCCAAGTCGTCCCGGTTTTCTTACAGAGATTCCTGAAAGCGATTATGAAGTTGTGGTCTTCGATAATCGATCACCTTCACTACGTCCTCCAGTAGGAGATTTTTCGGCACCGAATTCCCCTGATTTTTCTTCCCCTTCCATCCCGGCTGCCGGTAAGTGTGAGGTGGTTTGTTACACCTCCAATTACGACTCTTCCTTTAAAGATCTTTCCCACCAGCAGATAAGAACAGTGTTAGAGGCTTGGCGTGACCGTACCGCTGAACTTTCTGAAATTCCTTACATTCAACATATTGCACCCTTTGAAAATCGTGGTGAAGAGGTTGGAGTTACGTTAAATCATCCTCATGGTCAGATTTACGCCTACTCATACTTGCCACCAAAAACCGCTCGCATGTTAGAGGTTGCCACAAATCATCTTTCAAAAACCGGACGGGCTTTACTAGATGACATTGTGGCCCGAGAGCTTTCCGATGAGTCCCGCATCGTTTGCAAAAATGAACATTGGGTTGCTTATGTTCCTTATGCCTCTCGATATCCATTTGAAATTCATATCGCTCCACTCAAGAGCGTTCCTGATTTAGTTGCACTTGATGAAGAGCAGTGCATGTCATTTGCGCCGATTGCTAAGGAAGCGCTCCAGCGACTTGACGGGGTTTTTGGCGTCAACATGCCTTACATCGCATCTTGGCATCAAGCCCCAGTAAGACAGGGACGAAATTCTTTGCGAGTTCATTGGCAAATTCAAAGTATCCGCAGAGCGCCAGGAAAACTTAAGTATCTTGCTGGTTCCGAGTCCGCATTTGGTGCCTTTATGATGGATCTAAAACCAGAACAATCTGCTCAACAGTTGCGCGAAGTGGTTTTGTAGTTATGGATATTGCGCAAGCCTTTGAAGCTTGTTTTGGTCGAAAGCCAGAGGTGATCGCACAAGCTCCCGGGCGAGTCAACTTAATTGGCGAACATATCGATTACAGCGATGGCTATGTACTCCCATTTGCGATCGACTCCGTTACTAAATGTGCAATTTCCCGACGTGATGATGATTTGATTCGAATTTCATCAGCCCAACAAAGCAATCAGCTGATTGAAAGTTCGTTGACGCAAGTTGCAAATAAGGTTGGAAATGACTGGGAGCGTTATGTTCTCGGGGTTATTTGGGCTCTGGAGATTAAGAGTGGATTGGATATCTTTATCGATGGTCAGGTTCCTCTCGGAGCTGGCCTGTCCTCATCTGCAGCACTTGAATGTAGCGTTGCGACCGCTTTAAATCACCTCTTTGTCCTAGAAAAAACCACCACTGAGTTGGCACGACTAACTCAGTTAGCTGAGAATCAATATGTAGGTGTGCCTTGCGGAATCATGGATCAATCAGTTTCCTTGATGGGCAAAGCTGGTTATGCGCTGCTTTTGGATTGTCGAGATCTTTCAACTAAACATATTCCGGTTGATTTTGCTGGTGCGGATCTTAGGTTGTTGATTGTGGATACCAGAGCACATCACGCACTTGTCGATGGAGGGTATGCAGAGCGACGCGCATCTTGTGAATCAGTAGCAAAAAAACTCAATGTAGTTGCGATGCGAGATCTATCTATGCAACATTTAATTGAAAATAAAGATAATTTGTCAGAGGTCGAATTCAAGCGAGCCAGACACGCGGTTTCAGAAATTGCCCGTGTTCTAACCGCCGTCGAGGAACTTTCAAGTAAGAGTTTTGAAGCATTTGGAAAGTTACTAAATGAATCTCATGCATCTTTGCGTGATGATTACACCGTCTCTTGTCCGGAGCTTGATTTAGCGGTTGACTCCGCTCTCGCTAATGGTGCTTTAGGTGCCCGAATGGTTGGCGGTGGTTTTGGTGGTAGCGCAATTGCATTAATCAAAGAGCAAGATGCCGGAAGAATCTCACTTGCAATTGAAAAAGCTTTTGCCGAGGCTGGTTTTAAAGCGCCAAGATTCTTTGATTCGCTGCCGAGTGATGGCGCAAAAGTAATTAGCTAACGGGCGTTACAGAGATAACTTCGACGCCGCCAATAGCGCTTAGTACATTAACTAGATCCTGCGGATCATTGCCTGGGAACGCAACGGTGATGTCATCAATTCCTCGTCCACCTTCAGAGGAGAGAACGACTAGACCGCGGATGTCTCCACCTGCAAAACCAATTGCTGATGCAACCGCACCTAGTGAGCCGGGACGGTCTGGGAGCGCTACGCGAATTCGAACCATTGCCATGCCATCAGTCTAAATGAAAAGCTCCCTGACTTGGACTCGAACCAAGAACCTGCCGGTTAACAGCCGGCTGCTCTGCCGATTGAGCTATCAGGGATCGGCGTACAGCGCGCAACTCTAGACCAATCGAAGTTAAAGCGAGAAATTAAGCCGGAGGCTGGTGCCCAAAACTGCTTGGGACTATTCCAGGGCTAACTCCCTCATCTGGCGGCGCTTACTCTCCATACTCACCAATTCGGTGAAAATCTCGTTGTACTCCGCCTCATTTTCCACGGGGTTGAGGCGCTGTAGCGCTGATTTAACCTCAGCAATCGATCTGCTTAACGCCACCTCATTTAAGCGGGCGGTAATGCTGGTTACATATTTGTCGGAGATCTCCCCGTCAGTACGGATGGGCTCAACAGTCAACTCCGTAATGAATGATTGAAGCTCCTCTGATTCGGCAGCGGATAAATCAATCGCTGAAAAATCAGGTTGAGAATCAATGAACTCTCGCAGCTTGATGTAAGCCGGATGAGAAAAGGCATTTGATTCTAAGTTGCGCCAAGTGCGCATCAGAGCGGGCATCTGTAATCGCACCTTTAGAACTTCACGTTCTAGCATCAACCTTGGTTCATTTGGATCTGGTCTCCAATTTGTGGTCGGTGCGGATTCCGCTACCGGATTCTTGGTGGAAGAAGAATTTTTCTTCACAGCGGAAAGCACCACCTCCACCTCCATGCCCAACCAGCCCGCCAAACTTCTTGCGTATTCAGGTCGAAGCGATGCATCTCTAATTTTTCCAATTAAAGGGGCCGCTGCATTTAGTGCAGAGACACGACCATCGGCATTAGTTAAATCAAATTGCTTTATCGCGCTCTTAATAGCAAATTCAAAAAGCGGTACTCGGCGAGCAATTAGATCTCTTACTGCAGCATCGCCATGATGTTGGCGCAATTCGCAAGGATCCATCCCGCTTGGCTCAACTGCAACAAAGGTTTGAGTTACAAATTTCTGATCATCTCCAAATGCGCGAAGCGCTGCTTTTTGACCAGCTGCATCTCCATCAAAGGTAAATATAACTTCGCCGCGGAAAGCATCATCATCCATCAATAAACGGCGCAAAATTCTGATGTGCTCATCTCCAAAGGCCGTTCCACATGTGGCAACTGCGGTGGAGATTCCAGCTAAATGCGCTGCCATAACATCTGTATAACCCTCAACTATTACCGCTTGGCGCTTCTTTGCAATCTCTTTTTTCGCCCGATCCAAACCGTAAAGAACCTGACTTTTCTTGTAAATCGGTGTTTCTGGAGTGTTCAGGTATTTGGGTCCCTGATCAACTTCATCACTAGCTAATTTGCGGGCTCCAAAGCCCACCACATCACCAGAGATGTCTCGAATTGGCCACATCAATCGATTTCTAAAGCGATCGATTGGACCTTTCTGACCCTCCTTGGACAATCCCGCCAATGTTAGTTCTTCAACTGTGAAACCTTTGCCACGCAGATATTTTGTTAAGGAATCCCAATCATCTGGTGAATAACCAACTTCAAATGATTCACATGCAGCTCTATCAAAGCCACGTTTTACCAAAAGATCTCGAGCATGAGCCGCCTCAGGCAACTGCAATTGCTCCTGATAAAAAGTAACCGCGGCAGCATGGGCTGCAATTAATCGTGATCTTTGGCCAGTTGGCGCTTTGGCGCCACCTTTTCCTTGTTCATAGGTGAGTTGGTAGCCAATTCTTTCGGCGAGACGTTCGATGGTCTCAGTAAAAGTCAAATGATCAATCTTCATTACGAAGGCAATTACATCTCCGCCAACCTGACAACCAAAACAATGAAAATATCCCCGGCTTGGCGTAACATGAAATGACGGACTTTTCTCATCATGGAATGGACAGAGTCCCTTCTTTTGACCACCGCCAGCTCCCTTGAGTTGTACGTACTCCCCTACAACCTCATCAATTGGAGAATGTTCACGAACATATGTGACATCTGCATCGCGAATTCTTCCTGACATAACAGTAATCCTATGCCCCAATCAATTTCTCATGAAGTGCATAGGCTCCAACATCAGTTAAAGACGCTACCTGATCAATTACGACACGGAGTCGCTCTTTATCGGTATTTGCGTTATTCCATTCCTGCAGGAAGAAGCTCTCTAGGCTGCTTGGCGCTTGCGCAAATACCGCCTCAACCAGCTCACTGATTAACTGTTGTTGTTTGGCATATCGTTCTTGCGATTTTTCCGCACGGATTATGTAAAAACCAGCCATCGATTTGAGTAAGGCGACCTCAACCTTTTGCGCCCTTGGTACCAATAAATTCGCCTCATAACGAACCAGGTCGCCATCTCCAAAGTGATTTCGAGTCTCGCGTTCTGCCGCCAAAGCAAACCTTCCAATGAGTTGGCTTGTTAAGTCTTTTAGTTGTGCCAAATGTCTATGGCTGCGATCAAAATCTTTGGGCCAACAGGAAAGATTTCTTAGGGCAACTAATGCCGCTTCGGCTTCCTCCATAGTTAAATCAGGAAGATAATCTTTTACCGCAGTCTCGTACAAAGATGAAATGTCTTTTTCTAAATCAGCTAACTGAATTTGTCCGGTGACTAATGCGTCTTCAAGATCATGAACTGAGTAAGCAACATCATCTGACCAATCCATAATTTGTGCCTCGATACAGGTCTTTCCTTCTGGTGCAGATTGACGAACCCAATCAAAAATAACTTGATCATCATCGTATACCCCAAATTTTCGAGAGTTCTCGAGCGAGCTCCACGGATATTTAGTAGCTGCATCCAAAGTTGCCCGACTCAAGTTAAGTCCGACCGAGATTCCATCGGGATCAACAGTCTTAGCTTCGATTCTGGTTAGCAGTCTAAAGCTTTGTGCATTGCCTTCAAAGCCGCCGATTTCAGATGCAATTCTTGCTAAAGCCTGTTCGCCATTGTGACCGAAAGGAGGATGACCTAAATCATGAGCCAAACATGCGCTTTCCATTAAATCTGGATCTGCACCTAGAGCTGCACCCAATTCTCGACCCACTTGCGCGCACTCAAGTGAATGAGACAAACGGGTTCGTGGAAAGTCACTGGCCCATGGAACTGCAACCTGTGTTTTCGCCGCCAATCTGCGCAGTGCAAATGAGTGAATTATTCGAGCTCTATCTCTTGCGAATTCGGTTCGACCCTTGCGCTTAGCCGGCTCGTCCAAAAATCTCTCTCGATCAAAATCAGAGTAAGCCTGATTTTCATGAGCGGGACGCAGGACCATAGTGTTCTTAGGCTACTTCTTTATTTGATATTCAGGCGAGATGGTCGCTTATATGGATGCCGCGACGACCCAAAGTTACATATGCCAAATATGCGCCGGTCTCCCGGACGAGATACTTAAACCCAACTTTTTCCAAGCTTGCTATGCCCACCTTAGTGGGCGAGCAAGTGGCAATAAATCCCTGATCATTTGCCATGGTCATAGAACGCAAGCAGTGATAAGGATCAGTAACAATAATTATGTCTCTCACTTGACTCTGCATTTTCGAACTTTTTATTTTCTTTGAAAAAGCTTTAATGCTTCTAAAGGAGTCTCTGCCGTACGGAACCTCAATCACAGCAGATTTTGAGATTTTGTTTTTAATTAACCAATTTCTTCCAGCGCGTGCTTCGGTAAATCTATCGCCAGGAGCACCCGCACCCAGGGTATAAATTTTTGGAGCAAAGTTATTGTTGTAAATTCTTGCAGTTTCTTTTAGTCGAGCGGTCAGCACTTCACCTGGTCTTCCATCTAATTGCGCTGCACCCATAACTACAATTGCATCTGCCTTGCGTATAGTCTCATTGTTTGCGGTGTACCAAGTTTTTGCCAACGCCCAGGTAGGAATTACAAGTACAACTAGAAGCAAGAAAGCTAGAAACTTGAGAGCAAATTTAAATAAAAACATCAGCCACCAGATCCAGAATCAGATCCATCAACACTTACCAATTCCTCTGGATCATCCAGCCAACCTTGCGGAAGAGTTACCGCACGGCCATGACTAGTCCTGCCCCGTGGAGCATCTCCAATCGCCTCTGGATATGGTTGATCTACCAACTGATCCAATAGATTTCTTAACTCTGCAAGCGATGAGACCATTCCAAATTGCGATCTCATTCCACCCTCTACGCGGAATCCTTTTAAATACCAAGCCATATGTTTACGTAAATCTCTGCAGGCACGGTGTTCATCTTGGAAGTAATCAACCAATAGCTGAGCATGGCGCCACATAACTTCACGAACCTCAAACAACCTAGGAAGTGGGCGTTCTCCTTCACCATTAAATGCCCGCACCAGATCCGCGAAAAGCCAAGGTCTACCGAGGCATCCCCGGCCTACAACTACGCCCGCACAGCCAGTTTCTTTGACCATTTGAATTCCATCTTTGCCAGACCAAATATCACCATTGCCCAGAACCGGAACGCCCGTAGGAGCCAAGTGCTCAACTAAATTCTTAATTTTTGACCAATCGGATTTGCCTTCATAAAACTGTGCAGCGGTTCTGGCATGCAGTGCAACCCAAGCAACTCCAATATCAGCTGCGATTTTCCCTGCATCTAAATAAGTCTCATGTTCGCTATCAATTCCAACGCGCATCTTTACTGTTACAGGAATTTCATATTTACGAGCAGTTCCAACTGCAGCAGAGACCAGTGATGCAAAAAGTCTTCTCTTGTAAGGTAGAGCAGACCCGCCACCTTTTCGAGTTACTTTTGGAACTGGACAGCCAAAATTCAAGTCTATGTGATCTGCTAAATCCTCTTTGCCAATCATTTCGACAGCTCGCTCTAAATCAATCGGGTCAGTGGCATAAAGTTGTACTGACCGAGGTGACTCACCTTCACTCGGAACAATCATGCGCATCGTCTCTTCATTGCGTTCGGTCAGCGCTCGAGCAGTAACCATCTCTGAAACAAATAATCCAGCGCCTTGCTCTCTGCACAGCAAGCGAAATGCCGAATTTGTTATTCCAGCCATCGGTGCCAGAACTACCGGCACCGTAAGATCTAAACCGCCACCACGAATGGGAAGATGAAGCGGTTTTTTATTTAACAACCCAGTAGCCGAGGTGCTAACCATGACTCGACCTGATCAATGCTGATGCGCTCTTGTTTCATGGAATCTCGCTCTCGGATTGTTACCGCGTTATCTTCAAGTGATTCGAAATCAATTGTGATGCAGTACGGGGTTCCGATCTCATCCTGTCTGCGATAACGTCGACCAATTGCTCCGGCATCATCAAAATCAACATTCCAATTCTTGCGAAGGGCTGTTGCTAAATCACGAGCTTTTGGTGATAGATCTGCATTTCTTGATAGCGGAAGCACAGCCACCTTTACTGGAGCCAAACGATGATCCAGCTTAAGCACGGTGCGCTTTTCCATTTCACCCTTTGAGTTAGGTGCTTCATCCTCTGTGTAAGCATCCATCAAGAAGGTAAGTGCGCAGCGATCTACGCCAGCTGCAGGCTCAATTACATACGGGAACCAGCGCTCATTCTTCTCCTGATCAAACCAGGAAAGGTCTTTGCCGGATTTTTCCGAGTGTGCCTTCAGGTCAAAATTGGTGCGGTTAGCAATGCCTTCAAGCTCGCCCCACTCGGTTCCAGTAAATTCAAACTTGTATTCAATATCTACAGTTCGCTTTGAGTAATGAGAAAGTTTTTCTTTTGGATGTTCAAATAATCTCAATCGATCTGGATTGATTCCCAAATCAATATACCAAGCTAGTCGAGTATCAATCCAGGTTTGATGCCACTCTTCGTCAGTTCCTGGCACTACAAAGAACTCCATTTCCATTTGTTCGAACTCTCGGGTGCGGAAAATAAAGTTTCCTGGGGTTATTTCATTTCTAAATGACTTTCCGATTTGTCCAATACCAAATGGTGGTTTCTTGCGTGCGGTTGTGGCTACGTTATCAAAATTGATAAAGATTCCTTGCGCAGTTTCCGGTCTCATGTAAGCAAGACCTGATTCATCCTCTACTGGACCAAGGAAGGTTTTAAGCAAACCAGAAAATTGACGCGGTGTTGTGAATTTTCCTTTGTTGCCGCAGTTGGGACAGTTAACTTCTTCTAGTGATTGAGGTTTGCGGTTGTGCTTCGCCTCAAAAGCTTCTTCTAAGTGATCTGCCCTGTAACGCTTATGGCAATCGGTGCACTCTGTTAGTGGATCGGAGAAAGTTTCGACGTGACCGGATGCTTCCCAAACTTCACGCGCCAGAATCACGCAGGAGTCGAGACCAACAACATCCTCACGTCCCATAACCATGGACTTCCACCATTGGCGTTTAACGTTGTTTTTTAACTCCACACCGAGTGGACCGTAATCCCAAGAGGCGCGTAACCCGCCATAAATTTCAGATGACGGATAAACGAATCCGCGACGTTTTGCTAGACCAACAATTGTTTCTAAACGATCTTGTGCCATGGTGTTCTCCATCCGGCTGGCTGTCGGCGGTGCGCACCGGTCGCAGCAATCTCACCGTTGATGATGAAGGCTGGGCGCAGAGCGCAATTTTAGCCCCCAAACACGCTCAACTTGAGCCTATTTTTGGAAATGAAAATCATTTTCATTTTCTGCTATCGTCCCGGTATGAACCTTGCAATCATTCTCGCCGCTGCCACCGCCCTTGCCACCGCTGCCGGAGGACTGCTGGCACTGCGCGCCAAAGATCGCCTGCATCTTGTGCTTGGACTTGCTGCCGGTCTGTTACTTGGACTCGTCGCCTTTGATTTATTACCGGAAATATTCGCAATGTCTCAATCTGAATTCCTGGGTGCGCCCGCAGTTTCGATTGCACTCGTGTCTGGATTTTTATTGCTTCATATCTACGAGCGCGCTTTCGGTTCCCATGAGCCAGCCGAGTCAGAGTATGGGCACGATCATGAACACTCAATAAATGTTGCTGGCGGACTTGGCGCACTTGCTATGGGTGGCCATGTATTTCTTGATGGCTTGGCGCTCGGCGTTGCATTCACAATTGATGAGAAGCTAGGAATAGCGGTCTTTGTGGCGCTTTTGGTTCACGCTTTTAGCGACGGATTAAATACCGTTTCACTATTAATCAAAAGTGGTAAGTGGACTAAAAAAGGCGTCTGGTTGTTGGGCGTTGATTCGCTGGCTCGAATCAGCGGTGCAGCACTTGGAACCTCACTTGCGCTAAATGAAGACTTTACAGCCATTTACTTGGCAGCCTTTTCCGGAATCTTGATTTATCTTGCAACTAGTCACATCCTTCCTGAAGCACATGCTCGACACGCATCACGTTGGACCTTGGTTGCAACAATCGCCGGCGTTGCAATCATGTGGGGCTTAGTAAGCCAGCTGCATGGATTACATAATCACGGGTCTGACACTCATGTCGACAGTCACGTGGATGGACATGTTGATAATCATGATGAAGGCCATGATGAAGGAAAGAAAGATTCTCATGATGGACATGAAGACGATAACCACAAACACAATGAATAAATCTGAGATTAAAGTAATTGGCGTACTTGAAAGAGTGGGTGGCTTCGCCTCCGCTCAGGAGCTCTATCAATTGCTCCAAAGAGGCGGAGAATCAATCGGTTTAACCACCGTTTATCGTGCTTTGCAGTCCCTGGTGAGTGACAAAATCGTGGATCAGCTGCGCCGAGAAGATGGTGAGGCTATCTATCGATTGTGCGGCGATAATCACCATCACCACTTAGTCTGCAAACAGTGTGGTTCTACCGTTGAAATCGAAGGAAGCGCAATTGAGCGTTGGACCAAATCAATCGCTGAAGAACATGGTTTTCGCGAAGTTGGTCATACCGCAGAAATCTTTGGCATTTGCCCTAAATGTTGAGTTGAAAACCAATCTGCTCAAGCTTTTGTAGATTTGATTGCGTCGCTGGAATGACCCAACGTTTATATCCCTCATTCTCAAACTCCAAAATCAATACCGGGTTCCTTTTATAGACAACACAGAAATCCTTACCTTTTCTGTGTCTCATGGTTCCCAACATAATTACATAAGGAAATCCTGTACCTGGTGCCCTAATGCCACGAAGTACTTTCATGGTCCAAGGTTTGGAATCAAAAGAAATTTCCCGCAGATTTGCAATCGCTGCTCGAGGAGATCTACCAAAAGCACCCAAACATTCAAGCCGACTTAACTTGTAAGTTAGATTTTCCCCTTCAATTTCTAACATGGCTGCATTTAATCAAAAATTGGGCCGACGTTGCGACTGCGTTTAATCTCAAAAAAACCTGGGTAACTTGCAACCCCTACAACTCCATCCCACAGACGTCCAGCTTCTTCGCCTTTAGGTGCTGGCGAAATCACCGGACCGAAGAATGCAACTCCATTAACGGAAATGATGGGAGTTCCAACATCATTTCCAACTAGAGAAATTCCTCTTTCATGACTTTCGATAATCATCGCATCCAACGATTCATCATTCATTGCAACTGCTAACTCTGGGCTTAATCCAACTTCACTCAAGGCCGCCGCCAATAGCTCCTTAGATACCTTCTCTTTCTTAAGGTGAATCCGAGAGGAAATCGCGGTGTACATCGGAAGAGTTATTCCGGCGCCACTCTCCTTCTGGGCCGCAGCGATTACGCGTGTGCAGTGCCAAGACGGCAACAACTTGGCTTTGTAATCATCAGACATTTCTTTGTTGCGATTTAAATGGGCTAAAGAGAAAAGGTTCCATTGCACCGAAAAATCCCGGACTTTTTCAACCTCCAGAATCCACCTAGAGGTCATAAAGGCCCACGGACAAAGTGGGTCAAACCAAAACTCGGCACTTGTTTTTGTCATCATCAAGCCTTTCCAAATCGACGGTTACGGTCTGCATAGATTTCAATCGCTTTCCAAAGCGTTTCCCGGGTCACATCAGGCCACAAAACATCGAGGAAAACCATTTCTGCATAAGCAGATTGCCACAAAAGAAAATTAGAGGTCCTTTGCTCCCCCGATGATCGCAAGAACAGATCAACGTCACTCATTTTTGGCTCATCCAAGTACTTTGCAAAAACTTTTTCATTTATCTGCTCCGGCTTTAACTTCTTGCGCGCGACATCTTTAGCCAACTTTGAAGCCGCATCTGCTATTTCAGCTCTCCCGCCATAGTTAACACACATGTTTAGGGTCAGAACTTTGTTCTTTGCGGTCATCTCCTCAGCAATTTCCAGCTCTTCAATGACCGACTTCCAGAGCTTTTGCGGTCTTCCTACCCATCTAACTCTCACCCCCATGCGATTCATTTCATCGCGGCGTCTTCTAATAACATCACGATTAAATCCCATAAGGAACTTCACCTCTTCGGGAGATCTGCGCCAATTCTCAGTCGAAAAGGCAAAGGCAGAGAGCTCTTTTACGCCAATCTGAATTGCACCTTCAACTACATCAAATAATGCGCCCTCTCCTTTTTCATGACCTTTAGTGCGCGGCAGACCTCTCTTTTTTGCCCATCTTCCATTGCCATCCATTACTAACGCAACATGGTTTGGAACTTTGTCTCGAGGCAATTTGGGTGGCTTCATGAACTTGCTCGCTCGACCATAGGTAGGGAGCGCAACCCCTTTTCTAAATGCCACTGCAAATACGCCGCAACTAAACCTGATGCTTCTCGACGATGTCTAATCTCGCTGATATCTGCGCTATCCCAGTCGCCCGTAAGTAAATCAGACATTAAACGCAAAGTTTCAATTGATGGAGTTGCAGATGCTGATGGTTTGCAGTTAACACAAACCGATCCGCCACCAACTAATGAAAAGTACTTGTGTGGACCTGGCGCTTCACAGCGGGAACAAATTGTCATGGATGGCGCATATCCGGCAATTGAAAGTGATCGAAGTAGGTAGGCATCAAGAATTAAAGACGGGTCATGCGATTCATGAGCTAAAGCTTTCAAAGCACCCGTCAAAAGCAAAAACTGTTGGCGAGATGGTTCGCCCTCATTTGAAGTAAATCTTTCCGCAGCCTCTAATATCGCAGAGCAGATAGTCCACTTCTGATAATCGTGAGAAATCACATCACCAAAATTCTCTAAGCTCTCAACTTGAGTTACTACATCAAATGTTTTACCGGTGTAGAGCTGAATATCAACAAAGCTTGCTGGTTCTAATCGTGCGCCAAACTTGGATTTGGTTCGTCGTACACCTTTTGCTACAGCCCGAATTCGACCATGCTCACGACTTATCATTGTGACAATGCGGTCGGCTTCACCCAATTTTTGGGTGCGAATTACTACCGCCTGATCCCGATACAAAGCCACGAGCACAAGGTAATTGAAACTACTTGCGAAGTGCGCGATTTACCGCCGAAATCACCGCTTTAAGTGAGGCGGTTGTGGTTGATGGGTCAATTCCGACTCCCCAATAGGTCCCGCCATTGACTGTGCACTCCAAGTAAGCGGCAGCGTTTGCATCACCACCCGCGCTCATTGCATGCTCGTAGTAATCAGCAACCTGAACATCAATTCCATGAGATTGCATCACTCGACAGAAGGCGGAAATCGGACCGTTGCCTTCTCCGGAAAGAGTTATCTCTTTCTTATTATCGAGTAGTTCGACGCTAAGTTTTACATTCTTGTCTGCTGAACTGCTCTGGGTAAGCCCAACAAATCTGAATCGTCCCCATTGATTATCTTCGGCCGGCAAATATTCATCAACAAATATGCGCCACATCTGCTCGGGGAAAACCTCTCCGCCTTGATCATCGGTGTGACCTTGAATCACCTGACTAAATTCAATCTGCAATCTTCTTGGTAAATCTAATTGGTGTTCAGTTTTCATGATGTAGGCAACTCCACCCTTTCCAGATTGGGAGTTGACGCGAATCACTGCTTCATATGAACGTCCAATATCTTTTGGATCAATTGGCAGGTATGGAACCGCCCAAGTGAATTCATCTATCGGTTTACCTGCTGCCTTTGCATCATTTGCCAGATGTTCAAAACCTTTTTTAATGGCATCTTGGTGTGATCCACTAAATGCTGTGAAAACCAAGTCTCCGCCATACGGGTGACGTTCTGGAACCCTTAACTGATTGGCATATTCCACAGTGCGACGAATCTCTGGAATATCGCTGAAATCAATCATTGGATCAATTCCGTGACTCAACAAATTAAGACCCAAGGTCACAAGACACACATTGCCGGTTCGCTCGCCATTTCCAAACAAAGTTCCTTCAATGCGATCTGCGCCCGCCAAATATCCCAATTCTGCAGCAGCAACACCTGTTCCACGATCATTATGTGGGTGCAAACTCAAAACAATGCTGTCGCGATACTTAAGGTTACGGTGCATCCATTCGATTGAATCGGCATAGACATTGGGGGTCGCCATTTCAACGGTGGCTGGCAAATTAATAATGGTTTTCCATTCGGGGGTTGGTTGCCAAACATCATTAACTGCGTTGCATACCTCAAGCGCGAACTCCAGTTCGGTGCCGGTATAGGACTCTGGCGAGTACTCAAAAGAAATCTTGGTCCCTGGAACTGTGCTCATTAGCTCTTTGCATAGCTTTGCGCCGTCAACTGCAATCTTTTTGATGCCCTCTTTATCGAGTCCAAAAACAACTCTGCGCTGCAAGGTGGAGGTTGAGTTATAAAGATGAACTACAGCTTGCTTTGCACCCACCAAAGATTCATATGTGCGCCGGATTAGGTTTTCTCGAGCCTGAGTCAAAACTTGGATTGTTACATCCTCTGGGATCAAACCATCTTCAATTATTTTTCTGACAAAATCAAAATCTGTTTGGCTGGCGCTGGGGAATCCAACTTCAATTTCTTTGTAGCCCATTTTCACCAACAAGTTAAACATCGCCAGTTTTCGCGGAACATCCATTGGATCAATCAAGGCCTGATTGCCGTCTCGCAAATCTACCGAGCACCACTGAGGCGCCTTGGACATTTGTTTTTCTGGCCAGGTGCGGTCACTCAACACCACTGGCACAAAAGAGCTGTAACGCTGCTTTGGCATCACAGATGGTCTTTGTTCTGGAAAATTCACTTGCTAACTCCTTAAATCGAATTGGGTTGTACCGGATTAATTAACCGGTTCAGCAAAACCCCGCAGCGAGGAGACCGGTTAATTGGCCTCGCCACGGCAGCGAAGAAGGAGTGTGTTGAGAAGAAGCAATTCGCTGCGTTTCATGTCGACAGATTACCTAACCATTTAGAGAACTGGCAAGTATCGATCAAGCTCGAATGCGGTTACCTGTTTTTGATACTCCTGCCATTCGGCACGTTTATTTCGCAAGAAGTATTCAAATACGTGCTCGCCTAAGGTGTAGCGGACTAGCTGGCTCTGCTCCATATGTGAAATCGCTTCATTGAGATTGGCCGGCAACGTCTTGGGATCTGAGATTTTCTCTAATGCATAACCTGCTTCAACACCCTTTAAACCTGCAGCGATTGTGACCGCGAAAGCCAAATAAGGATTGCATGCAGAGTCAGGTGCTCGAAATTCAATTCTGGTGGAGTTTTCTTTTTTGGGCTTATACATAGGGATTCGAATCATCGCATCGCGATTTTCTTTACCCCAGGAAATCTTCGCCGGCGCTTCTCCTCCACCATGGATTCTCTTGTAGGAGTTAACCCATTGATTGGTAACTGCGATGAATTCCGGTGCATGTTTGATTATGCCGGCGATGAAAGATCGACCAATTTGAGAAAGTTGATCCTCTTTGCCCGCCTCATAGAAAGCATTTTTCTCGCCTTGGAAAAGTGAGAAATGTGTGTGCATTCCAGATCCAGCGTGCTCAGTAAATGGTTTAGGCATGAAGGAGGCATGAAATCCTTGATCTAACGCCACTTCTTTTATGGTGTGACGGAAAGTCATTATGTTGTCCGCGGTGCTTAAAGCATCGGCATAACGCAAATCAATTTCTTGTTGGCCAGGCGCGCCTTCATGATGACTAAATTCAACAGAGACCCCCATTGCTTCCAACAGGGTAATTGCTTGTCTACGGAAATCATGTCCGACCGCTGTTGGTGTGTGATCAAAGTAGCCGCCGTAATCAACTGGAGTTGGTTTAACCCCTGCAACTGGAGCATCTTTAAACAAAAAGAACTCAATCTCTGGATGGGTGTAGCAAGTAAAACCCATCTCCGCAGCTTTATTTAGAGTTCGCTTCAAAACATTACGTGGATCAACAGGAGATGGGGTGCCATCTGGCAGCGTAATGTCACAGAAAATTCTGGCTGCTCCTGGCTTTTCAGTACGCCATGGCAAAATAGAAAATGTTGCTGGATCTGGTTTAACCAACATGTCAGATTCAGTGCCACGAGCAAAGCCTTCAATCGCAGAGCCATCAAAACCAATTCCTTCAGCAAAGGCGTTTTCCAACTCCGGCGGCGCAATCGCAACTGATTTCAAAAAGCCCAAAACATCGGTGAACCAGAGACGCACAAAACGAATATCGCGCTCTTCAAGAGTGCGTAAAACGAACTCTTGCTGCTTCACCAGAGATGATGAGTCTTGACTGTTTGCTGACATGAGCCGAAGTGTGCACTGCTTGAGTTACGGCAATGTTACAAAAAGCCCGCCTGGCAAGCGAGAAGAGCTAGATTGAAAACATCTCCGAAGCATCGACATCGGTGCGTTCGGCAACATCGCGGGTGACGACTGAATTGGCGCTGATACGAGCACCTGTCCCCACGGTGACATTTCCCAATACTCTCGCACCAGCGCCAATCACAACTTTGTTGCCAATGGTTGGATGACGCTTTCCATTATCAAAGGAACGCGCACCCAAAGTGACATCGTGATAAATCATCACGTCATCACCGACTACAGCGGTCTCTCCAATAACAACACCCATGCCGTGGTCGATAAAGAATCGCCGACCGATTCTCGCGCCCGGATGGATCTCGATACCTGTTGCAGTTCTTACCCAGTTCGCATAGATGCGCGCTAACAACTTTAAACCGCGTCGCCACAAGAAGTTTGCGATGCGATAACCCCAGATGGCATGTACACCTGGATAGGTCAACGCGACCTCTAGTCGATTACGCGCTGCTGGATCGCGCTGCAACGCGGTATCGAGGTCTTCAATAATGCGCTTCAACACTTAAGCATCCATCAAATCTTGATAAAGAATTGTTGAGAGATATCGCTCGCCAAATGAAGGAATGATTACGACGATATTTTTTCCGGCAAACTCACTTCGCTTAGCAACTTGTGCTGCGGCCCAAAGCGCTGCACCGGATGAGATTCCAGCCAGAATTCCTTCTTCAGCAGCTGCACGGCGTGCATACTTAACAGCGTCCTCCGCTGCAACATCGATTACCTCATCGTAAACGCCACGATCCAAAATTGGCGGAATGAAGTTTGGTCCGATTCCTTGAATCGGATGTCCACCAGGATTTCCACCATTAAGAATTGGTGAAGCAGCCGGCTCTACAGCAAATATTTTTACTTCAGGTTTACGCGACTTTAAAACCTGACCAATTCCGGTAATGGTTCCACCGGTACCAATTCCGGCAACTACAACATCTACTTGGCCATCGGTATCTCGCCAGATTTCCTCAGCGGTTGTTTTACGGTGAATTTCCGGGTTTGCATCATTTTCAAATTGACGCACCAAGACCGCACCATTTGCGCCTAATTCCTCAGCTTTTGCAACAGCGCCTTTCATGCCCTCTGATGCCGGAGTAAGTACTAACTCTGCTCCAAAAGCCCGCAGTAAGGCACGACGCTCTTTTGACATGGACTCTGGCATGGTCAAGATTGTTTTGTAACCACGAGCTGCACCAACCATGGCAAGTGCGATTCCAGTATTACCGGAGGTCGCTTCAACGATGGTTCCACCTGGTTTTAATTGACCGCTTTTTTCTGCAGCATCAACCATCGCAATTCCAATGCGATCCTTAACAGTGCTTGTTGGGTTATAGAACTCAAGCTTGGCATAAACATTTGCTTGTGAACCATCGGTGATTCTGTTCAGTCTCACTAACGGGGTATTTCCAAAGACCTCTGTAATGTTGTTGTAAACCTTCACTGCATTCTCCTAATAATAGAAATTGACTGGGCAAATAACGGCAAACTTTTGCTGCAAGAAAAAAGCAGCGAGATTACTTACAGCAGCCGCAGGAGTTTGCGCGGCCAAAATCGATTACGCGACGGCGGGTAAAGAACCATTGACGAATCGAGAACATGGCTGAATTTTAATAAATAATGTGAAATGCGCTAATTGCAAATCATTTGCAAACTAGCTTTACCGCTCTTTCCTTACCGCTCTTTCCACCGCGAGGTCATGGGGAGACGTCGATCTTTACCAAATGCAATAGCGGAGACCTTTGGTCCAGGTGGGTATTGCCGTCTCTTGTATTCGGCACGATCAACCATCGCAATCACCTTATCTACCAAATCTTGACTGAAGCCAGCGGCGACTAAAGCTGCGGCATCGCCATTTTTATCAACATACAAATCTAGAAGCCGATCTAAAAGCTGATACTCCGGCAAGGAATCAGAATCCTTTTGGCCCGGGCGCAATTCAGCGCTGGGCTCCTTTGAAATTGAGCTTTCCGGAATTGGTGGAGTCTGATTATTTTTGCGGGCGGTTTCGTTACGCCACTTAGCAAGATTCCAAACATCTACCTTGAAAACATCTTTGATTGGGGCAAATCCGCCTACGGCATCGCCATAAAGCGTGGAGTAGCCAACCGCCAACTCAGATTTATTGCCGGTCGCCAAAATTAAATGTCCTTCTTGATTTGAGATTCCCATTAACAAGGAGCCTCTAACTCTCGCCTGAACATTTTCCTCTGCCAAACCCGTTAATTCCGTCGCAGCTTTAAAACTCTGCACAACTGGCTCAATCTCTATTACGCGGTACCCGATTCCAAGGTTGTTTGCTAAATCCTTGGCATCAGTAAGTGAGTGTTCAGAGGAGTATTTGCTAGGGAGAGAAACGCCAAAAACTTTATCTTTGCCAAGCGCATCTACCGCAATCGTCGCAACAAGTGCTGAGTCGATTCCACCAGAGAGTCCAAGCGCCACTGATTTAAAACCATTTTTCAAAACATAATCCCGCAAACCAGTTACTAGCGCCTGCCAAATCTCTTGCGCCTCAGGTATGCGCTGTGCGATTTGATTTACCGAAGTATTTGGATGTGGGGTTTGATTTACCGAATCAGAAATAATCAAATCTGGATTGGAGGAATTTACCGCCACCTTGATATCGGTGATTCCGAGATGGCTTTGAAATTGCGGCGCTCTGGATAGCAAATCGCCGCTCTCATTAACTACTAATGAATCTCCGTCAAAAACTAGATCATCTTGCCCGCCCACCATGTTTACATAAACCAAAGGAGCGCCAATTTGGGTGACCCGTTTTTTTACCAAGGCAAGCCGAGCATCATCTTTATTTCTTTCATAAGGACTGCCATTAGGCACTAAAACAAGGCCAGGTGTGCGTTTGGCTAATTCCGAAACTGGTCCAAGGTCCTGCCAGATGTCTTCACAAATTGCGATTCCAATATCAACTCCACGAAACCTAACCACCAGAGAATCAGTTCCGGGGGCGAAGTTTCTGAACTCATCAAAGACGCCATAATTTGGTAAATGGTGTTTTACATATCGAGCTTTGATTTTGCCATCATGGATCAGAGCCACAGCATTTAACGGCTTAGCCCCTTCATCAAGGTATCCGACAACTGCCAACATTTCCCCCGCGCCAAGCTCTTTAATCTCGCTGGCCAGTTGAGCAACTTTGTCTTTAGAGGCTTGGCGAAAGGCTGGACGTAAAGCTAGATCTTCTACTGGGTACCCAGTTAAAACCATTTCTGGAAAAACTATTACATCAACGCTCTGATCTTTAGCCTTTGCGATTTCTGCTTTGATTAACTCGGAATTTCCAATCAAATCCCCAACCACTGGATTGATTTGAGCCAGCCCGATTCGCAACACGGTATTGCCTGCGTTGGTCTTCGATCCGGGTATAGGCACAGTTCAAGAGTACCGATAGACTTCAACTCATCATCCCGGGGACCGCACCTGCGGCCTCGAGGAAAGGAAAAAATGGCACGTTTTACGATTGCAGATCTTGCTGCCTGGAAGAAGGCTGGCAAGAAATGGGCAATGCTCACCTCTTATGACTCCGTTACCGCTTCAGTTTTTGATGAGGCTGGGGTTCCAGTTCTGCTGGTCGGCGATAGCGCCGGGAACAACTTTCTAGGCGAGGAAAACACCATTCCGGTCACTGTTGAGGAGTTAATTCCACTGGCCCGGGCGGTGGTTCGCGGTTCGGAAAAGGCTCTTGTTGTAGCTGATCTGCCATTTGGCTCCTACGAGGTTAGCGCTGAACAAGCACTTCAAACTGGAATTAGATTTTTAAAGGAAGCAAAGGCTCACGCGGTAAAACTCGAAGGTGGAGTTCGAGTAAGTGAGCAGATTAGAAATTTAGTAAAACATGGAATCCCGGTGATGGGCCATCTTGGAATGACCCCTCAGTCGGTAAATGCATTTGGCGGATTCAAAGTTCAGGGACGAAATGAATCAGGGGATGCGATTTTGGCCGATGCTCTTGCATTGCAAGAGGCTGGTTGCTTTGCTCTGGTTTTGGAGCTGGTTCCCGCAGAGCTAGCCCAGCGAATTACAGATGCCTTAAATATTCCAACCATTGGAATTGGTGCAGGCATCTATTGTGATGCCCAGGTTTTAGTTTGGACAGATTTGATGGGTCTCACCAAGAAGCCACCACGATTCGCACGGGCCTATAAAGATTTGCGTTCTGAAATGATTGCTGGCGCTAAGGCCTGGATAACAGATGTAGAAAATCAGCAGTTCCCTGCTGAGGCTGAAACCTTTCACTAAAAGATAGACCTACACTTAACTGTGCGGCAATACGCAATAGACCTCTCTCCCTTACGTAAGTATCGGGATTTCCGACTGCTCTGGGTCGCAGGATTTTTCTCCTACTTCGGCTCGATGATTACCTTTGTTGCACTGCCTTTTCAAATCAAAGAGCTGACAAACTCATATTGGGCGGTTGGTCTGATTGGAGCGGTGGAAATAATCCCGCTGATTATCTTCGGTCTTTACGGTGGAGTTTTGGCTGATTACGTAGATCGCAAAAAGATGATTTGGTTGACCGAGTTTGGCACCCTAATTGCAACCGTAATTCTTTTCCTAAACTCATTACGAGATGAACCAAGCGTAATCTTGCTTTTCATTGTTGCGGCGATTTTCGCTGCCCTGAGTGGACTTAAGCGGCCTAGTCAGGATGCAATTTTGCCCCGTTTGGTAAATCACGAGGATTTGCCTAGCGCTAGCGCATTGATGAGTTTGCGATGGCAATTCGGCGGCATAGTTGGACCATCTGCTGGCGGCTTCATAATCGCAAGTCACGGCGCCGGAACCGGTTACTTAATTGATTGTTTAACTTTTATTGTTTCACTCGCTCTTCTATGGCAGGTGCGCAGCGTTCCTCCATTAAGTAAATCAACACCCCCATCAGTTGCCTCACTTATGGAGGGCATTGGTTATGCATTCCGTCGCAAAGATCTTCTAGGTACATATGTTGTAGATCTTGCGGCGATGTTTTTGGCTATGCCGATGGCGCTGTTTCCATTTTGGGCCGATGCTCTTGGTGCTCCATACGCTTTAGGATTTTTTTACTCCTCAATAACTATTGGAGCTGCGGTAGTAACTCTGGCAAGTGGCTGGATGCGCAACTATCCGCATCACGGTAGGGCTGTTGTTTTCGGAGCGCTTGGTTGGGGTGTCGCAATTACCATCGCCGGAACCTCCAACTCGCTGCCCGTTGTCATTACTTGCTTAGTTATTGCCGGCGCCTTTGATCAAATTAGCGCCTTGTTCCGAGGTTTTATTTGGAACCAATCGATTCCCGATGAATTAAGAGGGCGCCTGGCTGGAATTGAAATGCTCTCCTATTTACTGGGGCCACTTGGTGGACAAGCAAGAGCCGGTGGAATGGCCGCTATGACATCACTTCGAACCTCCATTGTTGGGGGTGGATTACTTTGCATTGGTTTTGTGGCAGCGATTGCAGCAACCATGCCCAAGTTCCGTAACTACGATGTCAGAACCAATGAATTTGCGGTCCAACAGGCAAAAATCCGTCAAAATTTGGAAAAAAAGTAAAAAATTTTTTTAGTTACCCCTCGGTATTTACACCCTCTTTTTTCCCGCTAAAACCAAAAAATCACCAAAATCCTCATTTTTACGCGTGAAAAATCAGATTTTTTGGGGTCAAAAAACTCCAAATGCACATTTTTTGCAAAAAATAAATCGCGACACGCAGGCGGTTTTTTTGCGCAAAATAGTGGAAAGTTTCCGTAATAACTGTCACGATTTGCCCTGAACAGGTTCGGTGACGGATCGGACCTCTCTGAAAGGAAATCTACGTGGCTGCAAAGCGTCGTAAGAAAGCTGCTGCTAAGACTGCAGCACCAAAGCGTCGTCGTAAGAAAGCTGCTGCTAAGGCTGCTGCTCCAAAGCGTCGTCGTAAGAAAGCTGCTGCTAAGAAGGCAACAGCTAAGAAGGCTGCTCCAAAGCGCCGCAAGAAAGCTGCTGCTAAGAAGGCAACAGCTAAGAAGGCTGCTCCAAAGCGTCGTAAGAAAGCTGCTAAGAAGGCTGCAAAGTAATCTAGCAACTGAATTACAGAAAAAGCCCGGCTGCATATGCGCCGGGCTTTTCTCTATTTAATTCCACTACTTCTTGTTTTCCTTGCTCTCTTCAATAAACTGTTTTCTGAGCTCCTCGGTTACGTGGTCAAAGATTCCGGCCAGCGCCTCTTGCTCCTTCACCGATAGCTGATCGATCAATCTCTTTCGCACACTCTCGACATGGCTTGGGGCTGCAGCCACAATTGCCTTCCATCCCTTTTCAGTCATTACCGCCCAATAACCGCGACGGTCTTCGACACATTCTTCGCGGCGAACCCAGCCAGCATTTTCCATAACCTTCATGCGATGCGAAAGTCGAGATTTTGAAAGCATTGCTAATTCAGCAAGTTCGCTCATTCTCATTCTGCGACCAGGTGCTTCAGATAATTGAGCCATCACTTCATAATCCGCCATTGTTAAATCGTGGCCATCAAGATCAGTATCAAGAGCATCGAGTAAACGTCGCGATGCGATTATGTACGCTCGCCAAGCCTTCATTTCTCGGGCATTTAACCAACGTGGTGCGCTCTTTTTTGGCATGCGCCAAGAGTACGGGAAAAGTCATTTAGTTGAAAGTTGAACAAGATAATTGGAGTCTTCAACTAATTTTGAGTTCGCAATCTATGCTTAGTGAATGACCGAAGAGATTATGGAACAGACAAATCCAACTCGACCAGCCAGATGGCGTTGGTTTTTAGGCGCCGGAATGATTGTTGCTGGTTGGCAGTTTGTCGGACTAGTCCTAACCATCGGTGCAGCCGGGTACTTTGGTTACGACCTAGAAATTCTGTTTTCGACCGATGAGAGTGAAATGGCGTTGGTGCGAACTCAGCCGGCCTGGAGCACTGCAGCCACCGTACTGATCTCATTCATACCATTATTTGTCTTTACCATTTTGGCTTACAGATTCATTTTGAATCGCCCAGTGAAAAAACTCTTTACTGCTCATGAAAAGTACTCTTGGCGTGCCACCTGGATTGGATTTGCTTGCATGTCCCTGATTCTGCTCACCTTTGGCGGCGCAGATATTTTGCTTAATCCGGACGGTTACACATTTGCTTGGAAAAAGGCGGCCTTTTTCTCCTATCTCATAATTGCCTTTACCTTGCTTCCAATTCAGACCACCGCAGAGGAGCTCTTCTTTCGGGGCTGGCTACAACAATGGCTTGATAACGGTCGGAGAAAGAATTGGGTTGTCTCGCTTATTGGAGGCATCCTATTTGCCGCTCCACACATGGCTAACCCTGAGGTTTCAGGCAATGATCTTTATCTGCCGCTGGTCAGCTATGGGGCAACAGGCTTCATGTTGGCCTGGGTTACCTATCGGGATAAAACTTTGGAGATTGCAATTGGCGCCCACTTTGCAAATAACTTTTTGACCGCGATCTTTGTATCAACCGCCGATTCCGCACTTCCCTCGGTCAGTCTTTTCACCACGCCAGCTGTTTCATGGGGTCCGGCGGCCGTAGTTTCCGTTGTTATGGTTCCCATTTTCATTTGGCTGACCAGCAAATGGCGCGCTAAAGTCTTGGTATGACTCAAAAAAGCGGTATTTTTCAAGGCAATTTCAAATCATCAATCCGAGCCCAGGATGACATGTATCGCCATGTAAATGGTGGATGGCTGGATGTCGCTGAGATTCCATCTGATCGTGCCGCCGACGGGGCCTTCTATTTTCTGCGTGATGAATCAGAGAAGAATGTCCGAGCAATTATTGAAGAGCTCGCTAAATCCGCAGGTCCAGCAGGAAGCAATGCGCAGAAAATTGGCGATCTGTATGCGGATTTCATGGATGAAGCAGAGATAGAGAAATTAGGCATCAATCCAATCGCTGGTGATTTGGAGCAGGCCCAGGGTTTCAAGGATTTAGCCGAGTTCACCGCTCTGCTTGGAAAGTTTGAATCACGGGGACTGGGTGGATTTTTGAATGGCTGGGTAACAGCTGACGCATCAGATCCCAGTACAAATATCGCCTACATCTATCAAGGTGGAATCAGTCTTCCTGATGAGGCTTACTACCGCGAAGACACTCATGCCGAGGTACGAAGCAAGTTAACAACCCACATTGCGCGCATGTTTGAACTAGCCGGAATTTCAGAAGGCGTTGTCCACGCTGCTCGCATTCTCGAGTTAGAGACAGAGATTGCCTCATATCACTGGGATACGGTCCGTA
>VFQT010000967.1_pt1 | contig 37882 bp, 35 predicted proteins | sample 3512381 | NCBI WGS metagenome assembly VFQT01 (sample SAMN10412376, study PRJNA504923) | tailings metagenome | isolation source: Relicate 2 Philex TSF3 active mining site | place: Philippines: Tuba, Benguet | collected 2017-08-29 | reverse complement strand
TAACCGATTGGTACAGTGGCCTCGTAAGATGAAGCAGTATAACCGATTGGTACAGAGGCTGAAGCAGTATAACCGGGTGGCACAGTGGATGAAGCAGTATAACCGAGTGGCACAGTGGTTGAAGCAGTATAACCCATTGGTAAGGAAGGCGCAGTAAAACCTTTATTCTCTAAAGTTGTGTTTTGAGAGGACGAAGTTATGTTTGTTCCTAAAAAAAGACCTTGAGAAGTGGATGCTACAGGACTCTTCTTGGAAGCGGGAGCTTGAGGACTCTTCTTTGAAGCGGGAGCTACAGGACTCTTCTTGGAAGCGGGAGCTTGAGAAGTGGATGGTGGAATACTCTTTTTGGATGCCTTTTGTTTTGTGAAAGTTGGTGTTAAAGAGGTTGGAAAATATTGACTTGAAGGATTGATATATAAATCATTTTTTTTATAAATCAATGTAGGATTTGGATTCATTGAATCAAAATCAGAGAGTAGATATCTACCTTTTCTAAAGAATATTATTTTCGAAATAAAAATAAACTTATTTATAAGTAGAAGAAGTAATTATTATTCAACATGCTCTTGTCTCCATATCAACAAAGCGAAATTGTGATTGGAACGATTATCTTTGCGATTTTATATGTAATATTTCGTACCTTCTTCATGAAGAGTACGTATATGTATTTTGATATTTTATACTCTACTTTTGCCATTTTTGTCATCTTATTTTTGAAACACTTTATTGCTAATTATTATCAAATTCAAACTCAAACCATATAATTTAGGAACAAATAGAAATAAAAATCATTATTATAGATAGGAATCATTTGAATATAAATATGTATCAATCACTCTTTATTATTACCTTTTTTATTATTTTTGCTACCTACTTTATTCAAAATAAAGCGGGATTACACTACTTTATGGAGAAGGATCAATATTTTGAACTCTTCTTTGCTTCCCTTTTACTTGTACTCTTCTTTGGATACTTTCAGATGTTGATGAGTGGTAACTCCTCTTATTTACCTGCTTCACTTCTGATAACAACCTTCTTCTTAATTTGGTACTTTTTTACAAAAACGATCGTAAATACGATTCATCGCGATCAGAATTTAGTTCTTCATACTACATAAGCAATCATAAAAAATATATAAAGAGAGAGTAGAATCATTTATATAAAAAGTATGATTACAAAATATTATATTTTAACACCTTCACAAAAGGTTGAAATCTTTACACTTACAATACTCTTCTTTATCTTCTTCTTACTCTTAAAACCACTCTTCTTTGGAGAACCATTTCATGGAGAGTATGTAGGAACTATAACTCTTCTCTTCTTTGTTTGGTATGGTTTAACCCTCTTGATGAAAAATGGATTAATGATCTCCAATGAGAAGTTAAATCAAACCTATCTTTAATTTGATTGAATTATTTTTAGAATTTTATTGGATATAAAGAGTATGATACTATACTAGAGTATAGTATCATATAAAAATGATTCAAAAGAGTTTCGACCATCTCGATGAGCTGGATATTTTTATGAACGACCATAAATTTATTATTATTCAGGTCTCTGCGGATTGGTGTAAGCCATGTAAAACAATTACACCGCTTGTCAATGAGTATATTCAAAAACTGGAGTGTGATAAAACATTTCTCTTTTTAAAGTGTGATTTTGATACAATGAATGAGTGCGAATCGTTTATGGAAACATATCATATACAAAAGATACCACACTTTATTTTTATTGAATATGGTGTGATGACGAAATCATATACAGGGGCAAATATGGATATTTTACAAAAGGAGATCTCTGATTTTGTAAGGAAAAATCAACCTATCTCCAAAGAAGCATTTGAAAGTACCGACTTTTAACCACGGCCTTGTCCGCGACCTCCACGATGCTTACTCTTCTTCTTTGGTTCCACCTTCGTCCACTCGGATTCACGTGGCTGGAATGGGGTAATGACAAAAGGTGCTCTCTTAGGTTCAGGAGCCACGGGAGGAGCCACGGGAGGAGCTACAGGAGGAGCCACGGAAGGAGCCACGGAAGGAGCTACAGGAGGAGCCACGGAAGGAGCTACAGGAGGAGCCACGGAAGGAGCTACAGGAGGTGGTGGCACGTGTGTCACATGTGTCACATGTGAAGGAGCAGTACGTGTAGGAAGGATAAGGGAGTTTTTATCAATATTATTAAATCGAAGAGTGCGACAGAGATTATCATAACTTCGCTTCATATGAGAGTATTGAGCTGACAACGTATGATTTGACTCTTGTAGTGTTTGAATTATGTTCTCTTTAATCAATAGTTGTTGAGAGAGCTCCTGATGGGAGAGCGCATATTGATTCAGTTGTTGTTGAGCTGTTGTGATATACTCTTGAAATGAAACGAGTTGAAGTTGATAATTATGCTGTTGTACCGCCAAAATATCTTCAATATACTTCATTTGTGAATCCGTAAAGTTCATTTCATTTTGAATAATATGATTATTACTCAATACTTGCTTCTCTGTAACGTATGGTGTCGCGTGCTTTGGGATATCATCAATATCAATGTGATAGCAGAATTTATATACATAATTACCAGCTTCATCCACTGTATATACACTCACTTTACCACGCTTCTCGTTTGCGGGTGTGTAGAGATTCACATAATTCATCTCATCTACCCATTGATACATTTGCTTCGATAAGTTGTTTTGGATCACTTTGGTTCGAACCGAAGCAAACATTTTTTTTGCGATTTTTGATAAAATGTGATTTTTTTTCTTTTCTTCTTCTATTCTCATCACATGTAGCCTTTATATCCATATTGAAGTAAAATCACTTTTTTCATCTTTTTTATAAAATGATTATTTATGAAAAAGTTAAATCGTAAAAAATAAAATAAAGTGGTAAAATAGGAAGAGACCAAAAAGAAAAGTTCGCGCTTACATGGATTCCAAAAACTCTTTTTCGAAAAAAGAACATCACAAACGCAATCACAAGAAGAAGGCATATGTCGATATATGCGAAGAGATTGAAATATACGAGATTGAAGAGAAGAGTCGCAAATATTACGAAGGTTATGACTACTTTTCTCAAAAAGAGCGTGCTATTTTCGATCAAAAGTTCTCGAAACCCTTAAATAAATCACAAGATCGCTACTTTAAACTTCTTCATGACAAGAGTCAGAAGATTATCACGGCAATTGGGCCGAGTGGTACAGGAAAGACGACGCTGGCGACTGAAGTGGGAGTACGCAACTTGCTCTTGGGAAATGTTAGTAAATTAATATTGGTGCGACCCACGGTTGCGGTGGATGACGAACAAATTGGATTTCTTCCGGGTGGTTTAGAGGATAAGATGGCACCATGGCTGCGTCCTATTTATGATATACTCTATCAATTTATTTCACCGAAGGAGGTTCAAGCCATGATTGAGAATAAGGAGATTGAACTCTCTCCGCTGGCGTATATGCGCGGACGTACTTTTAAGAACTGTTGGATTGTGGCGGATGAGATGCAAAATTCAACGATCAATCAAATGAAGATGTTGCTTACACGTATCGGTCATAACACAAAATTAATCATTACCGGGGATTTAGACCAACATGACAAAGTAGGAAATGGGCGCGAGGTCAATGGCTTAGAGGATTTTGCAAATAAGATACGAAAGAAGAGGTCACATTCGATCTCTTCGGTGGAGTTCACGAATGATGATATTGAGCGCGAAGAGGTTGTGAAAGAGATTTTGGAGTTGTATCATGAAGATGATATCAAACGGTCACCTTACGCAAATGAGATACTTGCTTCGACGGAATCACTCTCTTCTTCTTCATCCAAAGAGGAAGAAGGAGAAGAAGATAAAACATAATATATTTTATTTATACATAGTAGATAATATAGGATAGATAAGATGACTTTATTTGTTCCTTCACCATCACCGAAGTCGAAAAGTATTCAAAAGGGAGAATCACGAAAAAGAGGAGATGAATTTATAAAAAGATCAAAAATGATTATTGGAGTCAAAAATCCACGTGTAATGGGCTCTTATATAAAGTATGGTTTATCAAAAGTTTGTGATATTGATATGAATGAAAAAATTCCAAAAAATAAAGGGTTAATTCATAAATATATTCAAAAACTTATTGATTATCATAAAAAAAATATAATAAAAATTACAACTTTTTATATTTATATTGAAAATCCACTTATTGATAAAATCATATCATCGTTGGGAGAGTTAAGAGTTAAAATGATAAAAGATCCTTCTGCTTCACAAAAGAGTAATTGTAAAATAGAGTATTATGTTGAAAATTTTAATTTACATATACCTGATGAATTACCTACAAATATAAAGAGTGATTTTATTTTATTACAAGAGAATTATATAAAGAGTAAAAGTATAAGTGATTATATAAAAATCATCTCTTATGTAGATCATCTAAAATATATGAATTGGAGTATGGATGATATTATAAATGGTAAAAAGATGATTCTAAATAAAGAGTACGATTTATATAATTTATTATATGAAGATTTATATATTGAAATGTATTTTCAAGATTATATCATATCTAATTTTATATCTTTTATAAAGAGTAAAGAGGAAGAGAGAAGAGAAGCTCAAGAGAAGAGAAAAAATAAAAAGAGTGAAAAAATTTCATTTGATATAACATCTATATATAATGATGATAATACAATATCTTATTATAAACTTATAAAAGCAATGGGTACATTTTGTATGATCTTGTATAGACGTATTTTAGATAAAACGAAAAACAAACATATATTAAATGGTTTGATAACATATTCAAAAAAAATATATCAATATAGAGAAAAATAGGAGTACTTAACCATCGAATATGTTTTTTAGATCATAAGATTAAATATGGTATAAATAAAAATGGTATAAATAAAGAGTTTAAAGATAAATATCAAAAAGAGTTATTACAGAAGAAGAGTAAATTAGAAGAGAGTAGTAAGAGATTATTATTTGAAATATTTGAGAAATATAATGATTTGATTTCAAATCATATGTACTTTTCTATCTTTTAATTTAGCATTTTGATAAACTCAATCTCTTTGGAGTGTTGTAATTTGTCAAAAATATGGAGCTCTGTAGCAATACTATGATACCCCGTTTTATCATGATACATCGCTAAATTATTATATACACCTTGTATATCATATTTTCGGAAGTACATATCGTACCAATAAGTTTTATCTGTATAACTTAACGTTTTATACATCAAGAATAATATTCGTTTTCGGTCACTATATCCAGAAGTACGAGCTTGATTATAAATATCCATACCACACTCAATGCGTTTTGTATTATTTTTATTAAACTCCATTCCGGAACATGTAAATAATTCACGTTTTGCGCGTTTTTGAAAAGTTGGATCAATGTAATTTATATTTTCACGATCTTCCAGATTTCCTAAAATTATATTCTTCTCAAAGATTGTATATGTGGTATTAAAAACATGTAGATTCTCTTTTAATAAGAAGAGTCCTGTACGAAACTTTCGGTATGGATTTAAATAAAATGGATCAAAAATACGATGACCTGGATAGAGTGTAAAGAATCCAAGTGGATTTTCAAGCAAACATTTTGGATTCTCACTCAAATACTTCTTATCTACCGCATGATATAAGTACGCGCCCTTTTCAATTGTACTTATATGAAATACTCGAGATAATGCTTCGTATGTCATCTTTCGATGAAGAGACGCATATAGAACTTCATTATATAAAATCTTGATTGTTTCACTTCTATTCATATACTTTTCATTTGGTTTTGTTTTCGATTCATATGCTTTTAATTCAAATCCGTCTTTATCAAAAGTGTAATCGGTTGCAATAAGATAGAGTCCTTTGGTAAAGAGAAGCAAAAGATCTTTACTCTTTTGATTTTGATTTGTTTTATGATTTTCGAAAAAGTACTTTGAAAGATGTGTGGTAGGTATATGAATTTGAAACATATGATTAAGTGGTTTTTCAGAGTATTGTGTTTTTACCATTCGTGACCAAATGATCTTTGCCCTCTTACGCTGTTCTTTTGTCATTTCATCCATATTTAAATTTGTTTTATAGAGAGGTTCTCGTTTGGGTAAAGCACCCGATGTCAAACGTATTTCCTCATAGGAGTAGATCTTCCCGGACGGATGATTATAAAAAGTAAGAATTGGATAAGAGTGAATTAAATACTCCGGATGAGGTAAAAATTCAACAGGTATCTTATTATAAACTGTACATACATACGGATGAAGTGTAAGTATCTCTTTTTGATATATTTCATGGTTTCGTAACATTTTTGCAACATCACCCTTTTGAACTTCTTTACATACTTCTTCTTGATAATATAAGACCATCATATTACGAAATATAGAGAGTGATTTATTATAATCCGATGGTAGCGGTGGAATCATTTCAAATGTACTTTTTGAAGTTGATTTTGAAGTTGATTTTGAAGTTGATTTTGAAGTTGATTTTGAAGTTGATTTTATTTTGGATGTATCCATTTCAAAAAATAGAATATACGTTTCTATTTTTAGATTATATAATTTATTCTATGATGATTTCCATTGAAATGATGAATATACAGGATAATGATCTGATAAATTGGAATAAAGTACATATGACTTTTCAACTTGTAATGAGGAGCTTTTATCTACAAATATAAAATCTGTTGCCAATCTTTGTGGATTTTTCAAATTCGTAACACGTTTAAAAATGGGTGGATACGTTGTACTATCTTTATATATTTTCATAAAGGGTATAAATGTATTTTTTGCCATACGTAATCGCAATGATTTATAATTTCCACTATACGAGTGATTAAAATCTCCACATATAATTACATTTTTTGAACGTATCTTCTGTAAAAGCGCTAAAAGTATATTCATGTTAAGACGAAATGGATCTTTCTTTTCTTCTTTTGATAATTGTTGATATAATTCATACTTACTATATGATTTTTTTAATTCAGTTAAATTATACTCCAAGTGTGTATTACATATATAAACATAGCGACTTTGATATTTGATTTTAATAATCATGATATTACGATTATAGGGAATACCAAAAAGATAATACTTTTCAATCGGTATTTTTGAAAAGATCGCATTTCCTAAATAAAAGTAACTTTCGGTTTGATTAAACATATGTGATGCATCTACATTGGCATTTGCGACTACATTATACTTATATCCATATGATTCAAAGAGAGAAGATATATATTCAAAATTCAACTTTTTAATATTTATGGATTGTGACAAATTCTTTTCAATCGCTTCTCTATTTTTAGGAACAACCTCTTGTAAGCATACTACATCTGGATTATATTGTTGAATAAATTTTATAAACTCTTCAACTCTTCTTTTGGGAAGATGATTATCTTCAACCGTACATGTTTGAACCCAATTATGTACGTTCCATGTCATCACTTTTAATCCATGAATTTGTTCTAAATCAAAATTCTTTCCATACTCTTTCTGATCTTTTTGTATATAACATTCAGTACGCTCTCCTTCGAATACATATTTGACATGATTATGAAGCATCTTCTGATACTTTTTATATCCATACTTATGGATTGTATTCATCGATGGATAAATATTTATTTTTCCAATATCATTCTCTAAAGGTGTTAAAAAATCGAGGTATGATAAAGTGGATGAACTTTTTGTTCTTTTACTCTTTAAAAAAGATAATGAATTATTCTTATTTATATTCATTTTATATCACTTCTATTATATAAAATGATTTTTATAAATATGATTTGATTTTATATCAAGTGTAGTAAAATAAATTTACATAAAGTGTAAAATCTTCTTTAATACATGCGGTTTCACAATCAATTGATACCGTGTCTTTAGATAAAAAGCAATTGTATTTACTATTTTATCCGCAATCACATCTTCTACCACATTCATCTTCTTCTCTTCATTAAAACGAGTTGTTTTTAATGGTAAATAAAGTTCTTTATCGAATAAGTGTGGATATAAGAAGCGAATCATAATTAAATCCGCAATCGATGCTGGACGTGCTCGCTCCATCCGTTTTGCCAAATCATACTCCATATCTAATACTTTTATTCCCATATACGTAATATGATACTTTGGATTATACACTAACTCATGATAACTTGTTGCTCCGTACTTCTTTGCACGTGTTTGTAATACATTGTTCCACTCTTTCGTATACTCCCCATAAAAGGGGATCGATAGGTCTATCAACTCTCCTATGCGCTCTTTGGAGAAGTACTCAATCACCTTCTTATAAAACTCTGGATTCTCTTCCTTTTCCACATGAACGTACCCATCTACATCATTCATATCACGTAATCCATATAAAAAAAGAATAATTGAACTCATAAAGAGGTAATGAAGACGCTCTTCCGTGCTATACAATTGTGTTAGTATATTCTTTAATGAATTCAATACTTGTTGTGAATAACGAAGATGAATAAATGTGTGTAGATTCTGCTCTTCTAAAAACGCAATGTTTCGAGGATTTAATAAAAGTTGAATATAATCATGTGCTTCTAATTGTGTATCATTAATATGGCAAAAGTCGTGTTCTCGAACACCATTCTTTGCGTTGATTTCACTCTTGGGTACATCTTTAAGCCAAATGTTCCGGATTTTACCTTTAAAAGGTGTGGATGATCCCCGTATTTCGATGGGTTTCGTATTCTCATAAAAGAGTACATAAAAACTCTTCTTCTCATCATTTCGATACTTTTCATCATCTTTTACCGTCCATCCCAATCGTTTTACTTTATACTCAATTTGTTCGACCTTCTTCATACGTGGTGCTTGGGCGTAATAGTGATAAAGCAAATTACACGCTCCCTTTGTACTCAACTCCATCTTCTTGATATAATAAATATTTCCATTCTCCAAAAGTAGTTCTAATAACTCCTTCTTCTTCTCTTCACTCCACATTGCTTTCGGATAAATGGTAATCACATTCATATTTGGACGACTTAATAAGTAGTACATCAACATCTGCTCCTCGTCGACCGAAAGCGTTCCATGAATGTCATTGTCAAAGTAGAAGTTGCTTTTTGATTTAGATTTAGATTTTGATTTGGAATTCTCTTTTTCTTTCACTCCACCTTTTAAACTCTTGATAGGACGAATGGATTGAAGTGCTTCTTGAAAATAAAGGATCTCTGGACTCTTTTCACTCATCTTCTTTAAAGGAGTGATATAATCATATGGCTCTATATTTTCAAATAAGAGTTGCGGCTCCACACGAGGACAACAGTATGTATCCTTATTTTGATATACATACTCTTGAAGTTGCGGTAATATTACCTTTTTTGTTGTTTCGCGAAATTCCTTCTTCTTTTGAAATCGCATAAAATCAAATCAAATCAAACTCTACTCTACTCTTATATATTTTATCTTCATAAAGTAGTGTTAAAGAAGATGAAGATGAAAATTTTAAAAAAGATAAAATTATATTTGGAAAGACGCTTTTGGGAGATCTCACTCGTCCAAGAGAAAAATACGGGATTATTTCTCCACCGTTCATATGGTATTATTGGAAAGAAGGTGTCTACTTCACCTCCTCGCCGCGTAGAGAGTGAACGCAAAGGTCTAACCAAAATGAACGCAGAGATCAAGAAGAAGAAGCTTTTGGGATTTACCGAAAAGCTCAAAGATCGTGTTTCACGTGGAAGCGTATTCGGCCCAATGGGCGCCCATAAACTCGATGATTTCGAACATAAATTAATATATCCTGTTATGGTACAACGCAAATTAGATGGATTTCGCTGTATTGCGCGTTTTGATGAAGATGGTAAAGTAACACTTTACTCCAAGAGTATGAAGCCGTACGCGCACTTGGATCATATTAAATCGGAGTTGGAGAAGCGGTTTGCGCTTCGAAATGTATCTTTGGATGGTGAGTTGTATAGTCATGGATTACCCCTCAATGAGATTAGTACGTTGGTGATGAAACGGCGACCATTGAGTGATGTAGAGCAAGAGGATGCAAAAAAGATTGTATATATGGTCTTTGATACGATTCTTGAAAATGTGGTTTTTGAAGAGCGCTATCGTACTCTTCTGAAACTCTTTCATAAAAAATCGTCTTCCTATATTCAATTAGTAACATGCGAAGTTGCAAAGAGTAAAGAGGAGGTTTATCATCTCAATCAAAAGTATTTAATCGAAGGGTATGAAGGTGTGATTGTACGAAATAAGAGCGGACTTTATCTTTATAAAAGACGCTCATATGATGTATTACGAACCAAAGAGTTCAAACATGGTACGTTTACCATTTTAGGTGGAAAAGAGGGGGAAGGAAGTTATCGCAAAACCCTGATTTGGGAGTTAAAGTGCGCTCACTCCAACTCTCATAAATCCTTTTATGCGATTCAAATGGGCTCTCTTGGTGAGCGACGAAAAATATTTGAAAAGTTTCAAAAAAATCAAAATGATTTTATTGGAAAGAAGGTAAAAGTAAAATATTTAACAATGGATGATTATGGATGTATTTTGCGAAATCCGATTGTGGAGTCATTTGTTGAATAAAAGTAAAAAGTAAAAAGTAAAAAGTAAAAAAGTAAAAAAGTAAAAAAGTAAAAAAGTAAAAAATGTTAAAAATAAATAAATCAATAGCAACTCTTCTGATTCTTTCCAAATGTACGCATGCTCTTCTTCTGGTATTGTATATGGCTCTTCCATCGTAACTCTTTCTCTACTTCTTCTTGATAATGTAGATACTTTCCATATAGAATAATACCAAGCATTCCAAACAATCCAAAGATCTTTAGAAGTGTCATGAAAGAGATATGATTATACATCCAAATGAGTGGTTCTACCATCTTCTTACTGGATGAACGAATTAGAGCAATCTTTTTTTGGAATGCTTCTACTCTCTTCTCATACTCTCTTCTTCGTTCTTCTTCTTCCTTTAACTTCTCCTTTTCTTTTGCTTTTATCTTCTTCTCCTCTTCTCTTCTCTTAAGATCTTCATCTCTTCTCTTTTGCTCCTCCTCTTCTTGATGTCGTTTTGCTTCTTCTCGTCTCTTCTCCTCTTCGCAGCGTTTTTCACGACATATCTTCTCATACTTTTTCGTATAAATCTTCTTTAATGACTCTTGGAAGAGATAATCATTCTCTTTTGCTTCAATATCATCTATATAATATTGAATCATCTCAATCTTTGACTTTACCAGAAAGATCTTCTGGTTTAACCACTCATTTTTATACATCGTCTCTTTCATCTTGATGTAAATCGATTGATACTCACTCTTTAACCATTGAAGTGTTCCTTTAACTCTCTTGATACTCTCACTCTTCTCTTTCAATCGTTGAATCGTACTCTTTAACTTTTCATCATGGACTTCAATCATCTTATACTTGGTATCTCGGATGTAATGAATTTCACGCAAAAAGAGAATCATCTTCTCACATACACATTCCGGAATCATCTCCTCGCTAATTTCACTCTCTTTTAAAAGATGATTCCTCTTACTTTTACTCTTACTCATACATCTTTCGAGAGGCGTATTACGCTCTTGATCGATTCGATACATGGGAAGAATCTCTTCCATACATAACCGATCCGCTTCTTGAATCATAAATTCATGAAACTCATTCATTTGCGTATAAATATTGGATGAGCTCGGGAATGATAAGAGCGCTTTTGCCAACTTCTCCTCATAGCCATAATCATAAATCCAATGAAAGAGGGTCTTGGCAACCTCACTCTTCTTCTTCTCCATCATATAGGGTATTAAAATGCTCTTTATCAAAAAGTAATATCGTTCATTGTCTTTTTCCGCCTTCTTCATTCGTCGAAACACACTTTCACACTTTCGTTTATACTTTTGTAATAAATCCACATATACCAATGTTAAAAAGATGGGGTCATTATAATCCAATGATTTCACAGCGTCATGATATATATACTCATTCTCAATCTCTTCGCGAAAGATAAAGTCAAAAGGTGCATAATCACGATGTGTCCGCTCTTCTACTGAAAGAAGTTGGTTTTGATGTACCTCAATCTTAACAATTGCTTTTACATCTTCAATACTCTTCTTGACATACTTCAAGACAAGCATTGTATGAAGCGCACGATGAATAAAGGTTGCTTTATAGATCATTGCCTCCTCCGTGTATGTATTCATACAATACTCATGAAGTACATACTTCGTCTTTCCCAATAACCATAGATAACGATTCATCTCATCTTTATCAGAAAAGGTCACAAAAATGTTAATATATGGCTTCTCTTGATTACATATATCAAGAATGGATGGATCACAAACAATCGACTTATAATAGTAGTGATTGATTTCACAAATCATATAAACAATATAGTTCGTAAATTGTAGTGGCTCCATCTCTTCTTCCAACGGATATGTAATATTTAAATCATAATCAGGTGATTGTAAAAAGGAGTTTGGTAACTCATTATTATTATCACAATGATCGGTAACATACTTTTGCGTAAAGTAGTGTAAAGCTGCGCCACCAAAGATGGTAAAGGAAGACTTCTTCTGAACTCGTTTTAAAAAACGCTCGACATTTTGAGAAGTACAAGCCTTCTCATTCATCTTCTGATCGAAAGAGTGTTTGAGTGCACATACATTGTATGCTTCTGTTCGAGGATCATACTTGAATACATGTGGTAAGAGCGGAATAAAGAGTTGAAGCAAAAGAGATAGATTCAAAACCTTTCCATTACATAACTGTTCGTAAAAAGAGTCATTTACAATTTTACGAATTTCTGATAAAGAGAGTGATCTTCGTGGATAAACCATGAGTACTCTCTTCTCTTCATAAGGGAAAAATGCTTCAAAGGGCTCGTGAAAATCATTTTGATAAATCTTGCTAAGAATAATGGGTTCTCCACTCTTTCGATACCAATCTGACGGATGTTGAAAGTATAAGTAATGTTTTTTTAACTTTTCAATCAACTTTCTCTTCTTCTCTTCTTCTTTTCGTCGCAACTCCTCTTGAATCTTTAACTCCTCTTGATATCTCCAATGAAAGAGATGGATGAGATTCATTTTTATCACTCATTCTCTTTTCATTACTCCTTCTATATCCCTTTTACTTTCACTTTTTTAAACTTCTTCATCCATTCATTTGATGAAGAAGTATGATAATATTTATGTAAAAAATATAAAAATAAAATGTTAAAATATGGTTAAAGAAGTCGACACTTATTCAATAGATAAATAAGTGCTTATACTTGACAATCTGGTTATATGTATTCGAAATGGTTACATCGGAAACTTTACACAAATCCGAAATCTGCTTTTTGGTAACTCCTAACTTATAATGCTCTGAGATTAAGTACAAAATTCCAACACTTACTGACTTCGGATTGCTCGACGTACAAATACCAATTTTATGTACCAGAATTGCCACACGAATACTCATTTGACGCGCCGTTTCCGTAAATTCAAGTAATCGCGCATATTGCGAACACAAATCCTTTGTATCCACACACGTCACATTCTTCTTAATATACTTCTTATCTTTATTATACATTAACTCCACAAATTCACTACAACCCTTCGTCAGCTTCTTCGACTCAATTCCAAAGAGACGACAAATATCATCCGTCGAACGCGTGATTCCACTATCCTGAAGCGCATATACAAAACACGCCGCATATAATGACTCCTTCGACGTTCCACGTTTGATATAATCCTCACTAATCGTCTTCCACATATGAATCGTCTTCTCCGTTACCGACTCCGGTAAGTTATCAATATTACACTTTCGACGCAACTCATTTAATAAACGGATCAACTCACGCTCTTTGTGCGTCAATCCATTCCAACGACATAACTTTCGATATGTTTCAAATCCATGGCCGATAACAACCGTCGACAAAGATGAGATACCCAACACTTGATTATGCGGCATACCACATCGCGTCGGGTCAGCTCCATGTTTATTATCGTCGCCTCCATAATATCTCCACTCCGCAGAGTCGTCAATAATATTTCCATGCTCCGTTCCACAATGGATACATACCTTCATCTCACCATCATTGATAACACCATCTTTTGATTTACAAACAGAGCAGTATCCCTCACATAATGTCTCATCATTACCAGAAACATTCTCATCCTTCATACTCTCATAACTCTTTCCCACCGAATCACATAGCGAGAAGAACTCATCATACTCCATATCGATTGTTATATGATAAATATACTCTCTTCTCCTCTATATCCATTTGAAAAGAGGCAAAAATCACTTTTTCTTATTTTGATATAAATTATAAAAGATATCAAAAGAAAAAGATATCAAAAGAAATCTTGAGTAAGATCAGGAGATTCAAAATAAAATAAAAATATGAATCGATATATGAATATGAATAGTGTGAGTATGAATCATGAGTCATCTTCTTTTACATCTTTACAAACCTTGATTTCGATCATTGTACTTGGATACTTTGGTATTAAAATTGTATATAGTACATTTTTTGGATACTATCCTGATAAATTTTATGAAAAGAGTTTGGAGATCACCAAAGAGAAAGAGAGTACGATTGTATCCTCTTATACACCCGGTCTTTGGAATAATGAATTTACCGACTTTATGACTTTACTTGTACTCTCTTTCGTCATTTATCTCTTTACCAACTTTTATCAAAAGAGTATCATTCAACATGATGGTGTTATGAGCGGCTCCTTCTTAATGGGATATATCATTGGTTTAGGATATCCGATCTTTAAAAAGCTATATGATTCCAAACGCGATGAGTCATTTACAACCTATGTAAGTGGAATCATGCTTGGTATATGTGCTTTAATCGCTATTATCGCGAATTATACTGGAGAAGATTCAGTAACATCCACACGCGATGTATCCATTTATTTGGTTACTCTTACATTATTGCTTTATGGATTATACTTGACGCGAAAGAAGAGTAGTAGCGAACTTCAAACGCGAGTACTCCATACAAAGGGAGATAAGTGTGTCTCATCAACAACGGGTATTATTCAGTCAAGTGGAGAGAAGTTCCACTTTAGCACTCCCTTCTTTGCGCTTATTGTCTTACTCCTCTTTAAACGTGACCCATCTTCACCACCTTTCCGCTCAGCCGTTTACTTTATTATTGGTTTATTACTTGGTATTTTTGTAAGCGCGGTGAGCTATTTTGGATTTGAATACTTTTTGGAGAAGACACCTGAAAAGGTGTGTGATAATGTAGAAGAGTGTGATCTCAAAAAGATAGATTATCGTGGAAAGAGTACCTACGAATTTGTGAAAGAGTATATTCAAAAAGCCATCCAAGGAAGCAAAGAGGAGAAGAATACGATGGTATTAAAAGAGGCAACGGAAATTTTGGATAAAGCGTACTCGAATAAAGTCAATCAACTTCAACAGAAGGATTCAGTGAAGAAGAGCCTCTTCAACTTTGGATTTTTCAAAGGTGAAGAGAAGGGAAGTGAAAAGACATTCCGTCAAAAGGTAAAGATTGCGATGTATACAATTATACTTCTACTACTTGCGTATTTACTCTTTATCTCGATTTATCGTTCATTTCATCTTTAATTTCATATAAGATGTAAATAGAGAAACGAGATCAAACGATTATAATCAATAAAGATGATGGAAGTACTTCCGTATTTACACTACCTTTATTATGAAGAGGAGAAGAGCGAAAAGTTTTTAAAACGAAATCGGATCAAATGTATTATTCACCTTACCTCTAAAAGTAGAGAGTTCTCATCCTCCGAATTTGAAGAGGTAACCATTTCTCTCCACAAGAGTATTCAACACGATGGTGAAGAGGCTGTAAATGTAGAGCTATACTCATATTTATATGATATTATTGAATTTATTTATCAAAAGGTGAGTCATCATCAACATGTGTGTATTATGGGTTATAAGAATAAACAAGATATAGACGCTTTATGTATGGCTTATTTTATACGATTCGCAAATGTAAATTATCATGAAGCACACCATTATGTATTGAGTAAAAAGTTAGAACATTATTATGAGAAGAGTTATTATTATGGGGCACTTAAAAAGTACGCTCAACATCTTGAACTTATCAAGAAGATTGATTATTGATAATGGTTTATTTTTTTATTTTTTTCGAAAATATCTTTTTTTTCGGTTTTGAATAGTAAGAAGATCGATAAAAGTATATATTTTCGAAATGTGTTTTTATTTTACAATTTGCTCATATCCTTCCACTTCACCTCCTTCTTCCTCGACTCTGTCCACACTTCAACGATTTCAAACCTTCTTTTCGGACTCTTTCCGAAGTAGTACATCTACACTCACAAACCTTACACATTGTAGAATATGTGGTCACGAATTTACAAATAAAGAGAAGATTTGTCACTGTTTAAAGAGTGACGAACATCCGAGTCATGAGGAGACGGAGAAGAAGATTAAGGAGCAGTATCAGGAACAGAAGGAGTTGGTGCATCAAGTCGTTAATATTGATAAAAATCCGGAAAAGTTAGTTCATTTTATTAATGATATTTATGAGTTGGTTGAACGAAGTTCATTACATGAAGATTTATCACCGAAACGAATGGAGAAGGTGAAAGAGAATTTAGTAAATGAAATATGCGTCCATTTAGAAGATTTTGTGAAAGAGTAAAAGAAAATTAATCTTACACTTAAATAGTGATATTCATAAAGTTAAAATGGGAGCAACCACTTCAAAAGGAGCTCAAAATCAAAGTCAAAATCAAAGTGGAAGATCAAAGAGTAGTATTAATGAAATTCCTGTAAATAAAATGAGTGAAGATGATGAATTGTTTGAAAAGATTACTTCGATCTCCAAAGAGTTATATCGAAAGTATCAAAAAGAGTTTTTAAACCCGCACTTTTGTAAAAAGTTATCCACCATTTACAAAAAGAAGCTCTTTGAACTTGATATTCAAACCTTACAAAATATTCATAATCAAATCAATACTCAATCCAACTCTCCCGCAATTCAAGCCGTTCTTTCATACACACCCAGTGAGAGTGAAAAGTTTTTAGTAGAAGAGTTTAAAACCGGATTACATGATTACTTATGGAATCATGAAGTTCAAATGAATCCAGCCTTCTTTGAAGAGAAGAATATTCCGATGACAATTATTGATTCGGAGAATAAAGTACGTTATATTAACACCGCTCATATTGCGAAGATCTTTCAACAAGTTCAAAAAGAGGTAAAACAAGAGAAGAAAGAACAACATGGAGGTGCGCGCTCCTCTTCTTCCCTACCCAACTTATCCTCCTCCTCTTCCTCACTCTTCACCAACAACTCCTCTTCTACTTCCGCTTCTGGAAGCGAAACCAATGAGTACGGTTTTTCTGGAAATCAAAATATAAATGGTTCCAAGAGTGGTAGCCGAAAGATGAATCAAAATGGGAATCAGAATCAAAACAAAGTTGAAAATAAGCGTAATGGAAATATGAAAATGAAAAAGACGAATTTTAATATTCAACAAAATCTTGGTAATTTAAATGAATTGAAGAAGAAGATCCAACAAGCAAATCGCAATTTTGGATTCCATAAAGAAGAAGCGAAAGAGGAGAAGAGTGAGCCAGAAAAGTTGAATCAATCACACTCTTTCAATAACGAAGAGTTACAACAATTTTTAGCACAAATTCCTGGAAAACCTTTAAACGCAAATATGAATCTTCATAAACGTACCAATACCAATACACATGCGAATACGAATATGAATGTAAAAGCAAATACGCGTACAAACACACGTAATACACAACCATTAACCTTTAATCTCCATAATTATCAAAAACCAACACTCTTCTGCTCTTCGAATCAAGAGCGTTGTATGATGACAAAGAGTGAGCTATGTAAAGGAATTACCGAACACTTTATTGTGCGTGGAAATATTATTGCTTCCATTTTATCTAATATTCCGTATAAAACAAATCGCGGATTTGAAGGCGGATACTGTTACCAACGCTTCTTAAATCTCGATAAGTGCCAAGTTTGCTTACCTCATAATTATCAAGAGTTAATGTCGATGGATCCAAAAACACGCATTCAAACGATGATGGTCTTTATTAATTATATGACGGAAAAAGAGTGTGTCGAGAAGAATGGTCTCTTCCGTAAGTTAAGCATGGGTGAAAAGAAGTCCCTTTTACAACATGCTCGAAATGGAGATGAATTTAATATTTTATATACTGAATATACTCAAAACGTTCGTCAAAAGTATATCGAACACTTACAAATTCTTCTCGAAATCTTAAACGCACTCTCCTCCTTGGAAAATATCAATAATGAAGAGTTAAATGCCCTTTCACTTAAAACAAAAGAGACCATCGACTCCATGGTTCACTTATGCCAATTCTACTATATTTATGCGGTGATTGCTCTCTTAAACGCAAATTTACAACCCGTTAATAGTGAAGAGCGCTCTCAAAAGAATCAACTCCGCAACCGCATGCAACAGTACTTAACTCAAGCTTAATCTATTTTTTATTTTATGAATTTTATATAAATCACAATGGTTTATATAAATCACAATGGTTTATATAAAATGAATGAGTCTATTTTGTTAAAAATACTTATTACTCTACTGCCGGATCTCCTCCCACTTCCACGTCTTTGTTTTGGTAAAGGGGCAATCTTGGCTATATCCTAAATCAATCTCATTCCCAATATTCATGATCGCATCCGTTTCACACTTCATATCCTTTCCTAAATTTGCCATACTGTCAAAAGTATGCGTCATCGCCATTGCTAATCCCTTACCCGCGCGCTGAAGGTCTTTCGCAAAATTATCTCCACCTACCATCTTCTTACTCTTCTTTGTACTACTCTTCTTACTACTCTTCTTTGTCATACTCTTCTTCTTTGTCATACTCTTCTTCTTTGTCATACTCTTCTTCTTTGTCACACTTGTCTTCTTTGTCACACTTGTCTTCTTTGTCACACTTGTCTTCTTTGTCGCTTTCACATTCACCTTCTTCTTCTTTAAAACTCTCTGAAGTTCTCCAATCCATAAAAGACACTTTTTACCAAATGAAAGCTTCTTCTCCATCTTCTCTCTACATTATCTCAATATTTTTATTATAGACCCGTGCTTCCAAAACCATTTGTACCACGCTCACTTGCTTCATGGCTCTCCACTTGCCTAAAATCAGGGCGCAAAATGCGCTCCATAATCATTTGCGCGATTCGATCCCCCGGATTTACCACAAAATCTTCATCCCCGTGATTAAAGAGAAGCACCTTCACAACTCCACGGTAATCACTATCAATTACCCCAGCACCCGTTGTGATTCCACTCTTTACCGCAAGTCCCGAACGCGGTGCGATTCTCAGATAATACTTATCTCCAATACTCTCCGACATCGATACCGAAAAACCCGTACTCACAAGCGCACGCCCATGCGACGGCACCACCACACTTTCACAAGAACATATATCCATTCCCGCAGCATACTCGCTCCCATACGATGGCATCTTCGCACCTTCCACCTCCAGTTTGATATAAATACAACTATCGCTCATCTTCTTTTATTAACTTATTATCTTTTAATAGGATTCCTTTAAGACCATTTTATGAGGTACTTTTCGTTCTGACTTTTTGAATATAAAGGAAAGTTTTTCTAAGAGAGATAACGAAAAATGTTTTTATGTCATATTTGTGGAGACGATGTATCATCTACGGAGTCATGGAATCAAGTGACATTAAAGTGTAATCCCAATCATACATTCTGTTACACGTGTATTTATGAGTGGTACGCCAAAATAAAAGATCAGAAAAGTTATAATACCAATGAAGCTCAGAAAATATCATGCCCGATATGTCGTAAAATTGGTGGATATTTGAAGTGCCCTCCAAATGTTTTGGAAGTTGAAAATATTCACATTCCATCTCGTTTGACACGTTTATATCACCACCATGTATTTTGTGGATGTTTAAGTGAAGATGGAGATACGTGTGATAGTCGCTCGTTGTACCAATTATATATGAACCCGACACTTACCCTTCATATGTGTAGTTATCATTATCAACGATTTTATAAAGGAAATGATATTTATTATCAAGATGGGAAGGTTTATGAATCGATTTATAAGAAGTATGATTGTGTAGCTTTAACTTCTACACAAAATCAGTGTTCTGGAAATGCGAATCCACATAAAGATGGTAATCTTATTCTTATTGAGAAGAACGGAACGAAATATTGTGTATGTAAGAAGCATAAAGACGATTATGAGAAGAATAAAGTACTTAGTATCAAGGATCATGATAAGACGACTCAAATTCAGAAGCAAGAGGAAGAGCAAGAAGAAGAGGCTTGTGGAACATTGATGAAGAGCGGAAGTTATTGTAAAAAAAAGGCCAAAGCCATATATGGAGGAAAGTGCGCACTTCATAAACAAAAAAAAGATGCGTTGATATCGCCAACTGTTCCAGTTATACCAGTTATACCAGCTGTTCCAGCTCCTCTACCACCTAATGAAGAGGAGTTAAATATCAATATCAATGTTGAGGAAGAGTTAGAACTCTTTTGGCAAATGCTTGATTTAGAAGATGAAATTAAAAAAGAGGATGAGAAGATTCAACTTTTACAGTTAAATCTTGAATTCTTGAAAAAAGAAGCTCAAGAGAAGAGAACAAAGTTAAACTCCATCTTTGATTCGAATCCAATGAAAAAGAAGTATTTTCATGAGTTATTTGAGGATTCTATCCAAAAAGGCAAAAGTGAATAAATCCAAATAGATAAAAGTAATAAGATTCTGATGTAAAAAAAGAGGTATACTTTACCACCTTCTCAATACTCTTCTCATCGCATGTTAAAATGGGAATTTTATAATAAGATGGATATATAACGGATAAACGATTTTCCGGCGTCTCTTTTAATAATTGAATATAATCATATCGCCGTCGATACGATTTATGTATATACATTCCCAACTGAAAGAGGTGAAGAAGCGTTACCAGCAAATACTTATACGACGGGTCTTCACACTTCTGATAAAAGAGTTTTAAGTAAAAGATAAGATGAAACGCACTATGGTTAAAGAATTTCATAATCTTATAAGAAGATACATCATTACTATAGGTAATTTGCGGATTTTTATTTACTAAATCCCCACTCTTTCCAAAAGAGTAAAAGAGCTCTAAAAAGAGGAACGTAAAGAAGAAGGATTGATGAGTAAAGGCAATTGAGTAGAAGTACAAGAAGAGCGGTTGAAGATAATAGAAGGCATTTGGACGAATGCGTAAAGGCAACTCCTCCTTTTTACACTTCATAATATAATTTTTATAATAGTATAATACATTCTCAGTTACGTACTGCGAAAAGAGCTTCATCTTTTTTTAGATTCCTTTATACTCATCTTCGATATTTTCTATTTAAATATACCGCTCTCGGGCAATAACTTGTAATACGTAGATGATTTTTGCGACTCGGTAGAGCGAAAAATCATTAACGTTATATGTTTTATCAAGATTATATTGATAAATGGTTGAATATTGATAAAAATTGATTTATTGAAAAGATAAATAGGTAGAATGGAGTAAAAGAAACATAACAACGTAAAAGTTCTATTCTATCTTGATTCTATCATTTGATTCTATCAAATATGGCCTCTTTTGCGACCTCGGATATTGCGATTCCTGACCCTGCCACTCTGAAGAAGAGTGCGATGGAGATTTCGGCAGAGCGGCGGACGAAGTTTGACCGTGCCTATGACCTTGCGATTGAGAAGATTGTGGAGGGAGCAGGTGCCAAGATGAAGAGTGATGCCGAGAATGGCCGCTTTCGGACGATTCTCTATACATTCTATATGAATAGTGAGAAGGACGCAACAGTGGATAAGAATGGAACTCAAATCCGCTTTGGTGATGTCTATCTTCGTGATATGATTACCAAGGGACATGTTCCCTTCTTTACCAAGCTGACGAACTACTTTAAGAGTAGCGAGTATCACTGCTCCTTCTTCCGTAATAACGAGGCTGATGAGAGCGTCTCCTACAACATTTATGTGTCGTGGGGAAATCGCGCTCCTCGCGCTCCCGTGGCTCATCCCGCAACTCAGCAGAGTGCTCGCCCTAAGAGCGCGCACCCTGCGAAGAAGTACGAGAAGAAGAGCGAGAAGAAGAGCGAGAAGAAGTAGAAGATATCAACTTCTCAACTTTCACTTTTTACCTTTTCAATACCTTTATTGAAAAAATAAATTAATTATAAATCGATTACATTATACACTACACACATTACAAATATATGAGCACACATGTACCCCGAACACTCTTTCCAAATCAATGATTCTCATTCTGAGGTAATACTTTTTGGAAAGAGTGTTCGGGGGAAATGTGTTTTTATAATAAAAATATTATTTAAGATCTTATTAAAAGGAAGAGTGGAGAGAAACCTAGGGCTCGTAGAGCTGGAACTTTGTTCTCTCTCCGAGGAGGTAGGGTAGGAACCTAGGTTCCTACCTAATAGCGACACTCCTTATAACACACCGGAAATGGTACCACATCCCGAACATTTCCCTCCATAAAAGTACATACACTCACCAACCGATCAAAACCAAGTCCCGCGCCACCATGCGGGAAAGTACCACTCTTCCGAAGATTCATATACCACTCAATCGGTTTAACATCCATCTTTCTCTTCTCCGCTACCGCAAGAAGCTTCTCATAATTCTCTTCACGAATGGATTGCCCCACCAACTCTCCTAAGCCAGGAATCAAAAGGTCACTTCCTTGTACCGTTTCTCCTACTCCGTACTCATCGCCATCATGATTCGACTTCATATAAAAGGATTTGAGTACTGCCGGAAAGTTATACACAAAAATCGGCTTCTTAAAGACAACTTCCGTTAAATACTTCTCACACACTGAACCAAGATCATCCCCAAATTCAGGGATCTTCTCGATCTTCTTCTCCTTCATTGCGCTCTCCATAAACGATTTATGCTCCTCGGAAGTAAGTATAGCTAAAGCATCTTTATACGTAATCCGCTCATATGGCGTCTGTACCAACATATTCAGTTTATCAATAATTCCTTTACTCACAAATCCATCTAACACTTTTAGATCATCCATATGATGAGTAAGCACATACGAAAAAGAGTACTTCACATAATCTTCCGTAAAGTTCATCAAATCGTTCTGGTCGATCCACGCCAACTCATACTCAATATGCGTAAAAGAGGCCAAATGTCGATTCGAAATGGAGTGCTCCGCGCGAAACGATGGATTCGTCGTATATACACGCGATAGACCCGAACAGAGAGCCTCCAGCTGAAGTTGCGATGACACCGTCAAGAACGCATGCTTGGAAAACATATCCGCACTGTAATCAATCTTCCCATCTTTCGTTTGAGGAATATCCTTCACATACTCCGATTTATGCAGATTCGTAATCGTAAAAACTTCACCCGCACCCTCACAATCCGATGTAGTAATCACATTCGGATCCAAGTGAAGTAGATGATGCTTCGCAAAAAACTCATGGGTCGCACGCATTAAACCACCCCGGATTCGGAAGACGGCATTGAAAGTCTTCGTCTTGGCTCGCCACTCTTGATGACCCCGAAGCGTCTCAATATTCATCTTCTTCGCACAAAGAATGAAATTTTGCGGATCTTCCACCTTTCCAATAAATGAGATATCACGCACATTGACCTCAATCACTTGTCCCACAGCCGGCGACTTTACAATCACTCCCGAAAGAACAAGCGACGACGAAAGATGAAGATCACTCTTCGCCTTCTCAAACACTTCCGGAACCATCTTCTTCTCAATAATGTTTTGAATCGTCTTCGACGAGAGACCATCAAAGAGCTCAATGAAGATCAACTCCGTTTGAACGCGAATGTTTCGCACCCAACCCTTCAGCGTCACTTCACGACCCACTGACTCTTCATCCAACGTGTGGATAAAATCATACGAGGTTTGAAAGAGCGACATTTGTAAAATCAAATATATTTATTATATCTTTTGGTAATGTCTTCTCTATATCCATCTTTTTATGAACGTTTTCATAAAAATATCAAACTTTAAAAATAATTATTCAAAAATAAAACGATTATTTTATATATAATGTTTCTCTGCATATGCCAACTCTTCCATTGTATTTACACCCAGAATTTGATGATTCATTGTAGATGGAATTTGATAAATCACAATTTCATTATCTTCACGTTTTCGAACTTCATCAAAAATAGATGTAATATAATACTCTTGCGCGCTATTTTGATTATTAATCTTGGGTAAATAGATGTGTAGCACCATATTACTAAAATAATAAATTCCCGCATTGATTTCACGTGTCTCCAACTCTTCGACACTTTTACAATCTTTCTTCTCTACAATTCGTAGAAACCCACGCTCTTTACTACGATCACTCTTTCGCAAAATTCGACCATAATCCGCCGGATGCTCCAATAGCGCACTTACCAATCCCATTTCACTATGTTCCTCCATACACTTCTTCACAAACTCACCCATTAACTCCGCCTTCACATTTGGCATATCTCCATTTAATACCAATGTACTCTTCGAACGTTCCAAATGCGGTAGCACACATTGTAGCGCACCACCCGTTCCATTTACATTTCGCTGAAGAACAAATTTCACTTTGCTTAAGACCAAAAGACGACTCTTTCCGACAACGGCTTGAATTAAAGGAGCACTCTCTTCATTTACGACAATAAATACATCATCGCACTGAATTCGATTCACCTCCTCCAATAGATGAAGTAACATCTCCTTTCCACGCACTTTATATAAAACTTTCGGAATGACGCTGTTATTCATCCGCTTTCCACGACCTCCCGCCAAAATGACAATTTGGAGACCGCCCTTCTTCTCTACAGGTGGCGGTGGCTGCGGTTGCATATTCATCCCAAAAGGCACCCCATTCATATGAAACATCTTTGATCTTCTCTTTTTACTATTCTATTACTCTTTTCTCTTTATATTCATTTTGAAATATACTTATTTTCATTTTGAAATATCTTATTTTTTGATATAGAAGAAAAAATAAGAATAATGAGTATAGATAAAGAAAAGAAGTATTCTAAGATGAATGATATTGAAATATGGATGGAAGAGGAGCATCGCGAAGTACCACCTTTTGAAAGAAGTTTAATACAACAGATGGATCATAACTTTCAACGATGTATTGATTTTATATGTTATCATGAAGAAGGGTTTCATATCTCTTGTGGAGTAGTATCATCCATACTTATGTTTTCACTCTTCGGTTCTATCTTTTGATATAGAGAAGAGTCGAGTAAAAAAGTAAAAAGTGGAATCATAATAAAAGATAAATTTAAATGTTTTGTTATCATAGAAGTGACGTTCAAATGGAAGCCCAAATCAGCAAACTTCGATCCATCGATCCTAAAAAAGTATCCCTCTTCTCTTTCGAAAATAAAGTACTTATCGCCCGTATTGTCGATGTATATGATGGAGATACTTGTACCGCACTCTTTGAGTATAATGGTGAAGTGATGAAGTACAAGTGCCGTGCTATGGGATACGATTGTGCGGAGATGAAGCCAAAGAAGGATGACCCCAATCGCGAGCAAGAGAAGGCACTCGCACAAAAGGCGAAAGTGCGCTTTATTGAACTGATGGGAGGAGCTGATGCCATCGTCCAAATGAAGTGTTTAGAGTTTGATAAGTATGGGCGCATTTTGGCATACTTCTACCCAATTACCGATGATGTAGAGCACGATGAGTCGATTAATGCAAAGATGATTCGTGAAGGTCATGGGAAGGCTTATATGGGAGGAACCAAGGACGAATGGTGAAAGGAACCGCTTCGGTTCCTTTCGAACCTCCCGCTAATAAAAAGAATATATAAAGGAAAGAGTTATATTCGTTCTCATCTCTTCTCTTTTATCTCACGATGATATAAAAGAGTTTTATCAAAATGGTTCAACTCGCTTGGGACTCGAAGAGTCCAGCGAGTAGCAGCGCAAGTCGTCAAAAGATTTTAGTTACCGGGGGAAGTGGTCTTGTCGGAAAGGCCATTGAAGCAATATCATCTGAATATTCCGATTGTGAATTCATCTTTCTATCTTCCAAAGATTTTAACCTACTCGATTATAATGCCACCTATCGCGGGTTTCAATCCCATCTTCCGTGTGATGGAATTATTCATTTAGCCGCAAATGTAGGTGGATTATTCAAAAATCTCCACCACAACACCCGTATGTTTGAAGAGAATTGTGCCATCAATATGAATGTGCTTCGTGCCGCACATGCCAATGGAATACAACGTGTGGTTAGCATCTTATCGACTTGTATCTTTCCCGACAAAGTTGAATACCCGATACGCGAAGAGTACCTTCACCACGGGGCTCCTCATGACTCCAATTGCGGATATGCATACGCAAAACGAATGCTTGAAGTCCAATCTAAACTGTATCAACGTGATTATGATCGCGATTATATTTGTGTGATTCCAACAAATATTTATGGAGCACATGACAATTTTCATGTAGAAGACGCTCATGTGATACCGGCGTTGATTCATAAATGTTTTTTACAGAAGATGAAGAGTGAACCGTTTGTAGTGGTGGGAAGTGGAAGACCACTCCGGCAATTTATCTACTCCATGGATTTAGCCAAATTAATCTTATGGACGTTTTTGGAGTATCGCGAGCGTGAAAGCTTGATCTTAAGCGTTCCAGAGGAGGATGAAGTATCGATTGAAAGTGTAGCTCGTATCATTGCTCGAAAGATGAATTATGAAGAGCAGTTGGTATTTGATACGAGTAAGAGCGACGGACAGTATAAGAAGAGTGTATCGAATCAAAAGTTAAAAACACTTCTCCCCACCTTTACTTTTACACCCATAGAACGTGGATTAGAAAAGACGATAGATTGGTTTTTAAAACATTACCCACATATACGAAAATAAAAAGTAAAAGTAAGGAAAAGAGATAGATTAAAAAAATCGATTATAAATAGATAACGATTTCATCTATTTATTCTTTATTACTCGTTCGCTCATTACATGATCTCCAAAAGATCCTTTTATAACTTTCTTTTTCATAATCTCTTTTTTGCCACCTATGGATGGATGGAGTGTTCTCTTTTATACTTTTCTAATTTCTCTTCCTTTTCCACCTTCTTTATACTCTCACTCTTCCGCAACCTCTTCTTATATACTCTCTTGGAGATCAATACCCAAAAGTATGAATTTATTCACTTACATCGGAACCTTCCCTCCTTTTATCTCTATCTTCCCTACTTCTTTCAAGTTTCTCTTCTCGACTCTTTCCATCTCTTCTTCTTTTATTCATATATACATTCAAATAGTATGGCTTCTCATTTTTTACAAAATATGCTCCTCTTTATCCCTAAATCATTCATCTTTGAACTCATCTTTGACCTTTTTCACTACTGGATTCATCGCATCACACATATATATCCACTATTATATAAATATTTTCATAAAACACATCATCTCGAGCACTTTCCCACACTTCTTTCCACCTTTCGCCATCATCCATTTGATTTAATTTTATCGAATATGATTCCATTTTGGTTAGCATTTTACCTCTCTTCCCATCTCTTTACAATCGATAGTCATCTTTTTCATATGCTATTGATTACAAAAATATATATTGAGTTATGCGGACATAGCGGGCGTGAAATCAAAACGGGATCTTTCGTTCAATGTATTTGGTTACCCCGAATTTTTGGAAATAGCTCTTTATACACGTGCGATCATGACATACATCATGTGCGTGGAGATTGTAATTATGGAAAGCGCTTCTCTTTGTGGGATCGTGTATTTGGTACCTATCAACCGGGAAAAATAGAAGAGTAAAGTAGAATAGAGGAGAAGAAGATTTCGATGAATCAAGTTGATTTTGCGGAATTAAAAACGCGGTTTCAAGAGCTTGGAATCACGGATCTTCAAAAAGAGATTGTGGTGTTACGAAATATGCTCTTATCCAAATATGACATCATCCTCTCCTTTGGGCCGAATTGCTTTGTGCGCCGTTTTCTCGACTTACTTGGGATTCAACAAGAGACACACTTCTTTGATTACATTGGCTCTTCACTCTCGTCCATATGTGAATTATTCGAAAATGATTTTGAAAACCTCTTTGAAAAGAGTGATTATACAAATATGAAGGTCTTAGAGGATTTATATATTTATAGCAATCAAAAGTATAAACTTCACTTCAAACATGACTTTCCGCAAAAGGGAGATGGAGGCGCGATTGTAATTAATCATCCCTATTTCGCGCAATTTTCGCAAAAGTATAAGCGCAGGATTACACGTTTACAGAGTTTATTACATAGCGGAAAACGAATTCTCTTCATACGCGGTGATATCAATCCACATCGAATCGAGAAGAGTGGTGAAGAGGTATCTAATTTTGAAAGATGTGTTCAAATCATACGTGAAAAGTACCCAATTTCTCAATGTACTTTTTATTGGATAAGCGCGAAACATACGGAAGATTTTTATGATACATTTCGTAGGCTTTATTTTATAAAAGCGTCCAAGTATATTGAACGGTATGAAACGTGTCATATTGACCTCTTTTTGGAACTTTTTCAGAAATTTGCTTATATCAATCATGAATTATAATGAATTTTTATTATACGTAAATGATTTTTATACAAAATAAGATCGTAAAGCATATTTTAATGATTTAAGTATCATTAAAAATCAGGTCGTAAAGCACGTTTTTAATGATTTAAGTATCATTAAAAATGACAGATTATCTATCATCCTATAAAAATTTCCCAAAGAAGAAGTATACGGGATGTCGCTTTCTAAGATTTCGACACCTGTGGTTGCTGCTACGGCGGCGCCCCAGGCCCGTGATGCCACCGTTTCGGCGGCATCGTTTGCCACTGATGCTATCCCTTCGGGGGTGGTGTCGATGGGGGCCACCCCTTCCCTTGGGACGGGGATGGCCGTTGCGTCCGACTTGGCGCCCACTGACCCTTTGAGGGCAGCGGGCACCATGGAGGACGCTACGGGTGCCGTGGAGACGGTGCCCGAGGAGCCCAACCCGCTTTTGCGGGCTGTGGGAAACCACCGGAACGGGACTCGATACGATGACCACGGCTTCAACATGCACGGGATCCACCGGGACACGAAGATACGCTATGACAAGCGCGGCTTCGACCGGCACGGGATTAACCGGCACACTTGCAACTACAGCGACCGGACTTGCATCTATTTCGACATGCACGGTTTTGACTGGGACGGGATTCACCGGGTCACTGGCACGCCCTTCAACGAGCGCGGCTTTACCTGGGACAAGATCCACCGGGTCACCGGCACGCTCTACGACGAGCACGGGCACGACATGATTGGCCATGACGAGCGCGGCTTCAACCGGGACGGGATCCACTGGACCACTGGCAGCCGCTACGACCGCCACGGCTTCGACCGGGACGGGAACCACCGGGTCACTGGCGCGCCCTACAACGAGCGCGGCTTCAACCTGGACGGGAACCACCGGGTCACTGGTACGATCTACGACGAGCGCGGCTTCAAAGCGTCCGGTAACTACCGAGACACTTACAGTTATTGCGACGAGCGCGGCTTCAACAGGGACGGGATCCACAAGGACACTGGTACGCCCTACAACAGGGGCGGCTTTGACCGGGACGGGATCCACCGGGTCACTGGCACGCCCTACAACGAGCGCGGCTACAACGAGCGCGGCTACAACAGGCGCGGCTTTGACGAGGACGGGTTTCACTACGTCACCGGCACCAACCGTGACCCGGAGGGGTACGACGAGTACGGCTACAACGAACGCGGCTTTGACCGGGACGGGATCCACCAGATCACTGGCACGCACTACGACGAGCGCGACTACAGTGCGCTCGGCTACAACAGGGACGGCTACGACGAGCGCGACTTTGACTGGAACGGGATCCACCGGGTCACTGGCATGCCTTACGACGAGCGCGGCTATGACTGGCGCGGCCGCAAATATCGCATCATGGACTGGAGGAAATTGATGCAACAGGAGATGGCCGGCTAGGAGGACGATGAGTAGGGTGATTGGGTTTATTCACTTTCTTTTCAATTTGATAGGGGAATAGGGAAAACACAAAAAAATTATAAACAAAAATATATCAACTTTTTACAAATAATAGTAATATATGATATGTGTAAAGACACGAATCATTATTAAAATGATATACGTTACGTATTTTAAAAGTAAAAAATGAAAGTTTACATCTTATTTTATAACAATTTCTCAAAGAAGAAGTATACATGATGTCACTTTTTAAGAATTCGATCCCTATGGTTTCTCACCTTTCTTCGGAGACGGTGGCGATATCGTTTACCACTGGGACTAAATCATCTACAGAGGCGGTTGTGTCTGATATGGCTTCCCCGGAAGAAGATGCCATTGTGCCCGACTTGGCATCTACTGACCCTTCCTTTGGGACGGAGGCTGTGGTGGCGTCGATTTTCGACGAATACGGCTTTGACGAGAAGGGAAACCACCAGAACGGGACGCGCTATGACGAGGACGGCTACGACGTACACGGCTACGATGAGTACGACTTCGACTGGGCGGGAATCCACCGGAACGGAACGCGATATGATGAGCACGGATACAACGTGTTCGACTACAACGAGCACAGCTACGACTCGGAGGAAAATCACCTGGATACCGGCACCATATTGGAACTGAATGGTCGTGGCGAGAGCGCTTATTACGACATTGGCGTCAACTGCGTGGGATTGACGCTGACCGCCAAGGAGGTTGACGACTCCTCAAGAGGCGCTGCTACTTTTCACACCGTCCTACAGGAAGGTGCCAGGAAAGTTGACGAATAGGGATGATTGAGTTTATCAACATTCTTTTCGATTTAATAGGGGGAATGGGAAACACAAAAAATTATAAACAAAAATATATCAACTTTTTACAAATAATAGTAATATATGATATTTGTAAATACTCGAATTATTTATAAAATGATTTACTAAAAATAATGAAAACCAGACCATTATTTTTAGTAAAAATGTTTTAATGATACGAATCAAAAAAAATGACAGTTCAATCTCATCCTATAAAAATTTCCCAAAGAAGAAGTATACGGGATGTCGCTTTCTAAGATTTCGACACCTGTGGTTGCTGCTACGGCGGCGCCCCAGGCCCGTGATGCCACCGTTTCGGTGGCATCGTTTGCCAACGGTGCTGCGGCCCCGTCCCTTGGGACGGAGGCTGCGGTGTCGATGGTGGCCTCCCATTTACCTTCGGGGATGGAGGAGGCCGTTGCGGGTGCTGTGGAGACGGCGCCCGTGGTGCGCCTGACGGGAACGTCGAGCGCGGTTGCAGAGCGGAAGTGGATGGATGGTGATGGCTGGAATGGTGAGCCTGTGACGCAGACGGCTTTGGCCGAAGCATTCAACGCTCGCTTTTACGAGAAACAGTTCATTCGATTTGGCAACCGTGACAAGGATACCGCAATCGGTGGCGCATACAAGAAGCTTTACAGCGAGTTTGCGGCGCTTCTGCGCGGCTTCTCGCTCAAGATTGACATCCACACATCGGTGCGGGAGTGGCTTACGAGAGAAGAGATGGTTGCGTTGTGGGATGAGGCGACGGAGTCGTCACACGCTAGACCACCTCTGGAGGCCGTGCATAGGAACCCCGCGCGGGGCGAAATGCTTGAGATCTTGAACGCTATGGCGAGCCGTGACCGCACTCGTGCGGTAGAGTGGCTCTATGAGCGCATCAGCCGCCGGTGCCAGTTGGGTGCCGCGGTACACGATGCTGAAGTGGCGGTAGAGAAGGAGGTCGTAAAAGAGGACGATGCCCCGATTCGCGCAGCGGAGGCTGCAAAGACAGCGGGAAATGTGTTGGAGAGCGCCACTGCGGCGCTTGTGGCTGAGTTGCCACCACCGATCACGCTCAAGACTCTCTTGTCTGCCATTTCGGTAGCCAAGGTAGCGCTGGGCGAGGAGGGCGTACTGGACGTGCGCGCGGTGATTGTTGGGCTGATGGCCACGGCCGACGCCGTGCCCGATGAGGACGACTGGGAAGCGGACGCCGACGCGCTGGACGCGCCGGACGTGGTCGCACCCATCGTGTCGCTCTATGCGGCGTACGAGAAGGCCATGTATGAGAAGGCATGTGCGGATCGGCGTGTCCGGGAGTACACCGAGCGAATGGCCGTTGAGGAGACGAAGAGGACGAGAGTTGCCTGGAAGTAGTTTTCACAGTGGTTAGATAGCATCATAGTATGGGGAAACCCTAAAAAATTTATAAAAAAGGTAATATCGATTTTTAAGTAAAGTTTTTGTTAAAAATCTCTTTATATCAAAAAATTAAATCGAAAGTTAAAGTATAGGAGTTGTGTGTAAAAGATGCCAAAAAAAGCGTCTTCAAAACGCGTTTTAACAAACAAAGAACAAGAGTCACGCGACGCGATCTCACTCATCGATGAATTTTCGAGTCAGCTTGGCCGAACCATCCGTGATGGTTTTACCCGTATTCAGGTTCGAAATATGTTATTATGGCACTTTGTTTTCAAAAATGGTAGAAAGAGGTACAATGCTGAAATAGTCAATGATAGTATGTATAATGATTTTTGTCATGAAATAAACTCTCTTTTTCATTTTAACATTTTAAAAAGTAATACTATTTCTGATAGAAGTCGAGAATATGTCTCTTATCTAAAATTTATGATTGACGAAGATCGTAAAAAAAGTGGAAAAGATTGGGTTTTTCGTTTAAATGATAATTTAATTGAAATGTTATCCTATTGGATCTATTCTCAACTTCCTCTTGAATCTCGTCTTATTACAAAACCTGAGATTCAAAATGTAGTCGAAGAGGTTATTTCACAAAAGGGTCTTTTAGACCCAGAAGATAAACATCATGTGAAAGAAGAGAAGATAAGAAGCGCTATACTCGAACTCTTTGGTTCAGAAGATACATTCTTTCATCTTCCTGAAATTCAAAGAAGAAGTGAGAAGAATGAAAAGCTTCCTGACTCTAAACTTGTTTCCGCGTTTCAACAAAAAGATATCAATACAGTCACAAACTACTTTTGGGCGCATCTTCGTGAAGGGAAGATGGAAAGAGAGAGTGACAAATCATTTACAAAAGGATTTGTGGTTCGATTGATGAATTGCGCTTACACCTATGATGTACTTTTACATGCGCGAAATAAATTAGGTCTTTTTAAAGATATTGACCTCTTAAATGACACGGATTTTATTTATAAACAATTTGTAGCTGAATTCGCTGATTTAGATACCACGATGTATCAATATGAAATATATATTCATGATTTACAATCCGTTGAAACAAAGTGGAAAGAGTTAGAAGAGTTGGGAGATGATTTTGTGAAGTATGATTTACCCTCATTAACCGTATTAGAAGCCGAACATAAACAACTTGGAGAAATGTTACGAAGAGTTCCAGCCGGTAAATCAGGCGAAAAGATTAAAAAACAAATCGATACTATATATAAACGTATTGGAGTACTCAAGGATAAACAGACAGTAGTGATTCAAAATTTCGCAAGAATAAAGTACTTTCGTACTCTTACTCCTCGTATCAAGGATTTAATGAGGAAGATTATTGTAAAGTTATCTCAAACAATCAAAAATATTGGATTATTGCATCAAATTACAGGTGGATACTTTTACTATAATTATTTTAATGAAAAAGCAAATAACTTCTTAACTTCCAAAGAGAAAGACGAATTACGAACCCTTTTCACAAAATATGATATGACAAATGAAAATGTAAATAAGATCCAAGAGAAGAGTGAATTAGATGAACGTCTAATCCAACAAGTCCGAGAATTAACCAATTTTAATCAAAAATCAAAAAACGTACAAAATCGAATTGCAAAATCATTATATCAAAATTCAAATCGTATTTCTGAACTTTTACTTTTATCCACTTATGATGCTCCACCTCTTTCTAAAAACTCTTCTGAAAATCTAAAAGCTGGTATTGGAAAGATGTTAGATCTATTCAAAGATATATATCCTAAAAATGTGGGTGATGTTTGGCACTATTTACTCGTTCATCCTAATATTATCATTCAGTCATGGGGTATGGCAGCATCAAAGAAGATCGAATTTAAGAAATCACATCAAGATTTTACAAAGGTGGCAAATTCGGTAGTCCAAAATATGTTTGAAAAGGCACGCGTTGAATACTTTAAGATGATTCAACACAAGATGATTCAACACAAGATAAAGAAGCAAAAGCCACCAACAGAGAATGCTGTTCCTATGGCACGCACGATAAAACCTCTTAACGGGCGTAAGTTAACCTATGCGAATGTTTTCAAGGCTCCTAAAAAAGTTACTACTATTACGAATGAAGGTAAATATTTAAATCGTTTTAATGTAGGTAAATATTTAAATAGTTTTAAAAAAATAACCATGCCATCAAAAAAACAGATAGAAGAACTTAAATTGCTTATGAAAGCGTATAAAAAACAATCGCCAAAGAAGAAGAATGTATTAAGAATTGTTCGTATTAACAATGAAAATGGAAGTACTTCCTCTTCAAATAGTACTATGAATTCACAGAATAGAAGAAGAGTACGTAAAGAGAGAAGTCGTGAGAAAAATCAATTGAGAGAAGAGACAAATCGCACTAAAATAAAGAACCGCCCTTCAGATAAAAAGGGTCGTGGCTAAACAATAACGTAAATTGATAATTATTAAAAACAATGAACGGTTCTTCATTGTAAAACAATGAACGTAAAAGAGGTATTTTTTATAAAAATGTTTATAAAAAAATGATGGGTTGGGTAGGAAGAAGAGAAAATCTCTATGAAAAGAGTACAAACGGGATGTCGTCTTTTAAGATTGCTTCATCTGCGGCTGCTGCTTCGGTGGTGCCCCAGACCCGTGACTCTTCGGAGTCGTTTGCCACTGGTGCCTCCCCTTCCGGGGAGGTGTCGGAGGTGGCCTCCCTTTCGGGGGGGGCCGTTGCGCGCAACTCGCATGTTCCGTCAGGGATAGATCTGTGGATGCGCGACATGGGGCGTGCGGCGGCTGAAAAGAGCTATTTTGCGCAATTTGCCGTCGCTTGGAACGGCCGTCCTCTTACCGAGAAGGCTTTTACCAGGGAGTTTAACACCCACTTCGGCTCGTGCAACAGCTACACACGCTTCACCCCTCCGCGAGGAAGGAAGATTCCTCGCAGCCTGACGAAACCCATTGGGCTCGCCTACAGGAATCTCTACGTCGACTTCGGCAAGTTCCTGAAGAAGAGCCTTACGATCGACATTTACCGCAACACAACTGTGCCGTGGTGGATGACCGACGAGGAGGTCGGCGACCAAGAGGATTTGAGCGGAGGCATGGACCTGTCCTACGCCGATCAACACGGGGTGAGCGTCGAGGAGATGCTTCGCGTGGTGAACGCCATGGCGAGCCGCGACCGCACATACGTGGTGGAGTGGCTCTACGGCCACATCAAGCACGAGTACAAGGTGGGCGCGGAGGCGTACGCCGCCGAGGTTGCCGCCGAGGTCGCCGCCGCGGAGCGTGCGGCCATGGAGGCCATGGAGGCCAAGACCGCCCCGATCCGTGCCAAGAAGGCGCTCAAGGCGGCGGAGGCCGCATTGGTGAGCGCCACTACGGCGCTGATGGCCGCGTTGCCGGTGCCGCTCGACACGCTGCGTGCCGCCATTCGGGCGGCCAAGGCAGAGTTGGGCGAGGAGGAGGTGCTGGACGTGCGCACGGTGATTGTTGGGCTGATGCCCGCGCCCGCCGTGCCGGACGAGGCCGACGAGGACGACTGGGAGGCGGACGCGGACGCGCTGGAGGCGCCGGACGTGGTCGCACCCATTGTGGAGCGCTACGCGGCGTACGTCGCGGCCAAGACGGCGCTCAAGGCGGCGAAGGCGGCGCTCAAATAGTTTTATATATATTGATTAGTTATGTATGTGCGTTTGATGTATTGTGCGTGGCTTCGTTGTGTGTAAAACAAAAAATTATAAAAAGAATAATGAAAACAAGTAACGAAAAATAAATTAAAAAATTATAAAAGTTAAAGTTAAAATTATAAAAGTTAAAGTTAAAAATAAAAAAGTTAAAGTTAAAAATAAAAAAGTTAAAGTTAAAAATAAAAAAGAAGTTAAAAATAAAAAAGTTATATCATAGGTACCATACCACGCTCATAACACTCCGATCCACGCCACTCAACACAAATCGGCATGATTTCCACTCCCGCATCACGCGCTTCATAAACCGCCTTCTGATAAATCGGATCCAATGACGATGGCTTAAACGCAACCACATCTGTCCGTTGAATGAGAAAGATGAGCGCACACACTACATTTGGATTCGACTCTTTAATGCGCCGTAAATGATTCACATGTTTGAGAGCACGCACACTTACAGGTTCACTCTTCTTCTTTCGATAACCGTCTGGGAAGATCGCGATCTTCTTCGTCATATCATACTGTGATTCATCAATCTTCTTTCGCTCCTTTTCAGACACATCCACAATATCCGCTAATGGAACACACTTCACCTCACAATAAACACGCGCACCCTCTTCATTCACAAAAGTGAAGTCAAAACGCGACTCCTCTTCCTCCGTTCCATCTTCTTCTGAGCCCTCTTCTCCTTTCACCGTATATTCGGATTCCAGTTGCGTAATATTTTGGAAATGTGGAATTTTATGATTCAAAAGAAGTGACTTTACAATCGGATTTCCCAACATCGGATTGACACCAACAATAGAACCATCCTTCTGAATCACATGATGAATGATATACTTTGATTTATTGGTCTCGGAGTGCGATTTGGTACAAAGCACACGTGCTCCAGGCACAATCATTCCACAACATCCTAGCGCAGGACTGTGTGCCATTACGTTCTCTTCACCACCATTTACCATAATGTCGGCTAAATATGGGGATTTACACACTTTGGACGGACGCGCCAAAACAACGGCTTCATACAATTGCGACAAGAGATAAATCGGTGATTCCATTTTTTATTTTTATCTTCTTATAGGGTGGTGTAGAGAGAAAAGATTTTATAAATCACTTTTTTGATTTTATGTGGATATAAAAATATTCTTTTAGAATAGAGTAAAATCAAAAAAAATGAATTTTCAATTTCAAAAGTTTAAGACCGAATTAAAGAATGAATTAAAGAGTGAATTAAAGAGTGAATTAACGAGTGAAATTATACAACAGTGTAAAGAACTATTTGTTACAAAAACAGAATTTAATGAATTTCGTAATGAGATGTATGAATTTAGGAATGAGATGTATGAATTCAGAAAAGAGATACAATCATTTTCAAAAAAATTGGATCGCCAATTGAATCAACTCAATGATTATAATAAATGGAATGACAAATGTCATGAATATATTTCAACAAGTGCGTTAGAACATCATTTATCAAAACAATTTACTTCACATAAAATCATTAAACCCAAAAATAAAAATGTACCTAAAAATATTTTTTATATCGATCCAAATCATAAAAGACAAACATTAACCGATTTTGACGGTGTTTTAATTGGTATTCCCAACGGAATTGCTTCACAATATAATCAAAACACTCAAAATAATGGTAATTTTAATTACAACTATTATCAAATTCATGATGGCGATTATAAATTATTTATATTAGAATCAAAACACAAGATCACACTATCCATTATCAAACATAAATTATTACAAATACTTCGATTTATCAAATTATTGGAAAAAGAAGAGATTGAACCGATGACAAATTTTATGAAAAAGATTAAAAAAGAACATATTTATCTCTTCTTTTCAGCACCCTTTATTGAAAAATCAGTAATGGAGTTTATTCAAAAACAAACCTTTTTACATGAAGATTATTGGAGAAGCACCAATTCAAAAGAGTCGCTCTTGAAAAAACACGGTTTTACTACAGAGGATCTAACATTTTTTATCAATCGAATTGGATTTGTTACCGATAAAGGCTTTAATTA
>VFQT010000966.1_pt1 | contig 37956 bp, 32 predicted proteins | sample 3512381 | NCBI WGS metagenome assembly VFQT01 (sample SAMN10412376, study PRJNA504923) | tailings metagenome | isolation source: Relicate 2 Philex TSF3 active mining site | place: Philippines: Tuba, Benguet | collected 2017-08-29 | reverse complement strand
ACTGATGCGCATCCAAGCGGTAGGCTCTGCAGAAGGTGCCCCACGACTGAAGGCCTTCTCGGTGCCGTCAGTGGCACTTGCCAGGGTTTGCCGCAGTGCCGGCACACCGAGCCGCCAGCCGACCAACAGGGCGACTCCGACTCCGGTGCCAATGAACAAGCCACGCCGGCTCAACCGCCAGCGAGGAGGAGTGTTGGGTGTGGTCATGATGCATCCTCGCTTTGGAGCTCGGCGGCACGGGCCACTGCCTGGCGGATACGTGCGTATGTGCCACAGCGACAATAATTGTTGTCCATGGCGCTGACGATTTCAGCGGGCGTTGGTGTGGGGTTTTGGGCGAGCAGGGCAGCCGCAGTCATCATTTGACCGCTCATGCACCAACCACACTGTGGTACTTGTAGTTCGAGGAAGGCCTGTTGTACGGGGTGGAGGGTGCCATCTGTGGCCAGACCCTCGATGGTGCGGATGTCTTTGCCGATGACACTTGCCACAGGTGTCTGGCACGATCGTACGGCTTCGCCGTCTACCCATACCGTACAAGCGCCACAGATGCCTGCGCCGCAGCCAAATTTGGTGCCGGTAAGCGCCAGTTCGTCACGAATGACAAGCACAAGCGGCCGGGTGTCTCCGAGATCGGCAATGGCATACACCTGATTATTGATGGTGAGTTCCATGGTGGTGTGTGTTGCTTTCTAGTCACAAAGGGGTGAAAGCACTGCTGTGTCAGCAGATGCTCTTCATGAGTATGTACGTATGATACAGGCAAACGGTTTGCAGTTACGGCGTCAGCAAGATTTTGAAGCCGACTTTGCGCTCGAAATCTGCGAATGCTTGTTGCCAGTCATGAATACTGCGCACATCGCTAATGAGGGGTTGTGTGCGTACCTGCTGATGATTCATCAGGCGCAGCGCCCGTTCCCATGCCGAAGGCACGCTGGCGTTGCTCCCTGTGACAGTCAACTCGCGATAACACACTTCGTCCATGTCCCACGAAATCGCCTTGCCGAATAACCCAATTTGCATGTAACGGCCGCCCCGGCGTGCGAGTTGTAACAGTGGTGATGCCGCAGCACCAGCCCCCGAACATTCAATCACGACATCGGCGCCGACACCGGCAGTCAATTCTGCTATGGTCTCCCAGGCATTTTGATGCTGTACATTGATACAGGCGATAGCGCCCAGAGACTGTGCGAGTGCTAGGCGTTGGCTGTCTTGGGAGGTGCCCAGGACGACGACTTGTGCCCCAGCACTCAGCGCGACTTGTAATGTGAGTAACCCGATGGTGCCAGGGCCTGCAATCACGACCACGTCACCGGGGTCGATCCGCCCCAGCTCCACGGCATTTAGTACACACGCTAGTGGCTCGGTCAGGGCGGCTTCTTGGTCGCTGATACTGTCGGGGAGCAGGTGGATGTTGTGTGCTGGTACTTGCACATAGCGGGTGAACCCACCATCGACGGCTGATCCGATGGATTGGCGTTGCCGACACAGGTTGGTGCGCCCGTTGCGGCAGTGTACACAATGCCCGCATGTGCGAAAGTATGTTTCACTGGTGACACGCTGTCCGATGCTCAGGCCTGTGACGCCACTGCCGATTTCGGCAATCTTGCCACTAATTTCATGCCCCATGACGACGGGTGGGCGCGTTTTGAATTCATCATGATAAATGTGCAAGTCTGTACCACAAATACCAGCATAGGCGACTTCGATGATGACGTGTTGAGGTTGGACGATGGGCTCTGCGACGTCGCCTATTGCCACATTCCCCACCCCGGCAGCCATTTTCATGAGGGCTTTCATTGTGACTCCTGCACTGTGTTTGGTGTACAATCGGATGAAGCCATAGTACCACGAGGAATACAATGTCAGCACGATTTCACGATCATGTCGTCATGATTAGTGGGGCAACGAGCGGTATCGGAGCCGAATCAGCCCGGCGCTTTTTGGCTGAAGGGGCCCGGGTAGTGTTTTGTGGCCTCGAACCCGCCGGTGCCGCCGAACTCACGGCACTTGCGCCGGATCGCACGTGCTATGTTGATGTCGATTTACGGCATGCCGAAGCCGCTGATACCTTTGTTGATGCCGCCATCGACCGTTTTGGGCGTATCGATGTTATTGTCAATAATGCGGCATCTGTGGCCCGCAGTACCATCGAGAGCACTGATGCGGAGTTTTTCGATACCATGATGGCCATTAATGTGCGTGCTCCCATGCTGATTATCCGGCGTGCCATGCCGCATTTGCGGGCCAACCCACACGGGGCTGTAGTGTTGAACATCGGATCGCTGAATGCCTATGTGGGTGCCCCCAATTTGCTGGCCTATGCGACCAGCAAAGGGGCATTGATGACCATGACGCGCAATTTGGCCATGGCTCACCGCCGTGAGGGTATCCGCTTCCATGTCTTGAATGTGGGCTGGACGAACTCTACTGGCGAAGATCGCTTGCAACAATCGTTGGGGAATGGTGCCGATTGGGCTCAACGCGCTGGTGCGTCACGTCCGACGGGCACGTTGTTGGCTGCCAGCGATATCGCAGCCGCAGTGTTGTTTTATGCCAGCCCTGAGGCTGCCGCGTTTTCGGGTGGAGCCGTGGATTTAGAGCAAATTCCGATATAGACCAAGCTTAATGGTCATTGTCTCTGAAAGGAATCTGTGATGGCGACGAAAAGTAAGCCACAAACTGGTGAGAGTGATGGCCATATTGCCCGTACGTTGCGCATGGCCGTCAAAATCGGCGAAGACTACGTGACCATCGAAGAAACCATCACCCTGCCTGTAGGCGCAAGTGATGCGCAGATCCAAGAAGCTGTTGATTTGGGCTGGCGTATCTACACTCAGCAACGTGACGCTGCCGAAGCTCAGATCCTCGAGGCCCGTGAATCGTATGGCGGCGACAACGAGCGCCCTGCCTTGCCGAGCCAGCGCCAACGCATCAGTGATTTGCAACAGCGACTGACATGGGACGATGCCACATATGCCCGTTTTGTCGCAGAACGTGGCTGGGATATGGCCACATTGACACGTCAGCAAGCCAGCCAAATTGTGCAGCTGATGCGGCGAGTCTACGACGATTATCAACGCCAAAATGCACCGGCAAACCGACGGCAAATCAGCGATCTCCAACGTCTGGCTACGCGCTTGAATGTTGATATCAATGGGATGATGACTCGCCAATATGGGGATGATGTCACCATCGATAATCTGACGTACGGTGAGGCTGCTCAACTGATGCAAGCACTCGAAAAACAGCGCCGTGATCGTGGTGAACGCTAGTTCGTACCTTTTTGTATGTGCCCTGCGGTATGGATGCCGAACATCGCCAAAGCGTTGGTGGTGACGTACCCAAAGGAGGCGCAATATGCGCACCATTCGTGGCACATTGAATCGCGTGGAATTGATTGGTTGGCTGGGTGGTGATCCCGAGACCAAGCGTGTCGGCAAGGATAGCTCGCTCTGTTCGTTTAGCGTGGCTACCAAGCGCATGGGTGGTCGTAGCAACGGCGAGCCACAGTTCGAGACCGAGTGGATGACGGTGGAATGCTGGGACCGCTTGGCTGATCGCTTGGCAACGCAGTTGCATCGGGGCAGTCGGGTCATGGTGTCAGGGGCGTTGCTGACGCAATCGTGGGAAGACAAGCAGAGCGGTCAGCGGCGTTATCGCACGGTGGTGCGTGCTCAGAACGTGCTCGTGCTCGATGCCAGTGAGCATGACCACCACGACGACACGGCTGACCACGAAGAAATCATGGCTGAGTAATACCGTCGCCAGACCACCCCAGCATCACTTCGTGGTGCTGGGGTGGTCGTGTGTTGGATTGTCGCTTGCACCGCGTTTGCGATCGAGCTTTTTTTCGGATTCGAGGCGCTCGAGGGCATAATCCTGCATATCGACAAACGTCATTGATTCTGCGAGCAGTGGATGGACGGCATGAATGTGAGTGGCGATCTGCTGAGCCACAGTACGGTATGTGGGGTGGCCTTGCGGTGCTGAACGCAGTTCACACAAGTGGAACGCTTCACGCAGATTGAGGCTAAAGCGCCACCGCATCAGACACGCCATCGGCACAATGTACTGCGCAGATTCGGGGAGTGAGGTGCGCACAGTGCGCGTGAGTGCGATTGCGCGTTCGATGGCCGCTTGGTACTGATCGGCCAATCCGGCATCGATGAGCTCGCTCGGTGTGATGTAGCCCAAATCAACCCCAAATGGTTGGCGCTCTTGTGACAGCATGCGATGGCGTTGTAAGTCACGATATGCGCCAATATCGGCCACAATATCGAAGACATAATGGGCCTCTTCGAAGGCGCGCCCTGGTTTGTGGAAGCGCACTGCCCGCTCACCACTCGCCGCCATGATAATCGCACGCAACGCTGTTTCGTTGAGGGTGCGCACATACGCCAAAATGTCTGCGAGTGGCAAGGTGCTATGCGGGTATAGGGCTGCGGCCGCCACCTGATATGTGGCATCCACATCGTATTCCACCAGAGATACCTGTGCTGATTGTGGTAGTGGTAGGTTGTGGGGCAATTGTTGAGCTTGGGCTGACAAATTTGTGCGTAGGCTGTCGATGTAGGTGCGCATGGCCTGACCACGTGCGGTGGCAGAGCGCTTGACAAACGACGGGATGAGGTGGTCGAGTGCCTGTTGCAGGTTGTCGCTCACGTATTGGAGTTCAGCAAGTTGATGTGAACCAATCCGAGTGATGAGGTATTCAAATGCTCGCCCGTTGCCAAAGACGCCGACGTTGGTTTTGGTGGCCATGGGGAGCAGTCCACGTAAAATATCACATGCTTTGGCTCGTGTGGCCGCATTGTAAGCGCGTTCACTGGTATGCGTATCACGTGGGGTGCGCTGGCGTACCCACGCAATGGTGGGCTCCATCAGTGCGCTGTAGGTGTCAAACAGATGATCAAGTGTGGCACAGTATTCGGCTGCCCACGGAGACGCCATGATATGGGCTTCACGCACATAGCGGTATTCACCATTGACTTTTTGGTTGAACATGACATAACGGGTGGATTTTTCGAGGGGACTGAGGCCAATCCGAGCATCCTCGATGATTTTGGCGGCCACATTGCTGATGTCTTCGCAGGCGACGTGTGCGCCACCGAGTTCGGCCACTGAATCATCGCCATAGCCGACCAAGACGCGATCATAGAAGGCTTCGGCCTGTTGTACGGCCACGAGTTGTTCCATGCCTGCGGATTGGGCCTGACCGACGATTTCGCTGAATCCAGATTCAGGCACGTTGATAAATTCGTCGAGCAAGATGCGGCGTATGCTTTTGTCGCTACGACTATAGCGTGAGAAAAGGGCTCCTTTGACGACTTCGGGCAGGTTGCGGAGCCCAAAAATCGGTGCATCGAGATCAGTCACAAACGGCGACAACAACGCGCGTTCTGCAACCGAGAAATCGTTGTGCTGGGTGGGAGTGGTCATTGGAGCCTCTCAGTTGATGTACAAGCTACACAAAAGTCACAAAATGGCATCGTCGTCGACAGCCGGGTGAGGCACCACGATCAATTGATCGACAGCAGGTTGCGTGATAATCGCCGTAGCACCGCCTGGCCAGCGGATGGTAATCCGGTCGACAATTGTCGCGCTACCCAATCCGAAGTGTGCCACAGGTTCCATCTGGCAGTGGTAGCCGCTGCCACCGTCAATGACGTGCAAGACGGTGTGATCGGCATATTCGAGGGTGACGGTGGCGCCGCGAGCGGGTGCACCCGCTCGTGTCAACGGGCGAATGCGCAACCAATGGTTGTGATTGGCTGGTACCCGATAAAAACTCAGGGGTTGGGGGGCGGTTTCGCCGTGTGCAATGATTAATTCAAGGCGGCCATCACCATCGATGTCGGCGATAGCGGCGCCAGTACCGAGGCCATCGGCTTCACGGGCATCACCGATGTCGAGTTCGACCCATGTGTCGTTGCGCCGACCAAACAGGCGATTGGGCTCACCCATATTGTTGAAAAAGAGTTCTGGGTTGCCGTCATTGTCGAAGTCTGCTGCAATCACGGTGCGGATGCGTGAGGGGGTGCTCATATTGGCCGGGGCAATATCGGTGTAGGCACCAGTGTCGTCATCCCAGACCCACAGGCGATGCGGTCCTTCCCAATTGCCGTAGCAAATTGCACAGGTGCCGTTGCCGAGTGCATCAAAGACGGTCACACCGCGACCGTGTTGTTGCCGATCACGCATGTGGTATGTTTCGGCGACATCGGTGAAGGTGCCATCGCCGTTGTTTTTGAGGATGAGGTTGGGGCCGCGTTCGTTGATGGCGACTATATCGACATCATTGCCAAACAACGGTGCTGCTGCCACACTGCGTCCACCAGTGGCATAGTTGATGTGAGCGGCCCGAGCCATGTCGCCGAGACGCAGTTGACCGTCGAATTCGTACAGGCGCATCACGGCACCGTAATTGGCCACAAAAAACGCATAACGACCATAGCCGAAGCGATCGATGGCCACCACCGAACGCCCCGCACTGTGATTGGCGAGGGCCTGGTATTCGGGTTGGGCAAATACGTTGATGCGCTGACCTTCGTGGAGTGCGAACAATCGATCGTGATGATGCTTTGAGCCAGTGAAGGTTTCGCTGTTGATGATGTAGATTTCTTCGACACCATCACCATCCATGTCACCGGCTGCCACTGCAATGGCTTGGCATGTCGCATCGGCCAAGATGGAGTCAGCGGCATCAAGCAAGCCGCGCCCATTCCATTTGAGGGCCAGATTGGGATACCCGAAGCCAGTGACGACAAATTCGAACTGACCATCACCGTCAATGTCGATGACTGCAATTCCATAGCTGATTCGAGCAATATTGTTGTAGATAAGGTCGTTACGCGCAACAAACATAGAAACTACAACCACCTTGTTGATGTGCTAGCACTGTGACATTATACGCTACCGCGCTTTGCGCGTCTGCGCTAACTATGCCTCATTGTCGAATTGTACGCGTTGATGGGCATAGAGCTGGGCGTACATGCCGTGTTGTGCAATGAGGGTATCGTGATCACCGTCTTCGACGATTTGCCCGTGTTGTACGACCAGGATGCGATCTGCACTGCGTACTGTGGCCAAGCGATGCGCAATGATGATGCTGGTGCGCCCCTTGAACAGTCGTTCGAGGGCATCTTGCACCAGTGCTTCGGTGGTAGTGTCAATGCTACTTGTCGCCTCATCAAGGATGAGAATGCCGTTGGGTTGCAGGGCAATCGCACGGGCAAGTGCCAACAGCTGGCGCTCACCTGCCGACAAATTGGCGCCGTTGGGAGTAATCCAGGCCTGGTATTGCGCTGGGAGGCGTTCGATGAACGGCGCTGCATTAGCGTCACGGGCAGCATCAAGAATCATCTGATACGGCAGGTTTTCTTTGTACAAACGTACGTTGAACTGCACCTCGCCCTCAAACGTGACTGGGTCTTGGGGAATAACCGAAATCAGGCTACGCAGTTGTTGTGGCTGCAGATCGCGGATATCGACACCATCGAGCAAAATGCGCCCTGCCTGGGGATCGTACCAGCGCGCCAACAAGCCGATGAGGCTTGATTTTCCGGCTCCGGTCGGTCCCACAATGGCGACGCGTTGCCCGGCAGGAATCACCAGGTCGATACCGCGTAGCACTGGCTGGTTAGGCACATAGGCGAAGTGCACTCCTTCGAGACGGACTTCACCGCGGAAGGGGTGTGCTGGCTCGCTCGGGGTATCCGATACCGTAATCGTTGGGGTTTCGTTGAGGGTGTGTTGGATGCGATCGGCAGCCCCAAAAGCAATTTGTACGGCATTGTATTGCTCAGATAGACGCAAAATCGGCTGGAAGGCGCGATCTGCGTATTGAGTAAATGCCACCAATGTGCCCAGTGTGGCCCAGCCTGCGAGTACGCCTTGGCCACCACCATACAACAACAGCGCCAAACCAACCGATGAGAGGACTTCTTGGGTCATCAAGAATTGGGCACTGTGGCGGCGCAGATTGATGAGCGCTTGGCGGTATGCCAAGTTGAATTTGTCGAAACGCTCTGAGCTGGCCAGTTGTGCACCGAACACCTGGATGATGGGTATGCCCTGCAGTTGTTCGTTTAAATAGGCGCTGACGCGTGCCAGTGCGGTGCGTTCACCAGTGGATGATGAGCGTACCCGTGTACGGAAGTATTTCGTCACCAATGCCAAAATAGGCAGTACGGCGATGACCAATAGCGCGAGGCGCCAGTTGACGCTAAACATCACGACGACGATGACAATCAGTGTGGCTGTTTCGGTGATGATGGTGACGGCACTCGTCGATAGGAGTGCACTCAGGGTATCGACGTCACTGGTCAGCCGTGTGACCAAATCACCGACGGGGTTTTTGAGGAAGTAGACCTGGTCTTGGCTCATAATGCGATCAAACACCTTGGTGCGCATGTCTGACAACGCCCGTTGACCAGCTTGTTGTAGGAAGTACGTGTAGATGTACTGAATCACAAACATGGCGACAGCAGTGCCGCCGTAGTAGATTGTGATGGGGATGAGATCGGCCGTGTTGCCGTCTTGGATTGGACCGTCAATGGCCCATTGCAGAAGTGCTGGAGGGACTACGTTGAGGGCTGCTGTAGCAGCCAACAGCACGAATGCGACCGATAACGGTCGCCAATGGGGTTTGATTGCGGTCAGAATCAATGAAAATAAGGCACCGTCCGAAGCGCGAGATGTGGGTTGAAGTTGCTGTGTCATGATTTGCCGTGTCTGGTGGTTTGTATGTGAGTAGTATACATCAGCTTTGATTCCTGTATGACAGGTGTATGGTTACATACATCAGCCAAGTGTTAGCACACTGTAATTGAAGTAGGCGATGTTTTTTGTTACATATGATAGGATAAAGGTACTTGGTCAGTAAAGGGCACATTGTGGCGAAATCACTCTCGAATATTGTGACGGCAATGGCTGAGCGTTTTATTGTGGACGCTGCTAGTGATACGGTAGGTTGGGTCACTGATATCGAACCATGGCGTCGATGTTGGCTCTGTGATAGCCGTACCGGTACAGCGACAGACGAGTATTGTGGCGCATGTGGCGCACGATTTGCACCACGACGGTACCGTGCTGAATTCCATCAGCAGGGTGTCGCTGGCATGATGATCGACCAAGCAGTATTGCAGGCATGTACGCTCGATTTGCTCAAACTTCCCAAGGTGTTTGAAGTATTTGCCTATAATCAGGGTGTGGTCGCTGTCGCACAAACCGTCGATGGGCAGACCACCCGTCCATTGGTGGCACATGACGCTCTGTTGCTTGCTCGGGCGTTGTTGCGTGGGTGGTATGAGCTCTGGCAGCATGGCTTGACACTTGGTGCTATTGACGCAAACGACATTGTACTGCATTCAGATGGTGTTGTTTGGTTGCGTTGTGCACCAGGCCTGACCGTGATCCAACATGCTGAATCCGATGAAGTGCATGCTGCTGCGCTTGTATTGATGCCGTTTGTAGAAGTGCCACGCATTACTCGCAAATTTGATATCAGTGATGCTGATGTCCACCCGTTGTCGGTGATTTTGGCGGCCATCAGAAGTGGCACGGTGTCTACCTTTGCCGAAGCGATTCGACAGGTCGAAGAAGCGCTACGCCCATACGAGCAACCCCGCACGGTGCACTGGATTCAGGTGGCAGGCACGGATGTTGGTCGCAAGCGGGCAATCAACGAAGATAACCTGTTCTATCATACGATGTCATGGTTGCGATTTGGATCGGCGCATACGGTGAGTTTGGCAATGGTGGCCGATGGCATGGGCGGGCACGCTGCTGGCGAGGTGGCGAGTTCGTTGGCGATACAGGGCATGACCGAACACTTGCTGGCAGGGCAATTTGTGCCACTGAGCCAAGTTGCTTTCGCCGGTGATATGGCGGCAGTCGTACAAGCCATTGATGATGCGGTACAATATGCTAATGAGCTCGTTGTACGTGAAGCAGAGCGCTTGCGCAATGATATGGGTACGACGCTCACCATGGTGTTGACACTCAACGACCTGGCATATGTGGTGAATGTGGGTGATAGTCGTACCTACTTGTGGCGCGATGGTCAATTACGTCGGATTACTACTGATCATTCATTGGTGATGAAGCTCGTTGAGCTCGAGCATATTTCCGAAGACGAGATCTACACCCATCCTCAACGCAATGGCGTATTGCGTTCGTTTGGGGCTGTGAGCGGGGTGCAGGCCGACATCTTCGTCGAACGGGTGCGCGTCAACGATCTGCTATTGCTGTGCAGTGATGGCTTATGGGAACTTGTGCGTGATCAGCAAATCGCCGAGATTTTGCGAAAGGCGAAGACTCCGCATGATGCATGTGCACAACTGGTGAGTGCGGCCAATCAAGCTGGTGGAGACGACAACATTAGTGTCATTTTGATGCGATGTTTTGCGTAATAGATACAATAATACATCATACATGTCTGAAGTCAGTGAGGTGAATATGAAGTGTCAAATGTGTGGCGAAATGAATACATTCGATGTGCGATTTTGCGAGCATTGTGGAGCTCGTTTGACCGCCCCGGTAATCGATAGTTCAGCGATGACTGGTGCACAACAGGTAGTGGATGCGTTGACGTGTACGCAATGCGGTGCCATTGTGCTGCCGGGTGAGGCGTTTTGTGATAATTGCGGTACGCGAGTGGCAGTATCGCCGAGCCAAGTGAGCTCGTCGATGAATGTCGTCGACTTGCCGAGTGGTGGCTTCGCTGAGACACCGCAAGACATGAATAACTTCCATCAGCAACCCAACACCAGCGTGTCGGCTGGTGTTGAATATCGAATCGATGATATGCCTGTCGAAGAGGCCGTGGTCGTCGAAGAGGCCGTGGTCGTCGAAGAGGCCGTGGTCGTCGAAGAGGCCGTGGTTGCCGAAGAGGCCGTGGTCGTCGAAGAGGCCGTGGTTGCCGAAGAGGCCGTGGTTGCCGAAGAGGCCGTGGTTGCCGAAGAGGCCATGGTTGCCGAAGAGGCCGTGGTTGCCGAAGAGGCCATGGTTGCCGAAGCAGAGCCGGTAGTCGAGTATGAGGTGACTGATGATGTAGTGGCGTTGTCGCCATCAGACATTCAAGCCCTCAAGGCACGACGCCTGGAGCTGGAAGCAGAAATCAAGCGCCAGAAGGATATTATTCAGCAACTCGACCAGATGCGGCGTGCATTCCGTGAAGTAACTCCACAGGCGGTCATTATGGGCATGAGCGAAGCCGAGCAGATTTTGCAGAATGCCGAGGCAGAGCTGAATCAGTTGCCGATACCACCAGAAATCGACCCAGCAGTGATTGAACGGTTGCAGAAGGATTTGGCTCGACAGATGGAAATTATCGACCAATTCGAGCAATTGCAAAAGACCTTTGGGTCAGCCACGCCACGGGCGGTGCTGCAAGGGATTGTCGATGCACGTGAAAACGAAGCAACCATTCGTAGCGAATTGCAAGCACTTGGTGTCGAGAATTTGCCACCCAAAGCGGCAGCTGCAGGTGATACCGCACCACCACCAGTGGTAACAGCGCCACCAGTCGCTCCACCGCCGGTCGTTACCAAGCCAGCTGAAGTTCCCGTGTCGCAGTTGGCGAGCACTCCTGCGGTGACAGCACTGCCGGCAGTAGCAACACCAGCCGTGGATGCAGTGGTGATGCCAGCCCCCGAAGTCGAAGCGTTGCAAGTGGTAGCAGCAGATCCATCAACGGCCATCGAAAAGCCAGTGAGCCCGGTCGCAAATCCGGTGATGCCCATTGCCCGGTTGCAGCTTGAATCTGGCACGGTACTGCCGTTGCCGACGGGGCGCCGCGAGATCATCATCGGGCGTGATGATCCGATTAGTGGCGTGCACCCCGAAATCGACTTGACTCCCTACGGGGCTGAGAGTGGTGGTGTGAGCCGTCGCCATGTGCGCCTGACGGTCATTGATGGGCAGTGGATGATTACCGATTTGCAATCGACCAATCATACGCGTGTCAATGGTGTACGTATTGATCCCGGTGTGCCGACGCAGTTGCCGGATGGGGCCCAGGTAGTTCTTGGTCGGATCGGCTTCGTGTTCCGTGCACATTAAGACATCGTTACTCAGCCGTTGATTGCGTGTGTAAGCGCAGCATAATATACCACAGGGCAGATTCTGCCCTGTGGTGTGCTATTGAAGTTGGAATAATCATTAAGGATACGCGTATGAGCGAAATACTTGCCGGACTCAATGCAGCTCAGAAGCGTGCAGTAGAACACGTACACGGGCCAGTGCTTGCGTTAGCCGGGCCAGGAAGTGGCAAGACGCGCGTGCTCACGCATCGAATTGCCTATATGATCCAGCAGTGTGGCATTGCACCTACGAGTATTTTGGCGGTCACATTCACCAATAAAGCAGCGCGTGAGATGCGTGATCGCCTCACTCACATCCTCGGTGAAGAGATTACGCAGCGCATTACCATTGGCACGTTTCATAGTCTGGGTGCGCGCTGGTTGCGACGCTATGGAGATGCTGTCGGTTTGCCGGCGAATTGGGTCATCTATGATGACGATGATCAGCAGCGTCTGATTCGACGTATCACCAAAGAACTGCATGTGCCCGAACGTCCATTTACGCCGCGCAACATCATGTCGGCGATTTCGAGCGCCAAAAACGAAGGCCTAGATGCCACTGAATATGCGAAGACAGTGCGCACGCCAGAATCGCGCATTTATGCGACGTGTTTCCAACGCTATAGTGAGATGCTCGTACAAGCGGGTGCAGTCGATTTTGACGATTTGTTATTAAAATCAGTCGCATTATTGGCTCATCCCAAAGTACGGGCGCATCTGCAACGGACATACACGTACCTGCTCGTCGACGAGTATCAAGATACCAACCAGGTGCAATACGAGATGGTGCAGCAGTTGGCTGCGCAATCGCGCAATTTGTTTGTGGTGGGTGACGATGATCAGTCGATTTATGGCTGGCGTGGTGCCAATGTGCGAAATATCCGTCAATTTGAGTCGGATTTCCCTGGGGCTGAAGTGATTATTTTGGGCGAAAACTACCGCAGTACGCAACCCATCCTTGATGTGGCGCAACAGTTGATCGACGCGGCTCCTCACCGCCCATACCGCAAAATCTTGCAGTCGCAACAACCGACGGGTGAGGCGGTATATTGGCAAGAATGTGCGGATCAAAACGATGAATCGCAGCGTGTGTGTGACATCATCGAACACCTTGTCAAGCGTGGGCTGACGACCTATGGCGAATGTGCCATCATGTACCGCACCAATGCCCAGAGTCGCTCATTCGAAGAAGCACTGGCGCGGCGGCGTATCCCCTATGTCGTGGTTGGTGGAATGCGCTTTTATGAGCGTAGCGAAATCAAAGACATGTTGGCATGGCTCAGAGTGGTCTTCAATCCCAGTGATGCGGTGTCGTTGCAACGGGTGCTTGATGCTTACGCCGAGGGTATTGGCGCAACCAGTATCGGGCATGTACAAGCGTGGGCCGATGATCAACAGACGACGCTGTATGCTGCCCTCATTGCTGTTGCCACCGATAGCAGTGCTGCACCCTTGCTCAAAGGAGCCGCTCGTCAGCGGGTAATGCGTTTTGCGGCTCGATTACATCATGTGGTCAAGCAGGTTGCTGAGATGCCGTTGGTTGAGTTGTTTGATTATGTGGTCGTCGAAATGCAGGTCGAAGCCTACCTCGAACGGGCGTTTGGGCGTGATGAAGCCCGGACACGCCTCGAAAACATCAATGAACTGCAGCGTGTAGCTGATGAATATGCGGCCTTGCCGCGTGACGAGCAGTTAGGTCAGTTTTTGGCAGAAGTTGCCCTCGTGGCGGATGTAGACGTACTTGACCGTCAGGTCGATCGCCAGCATCAGGTCGTGTGTATTACGATGCACCAGGCCAAAGGGCTCGAATACGACAATGTGTTTTTGGTGGGGCTCGAAGACACGATTATCCCGCATGTGCGCACCCACAATGACCCTCAGCAAATCGAAGAAGAGCGGCGAATTTTGTATGTGGGTATAACTCGTGCGCGGCGCCGTTTGTACTTGTCACGTGCACAACGGCGCATGGTGTTCGGGAATACCGAAAACACGCGGCGGTCGCGTTTCATTCAGGCCTTGCCCATGGACATGTTTGCTGTGGTGACCCGTCAGGGGCAAGTAGCGCCACGGTCCCAACAGGCAGGAGCCATCGACGCATTTCGTAGTTGGGGGGCACGTAGCACCACCCCACCGCCTGCCAATGCGTTGCCCGAGTTTGCGGTCGGTGATCAGGTGCGCCATCAGCGCTTTGGTGATGGGATTGTGCTGGCTGCCAAAGTGGTCGATGACGACGTGGAAGTGGTGGTACGTTTTGCTGATAAAGTGGTCGGCGAAAAAAAGCTGATCGCCAGTTTCGCGCGTCTGCAAAAAATTACGACTTCTTGACGCCCCATTGTGCCAAAATGGTCGCAACCTCTTGGTCCGAGCGGGCTTTTTTGAACTTGGCACCAGATACGCCATTGACGGCTGCCTGGCACTCTGGCCAGGTGCGATGGTAGCGCAGTTGACCGGCGACCAAGCTGAGGTATAGAGGGTACCCGGCCGCAGATGAAGATGCATCATTGCTGCGGGATTGTGAGCCGGCATGCTGTTGGGCAATCGTGTTGGCTCGTTCGTTGAGCGTATGGCCGCTGTGCCCCTTGACGTGTTGCCAGGTGACATGTGGGCCAGTCAGTGTGGCGAGTTGCTGCCAGAGGTCTTGGTTTTCTACGGCGGTGTCGTTGCGGGTGCGCCAGCCGTTTTTTTGCCAACCGTTGATCCAGCGTGTGATACCGTTGATGAGGTATTGACTATCGGTATACACGGTGATGCGTTCGGCATTCCCTGCCTGTTGTAGTCCCACAATGGCCGCATGGAGCTCCATACGATTGTTGGTGGTGGCGTCGATACGCCCGCCGAACTCTGATACGTGTGTACCATTGACGACGATGGCGGCCCAGCCTCCACGCCCCGGGTTGCCCGAACACGCTCCGTCAGTGATAATGTCAATGTGTGGCATATGCGATGAACTCTCGTTGATGAGGTGTGATAATGCGATTATTCCTATGGTGTATCCTAACATGTTTTGCATTGGCGGCGTGTACCACAGTGTCGAGCACTGCGACCGTGCCTGACCCACCTGATGCCCAGTTGTATCAGGTGTTTGGGAGTTCGAGCTTGCCCAACGTCATGGACGCATACGACATCAATCTGCACGCCATGTTGCGTGCCAAGGGCTACCGTGTCACCGAAGAAACATCGCTTGTACGCGTATTGCGGCCACTCAACGAAGTTGCTCAGAGCTATGATCAGGCTGCCATTGACAACGGTTGGTCGATTGATGATCCGCTGCCAGCCCGCGAAAACCGCATTTTGCGCACCTATCGGCGTGGTACGGCGGTCTTGTTTGTCACCATGTTCGCCGAAGCCAATAGCCGTGATGGTGTGGTGGTGATGCGCCTCAGTGCTGATCGTTGATGTGCAATTGCGAGTGATACGGAGTATAATGCAGGCGTGATACTACGGTGTGAGAAGGAGGAATATGAAATCTCTGTACCGAATGGGGTTGTTGGTTGTGGCCGTACTGGTGTTGGTGGCCTGTGGTGGGAGCCCCGCTGAGGTTCCATCAGCATTGGCCCCTTCAGACGCCATGAATGTCGATAATGCGGATTTTGTCAAAATTCGCGATGGCTGGCAGTCGCAGGTAAAGGCTGGGTTGGAGTTGGGTATGATCAAGCCCGAAACGATTGTCGTCGACGAGTATATGAGTGATTCGGATCTGGCAGCGGTGACCGATTACTACAACAAACAGCTTGGTACACTGGGCTGGACGTACCGCAAGCGCTCACCCGGTGATCAAGATGGCTTCTACATTGGTGGATATGAGCACGGCACAACGTCGTTGGTGGTTGGGGCACTCGATTTGCAACCGTTTGGTGGCAAAGGTACCTATGTGTATGTGGCATACGGGAACAAATAACGAATAGTTGTGGGTTCCAACACAAATCCCCCCGCGTAAGCGGGGGGATTTTGTATTGACTGCGTTTGAGTTTATGAAGCGAGGGCTACGGCACTAACCGTCCATGGCATGATACCGAAGACGATGATTGCCACGGTGACGACTGCCAGCGCAATCATCGAACGCGTTGACAAGACGGTATGCGCCTCACGGGGTGCGCCACTGTACATCTGGATCAAACATCGGATGTAGAAGTAGGCACTAATCGCGGATGCTAGGGCAGCTGCTACTGCCAACCAAACCCAACCAGCTGACCAGGTCGCACTCAGGATTTGGAACTTGGCCAGGAATCCGACCGTGGGAGGTACGCCAGCCAGCGAAAGTAGCGCAATGGTCATGATAGCGGTCAGCCAAGGGCTGTGTTGCCACAGGCCTGACAAATCTGAAATCTGCAGGTCACTTCCATCGGCGCGCTCGTAGGCCATGACGACTCCGAATGCGGCCAGATTGGTGACGGTGTAGGCCACCATGTAGAACACGGGGACCATCAGGCCGCCCGTAACTCCACTAGTCAGCACACCGAGCATAATGAAGCCTGCGTGACCGATGCTTGAGTATGCCAGCATGCGTTTGACACTCTGCTGGCTCATGGCCACGATGCTCCCGACGAGCATGGTCAGCACGGCAATGCCCATCAGGATGGGCTGCAATACGCTGTCGGTGCCGTTGACCACCTGGGTCAAGGCCATGATTGCCACAAAACCGGCTACTTTGCTACCCACCGACATGTAGGCGGTAATCGCTGTCGGTGCGCCTTCGTACACATCGGGGGTCCACATGTGGAATGGTACCAGTGATACTTTGTAGCCGAAACCGACCACCATCAGGCTGATACCGATCAAGAAGTATACTTGCTCGACGCCTGATGTGGGGATTCGGCTGGCAATCTCGCCGAGCAGCAAGCTGCCGGTGGCACCAAAGGTCAAGGCAATACCAAACACCAAGAATCCTGCCCCAAATGCCCCAATGATGAGGTACTTCAGACCGGCTTCTTCGGAAGCGACACGTGGGTAAGCGATAGCGGTCAGCACATACAGGGCAATCGACAAGAGTTCGAGCCCCATGAACAAGATGACCAGGCTCGCTGCTTGTACGAGGATCAACATGCCAGCGCTTGCCAACAACATCAACACGTAGGCTTCGCCACGTTCGATGCCTTGCTTGGGCAACGAGTCGCTTGCAAACAAGATGCTAATCGCTGTTGCAACCAAGATGACACTGTTGATAATCAGCGTCGATGGGCTAAACGCAATCGCGCCTGCCAGCGTCACCCCTTGGGTGCTCGCTGGCCCTGCGAGCAAAGCGCCAACGGTGGCTGCCAATGCCAGCAACGCAGTCACACGTTTGTGTTGTGAAGGAATAACCAGGTCTATCAGCAACAATGCCAAAGCCGAACCTGCCAGAATCAAAATCTGCAGGATGACCATGTAATCGATGCTGGGCAACATCAGTTGTGCCATATCGTTCTGCTCCATACAAAACGGCACGATGGCCGTACGTTGTTGCCCTACGGGAGAGGTGCAACCGTCACACTACTTACAAGGTCAGCAACACTGGCCTGCATGGGGCCGAGTACTACGGTGGGGTACATGCCGATGACCAACATGGCCAGCACGAGCACCGTCATCACAATCAGATCACCGCGGTTGGCCTCAGCGACAGCATGCCCTTCGGGAGTTGCCCCCATGAAGACCGTGCGATACATGTGCAACAAATACGCCGCCGAGATAATCACGCCCAGCACCGCAAACGCTGCATAGCCGAAGCCCAGATTGGCTGAGAGCCAAGTGCCCTGCAATGCGAGGTATTCGCCAATGAAGCCGTTGAGTCCGGGCACACCGATTGAGGCAAAGACGGTGACGAGTGCCAACGAACCAAACTTGGGGGCGCTCAACCAGACACCACCGAAGTCGCCGACTTGACGGCTGCCACGGGAGCGAGCAAGAATGCCAACCATCAAAAACAAGGCACCGGTGGTGAGACCACTGTTGATCATGGTGACCAAGGCCCCGCTGACACCCTCGACTGTACCTGAGAAGATGCCCAGTATGACAAAGCCGAGGTGGCTGATGGTGGCATACGACAATACCAGTTTGAGGTCGTGCTGAGCAAAGGCAATAATACCGGCATAGATGATGCCAATCACTGCCAGAATGCCGATGGCTGGCGCTGCCCATGCTGATGCATTGGGGAAAAACGGAATTGCAAAGCGCAAGAAGCCGAACGCCCCCAACTTGAGCAACAACCCGGCGATGTCGACTGCCCCATGATCAGGGGTGGCTGCTTGTGTCTGGGGCATCCATGTGTGGAATGGCCAGATGGGAGTTTTGATGGCAAATGCCAAAAAGAACCCGGCAAACAGCAACCGCTCGATGAATGGGTCGAATGCGACGGCACCCTCGCGGATCGCAGCCGTAATTGAAACGGTATCGAAGGTCATGACGCCCGTCTGCTGGGCGATTCCCATCACCAGCCCGGCAATGCTCATCAGCATGAATACCGATCCGACAAAGGGGTACACAAAGAACTTCACCGCAGCTGCCCGGCGGTCTTGGTTGCCATACAGAGCGACCAAAATGGCAGTCGGGATGAGTGTCAACTCAAAGAACACATAGAAGAGCAAAATGTCTGTGGACACAAATGCTCCAATCAGGGCCCCCGAAAGTGCCAGCATCAAGGCGTAGAAGGCGCGTTGTGATGCTCCTTCTTGCTGGCGAGCCGCCCACAATCCGAGTGGCAACAACAGGGTGGTCAGTACGACCATCCACATATTGATGCCGTCCATACCGACAGCGTACTGCATGCCCATCTCAGGGAACCAGCTCATGCGATCAACAAGTTGATAGCCGGCCGTGGGTTGCATGTTGCTTACGGCAACCCCAGCAAGTACGACATTGATTGCACTAATCACCCAGGCTATCAGGCGTTGGAGTGCTGTTGCGCTTTTGGGCGTCACAAACACTACCAGTGCGCCGATGAGTGGTGTTGCAATCATGAGTGAAAGCAAAGGAAATCCTACGTGATTCACGAACACCCCACAACCGGGAGCGGTTTAACCGCTGCCCGACTACGCGCCGAATACGACGTACCCTACTACGATGACAACACCCACAAAGAAGACCAATGCATAGCTGCGCACGTTCCCGTTCTGAGCCTGTGACCCGAACTGTGCCAGTTTGCCGATGAGCCCTGCGCCACCCTCGACCAACACGCCATCAATGGCCTGCTTGTCGACGACGCTGTGCATGAACCGTGACAACGTGCGATAGGGTTTGACGATGAATCGTGTGTAGACATAATCAAGTCCCCACCCGATTTCGAACCCTTTCCAGATATCACCGAGATAGTAGTGCGCTGGATCTTCTTGGCCGGCACGAATCTGATTTCGATTCATGCGGCTGTAGATCCAATACCCCAGATAGCCTGACCCAGTGGCCAAGATCATGGTGATGGCTGCGAAAATACCCATGCTCAACGTGAACAACTCGGTCTCTTCGTGGAGCACCGGATGCAACCAATCGTGAAGCCAGTGGATGCCAGGAATGTTGAGGATGCCGCCGAGTACGGCGCCACCAGCCAACAAATAGAGTGGCCACTTCATGCTACCCAGATGCTCGTGGGCGTGCAGGTCTTCGTCTCGGGCTTCACCAGCAAAGGTCAAGGCAATTTGGCGCCCCATGTAGAATGCCGTCAACAACGAGCTGATGATCAACATGATGGTGACGTTGTAGTCTTGGGCGAAATACCAGCCGTGTGCCAGGATTTCGTCTTTGCTCCAGAAGCCGGCAAACGGGAAGATGCCGGAGAGCGCCAAGGCACCAATCAAGTAGATGCGATAGACGTTGGGCATGCTTTTGCTGAGCCCACCCATGCGCCGCATGTCTTGGACATCATGCAAGCCGTGGATGATGGCACCACTGCCCAAGAAGAGCAGGGCCTTGAAGATGCCGTGCGTCAGCAAGTGGAAAATGGCAGCGGTATAGGCTCCCATGCCGGCCGCAGCAATCATGAATCCGAGCTGTGAAATGGTCGAGTAGGCCAAGACACGCTTGATGTCGAACTGCGTGAGGGCTGCAGTGGCACCAATCAATGCCGTGAGGGCTCCGATGATGGTTACCCAACCAGCGGCATCAGCGGCGAGGTCGAACACCACGTGCGTGCGCACGATGAGGTAGACACCGGCCGTGACCATGGTGGCAGCGTGAATCAACGCTGATACCGGCGTGGGACCGGCCATGGCGTCGGGCAACCACACAAACAAAGGCGCTTGGGCGGATTTGCCGGTCACACCAAGCAACATCAACAACCCGATGGCACTGACGACGCCTACGGCACCGAAGATGCCCACATTCACGCTAGTGAATGAGACGTTGGCCATCTGATCAAGGAAGCCTGATGCGCCATCAGCCCCAAAGAACGACAACGTGCCGAAGTACGACACAATCAGCAACATTGCCAAAATCAGGCCGGCATCGCCGACGCGGTTGGCCACAAAGGCCTTGGCTGCGGCTTCGGACGGGACAATGCCAGGTGCCACGCTTTTGCGGTCGAAGTAGTGACCGATTAGCAAGAATGAACACAGCCCGACACCTTCCCACCCGAGGAAGAGCAAGAGCAAGTTGTCGGCCATGACCAGCACGAGCATCGAAAATACGAACAAGTTGAGATACGCAAAGTAGCGAGCTGGGCGAGCGTCGCCGTGCATGTAGCTCATCGAATAGATGTGGATGAGTGCACCAACGCCGGTAATCAACAGCACCATCACTGCGGTGAGCGGGTCAAACAATAACCCGATTGACACCGACAATTGGCCGACGCTCAGCCAATCCCACAGGGTAATGGTGAGACGTCGTGACTCTTCGGCCAGGCCTGCCAAGTTGCTGACCGCTACGATGGCGGTGACAAAGGCGGCGACGACGCTGATGCTTGCTACCAACCCATTTGCGCGTTCGTTGCGCACAAACAGAGCGTTGAGCAAGAAACCGATGAGTGGGAATGCCGGTATCAGGGCAATAAGCCAAGAGAGTTGCATCATGAGCTGCTCTGCAATTCGTTAGCCGTGCCAGGCACGGTTGACGGATCCTATCCTTTCAGACTGGTCATGGAGTCGATGTTGGTGGTCTGCTTCTGGTGGAAGATCATCACCAACAACGCTAATCCGACTGCAACTTCGGCTGCAGCAACGGTAATCACAAAAAACACCATAATCTGGGCATCGATGGACTGCCACTGGTTGGCAAAGGTAACTAGTGCCAGATTGGCGGAATTGAGCATCAACTCCACTGACATGAACACCATCAATGCACTTCGGCGTAGCAGTACCCCGAGAATCCCAATGGTGAACAAAAGTGCACTGAGCCCGATGTACATGACTGTCGGAATCATCAGGACCTCCACTAACTACGCCGCTGATGCAGCACGACTACCCCAATCAGAGCAGTGAGCAACACAAAGGCAGCGACTTCGAACGCAAACAGGTGGGTGGTGAACAGCGCTTGGGCAATCTGCGCAGGTGAAGCGAACTCAACCTCGAGTGTGCCCACACGATTGCTGTTGGGTTGCACCAAGACATAGACGACTTCGGCAATCAGGGCAGCGGCCATCACCAACGCCGTTGGGGTCTGCCAACGATGCGGGCTCTGTTCGTCTTCGTCGCGTTCAGCACCCAACAACATCACCACAAACAAGAACAACACGATGATGGCGCCTGCATAGACGATGAGCTGTACGGCAAACAAAAACGGTGCTTGCAACAGCAAATACAATACTGCAATTGCCCCAAAGTTGAGTAGCAAAAAGAGCGCACTATGTACGGCGTTTTTGCTGACGAGCATGGCTACTGCACCAATGATGGCGACAATGGCCGTAATGAGAAATAACACCAACTCCATGCAAGCCCCCTACTACAGATCGATCTGTGCCGGCGGACTTGGGCGCCGGTCAAGCTGCTGCAACACTGGTGGAATTTCGCCATGCCCCTTGTCGATGGGAACCAACAACATGGACTTGTCATAAATTGATGACTTGCGGTCAAAAAACGACAGTTCATACTGGTGCTCAAGTACGATGGCATTGGTCGGGCAGGCGTCTTCGCAGTACCCACAGAAAATACAACGAAGCATGTTGATTTCGTAGCGAGCCGCATAGCGCTCACCAGGTGAATTGGGCTTGGCCGGGTCGTTTTCGGCAGGGACTACCAAAATTGCATCTGACGGACAGGCTGCTGCACACAATGAGCAGCCGATGCAGCGCTCCATGCCGTTGCTAAAACGATTGAGTTGGTGGCGACCACGGAAACGCTCGTGAACTGGCCGCTTGACCTCTGGATACTCAACCGTGACAGGCTTCTGAAAGAGGTATTTGAGCGTCGTGCCCAATCCTTTGAAAAATGCGCCTAACATGAAAACCTCTCTAGTTGTTGCTTCCCGCACGCATCAAACGCACACTGCGCTTGGCGTGCTTGGGGGCAGCAATCACGGAAGTAGCCACCACAATGACCACTCCGATCGCAAACATGATCAAATGCGCCAACGTCCCACCATTCGGGAAGACGACACCCATGATGGCCGTGACGACGACATTCAGCAACGCCATGGGCATGAGTACCTTCCACCCGAGATTCATGAGCTGGTCGTAGCGTACGCGAGGCGTGGTAGCGCGCAACCAGACCGACATGAACGACAGCACGGTGGTCTTCAACAAGAATGCGCCGAGTGTGAGCAAGCCCTGCACGGTGTTGGCTACGGTGTCACCCGAAGTTTCGCGGAGCGAAGCTACCAGTGTATCGATGCCAGGGAAGTTGCCACCGCCCAAGAAGAGCGCCACGGCAATGGCGTTCATGGCTACCAACTTGATGTATTCCGACATGAAGAACAACGCAAACTTCATCGAGCCGTATTCGGTGTTGTAACCACCGACCAGCTCTTGTTCGGCTTCGACAAGGTCGAATGGTGACCGTACAACTTCGGCAGTACTCGCAATCAAGAAGATGACGAATGCCAAGAACTGAGGCACGATGTTCCAGATGACCTGTTGCCCTGCGACGATCTCTTCGGTGCGGAAGGTGCCGTTTTGCATGACTACAGCGAGAATGGCCAAGCCGAGTGCCAGCTCATACGAAATAACCTGAGCCGAAGCACGTACCCCGCCGATCATGGAGTACTTGTTGTTGGAGGCCCAACCGGCAATGGCAATGCCATATACCCCAATCGAGGTGACTGCCAAGAGGTAGAGCACACCTACATCGACGGGCGCATAGTGCAACCAGTTGCCGCCCACGCCGTCTGGCCAGTATCCCAAGGGGATACCGACCCAGATGATGAGGGCGGGAATGACGGCAAAGCCGGGCGCAATCAAGTAGACCCACTTGTCAGCCTTGTCGGGGATGACGTCTTCCTTGAAGAATAACTTGACGGCATCGGCGGCCGGTTGCAAGAAGCCACCAAAGAGCTTTTTACCGCCAGGCAAAGGAATGTACCCCGCCCGGTTGGGTCCGATGCGGTTTTGGAAGCGGGCCAACAGGCGGCGTTCAAAGAGTGTGAAGTACGCAAACAGCGTGGTTGCTGCCAACGCCAACACCAGACAACGCACCAGCAGGATGAGTATGTCGATCCAGAAATCCATTCAAATCCTCCTCAGCGCCCTGCTATTCGGCGCGCCGTACGGATACACGAGTATAGGCTCCGAGGGCCAACCCGATGGGGGCATTTGCCACGAGTGGCAACAAAACTTGACCAGCAGCCAAACCACTGTCGACCTGGGCGCGAATCAAGGCACTTCCCACGGGTGATGTCAAAAGGACTTCTTCGCCGGCTGTGATGCCCCAGCGTTGTGCATCGGCTACTGAGACGATGACATGCGGAGGAATCTGGCGCGAAGCCAACTTCGAACCAATGCTCCAATCACCGTGGTCATATGCGCGAACTGGCACTTGCATCAACATGGTGAATTCGCCCTTGGTTTCGTAGCTGGTCGGTGCCACTACACTCAGCATGAGAGGGGCGTTGGCATCATCGGCAGCACTGGCCAATTGGACGCCGTTACCTTCGGTGTTGGTGTAGGAGGTACCGTCATAGTAAAACTGCTCATTGGCTTGGCGACCCCATGACTTGGCGGTGAGGCCAAGGCTGGTGTAGCTGATGCCTGCAAAGCGTGCGTTGCTGGCAGCAATGTCATCGCTGACGTCGCTGGTGACCACGTAGCCCCACCCACTGGCGACCGTTGTTCGCCCTGCGCTGACTGCCACGGGGGCGTGCTCTGCGACCGTGGCACAAATCTGCCAGGTTGGGATCATGTCGGCGGATGGTGCGGCCATCGCGATGCGGAAGCGTTGTACGCGCCGTTCGGCGTTGGTCAATGTCCCATCGCTTTCGGCGACAGCCATGAGTGGCAGTACCACATCGGCGCGCTTGGCAGTCTCGGTCAAGAACATGCTTTGTACTGCCAAGAAACCCTGATTGCTCAGATGTGCCAATGCCTGTGCTGCACGCTCACTCTGGCCAGCCGGGTCAAGTCCGACGATGAACATGGCCCGCAAGGCACCGGTTTCGGCTTGTTCCCACATCTGCTGGGCAGCCAAGCCACCCTTGCTGGGGCGTACCCCGAGGGCTGCTGCGCCGACGCTGTTGGCGCCTGCGGTGAGGGCAATAATGCCGCTGTTGGCTTTGCCACACTTGCCAGTTGCCATGGCGGCGCTGGCCAGGTTTTGTGTGACACTGGCGCCAATCTGCAATGCGGTGCGGCCGTACATGATGATGGCGTTTTCGGCACCCATGTAGGCATCAACGATGCGCTGGAGTTGAGCACTGCTCATGCCTGCCTGCTGGAGCAAAGCGTCCAGGTTGTAGCCACGGAGCTGGTTGCGGACTTCGTCGAGGCCGCGTAGGCGCCGATCGAAACCGCGCGCCATCTGCGCTTCGACGACCTGCTTGAAGAAGGCGAGTGCAAAAGCGCTTTCGCCACCCTGAGCAATGCGCACGTCACTCTGAGCATCACGCCCCATCTTGGTGGCATAGCTGTTGACGACATGCACCTGGCCACCGCGGCTTTGGATGCCACGCAAGCGCAGGACATACACTGGCGCTTCTTCTTCGGGGTCTGCCCCAACAACGATGACGCTCGTGCCCTTGCCGAGCTCGGTGAGGTTGGTGCCGACACCGACGCCAGCCTGCAACACAGCATCATCGAGTTGAGGATCAGTGGCAAGTCCATTACGATGATCGATTGATGGGCTGCCGTAGACGTCGCTCATCAACTTGCGGAAGGCGTACAGGTCTTCATTCGAAGCGCTGTCGCTAATCAAGCCGGCAATGGCTTGACCGCCCGAGCGCTCAGCCACGCTGGCTAGGCCAGTAGCCACCCGCTGCAGGGCGTCTTCCCAGGTGGATTCGACGAGCTGCCCGTTGTGGCGGACCATGGGCTTGGTGATGCGCTGTTCGCTTTCCATAAAACGCATACCCATGCGACCTTTGTCACACAGCCAAATTTCGTTGACGTTGTCGTTTTCACGGGGCATCACACGCATCAGCTTGTTGTGGCGGGCGTCGATGCTGAGATTACACCCGACAGCACAATGTGTACAGACGCTGGGGGTGCTGCGCACTTCCCACACACGGGAACGGAAGCGGAAGTCGGCACTGGTGAGTGCGCCCACTGGGCAGATGTCGGTCGTGTTGCCCGAGAACTTGGAGTCGAAGCCGGGGTCGGACTTCGAGATAATCTGCCAGGCACGGCCACGATTATCGAACCCAAGCACGGGGTCGCCGGCTACGTCGTCTTGGAAGCGCACACAGCGCGAACACAAAATACAGCGCTCGCGATCAAGGTAGATGGCGTCGCTGAGTTTGAGTGGCTTTTCGAAGTGGACTTTGTCTGAGTAGTCAAAGCGTGATACTTCGGGGCCCCATTGCATGGTGAGATTTTGGAGTGGGCATTCGCCACCCTTGTCACAGACTGGGCAGTCGAGGGGGTGTGATGTCAACAAAAACTCAAGCACGCCACGTTGGGCGAACTTGACTTTGTCGGTGTTGGTTTTGACGACCATACCTGCAGCCACTGGGGTCACACAAGCGGGCTGGAGTTTGTTCATCATTAGGGCAAGCTGTGGCTCGCCATCGGGGCCAAGTACCACTTGCCGTGTGGCAGGGTCGATACGTGGCGTCCATACTTCGACGAGACACATACGACACATGCCCACGGGCTTGAGCTTGGGATGATAACAAAAAACCGGGATGGAAACATCGACTGTGCGTGCCGCATCAACGAGGTTGGTGCCCGCTGGTACGCTCACTTGATGTCCATCAATGATGATATTCACGTCTGGCATTGTTCTCCTACTCCTGACTGCTAGCGAGGCAGCACTAGTGTGTCGTAGTTAACGGAATCGTATATCGCGCAGGTGACTTGGCCAAAGCGGCTTCGAACTCTTCGGGGAAGAGGCGGAGCGCACTGCGAATCGGGACCACGGCACTTTCACCGAGCAAGCAGAAACAATTGCCTGCCATTTGGTTGTAGACGTCGTGGAGCTTGCCGATATCACGTTGTTCGGCACCACCATAGGTGAAACGATGCAACGTCTTCACGAGGTAGTGGGTGCCCTCACGGCAAGGAGTACATTTGCCACACGACTCGTGCTTGAAGAATTCATCCATCTTGAAGGCGAGTTCGACTGCGCTGACGGTCTCGTCGAGGACGATGACGCCACCAGATCCGAGCATGGTACCTGCTGCGGCAAGTGACTCGTAGTCCATGGGGGTGTCGAGTTTGTCAGCAGTCAGCCAGGCAGCTGATGCACCACCGGGGACAATCATTTTGACTTGGCGATCTTCGCGCATGCCACCGGCATAGTCATAGATGAGCTCGCGCAATGTGGTGCCAAAGGGGACTTCGTAGTTGCCCGGTTTGCGGACATGCCCTGACACTGAAAACACCTTGGTGCCGGGGCTTTTTTCGGTACCGTGTGAACGATACCACTCGATGCCCTTGAGGATGATGCGTGGCACGTTAGCGAGTGTTTCCACATTGTTGATGATGGTGGGTTTGCCGTACAAACCAGCCACTGCTGGGAAGGGTGGCTTGAGGCGTGGTTGACCGATTTTGCCTTCGAGTGACTCCATCAGGGCGGTTTCTTCACCACAGATGTAGGCGCCTGCACCGCGACTAATCACGATGTCGATGTTTTTGTCGGTGCCGAAGACGTTTTTGCCCAAAAAGCCACGGGCAGTAGCATCAGCGACAGCTTGTTCGAGGCGGCGTGCTCCGGCAGCGAATTCACCACGAATGTAGATGAAGGCTTTTTCGCACTCAATGGCGTAAGCGGCCAGCGCTACGCCTTCGATGAGCTGATGTGGGTTGCGGTCGATAATCTGGTGATTATTGAACGTCCCTGGCTCACTTTCGTCTGCATTGCAGCAGAGATAGCGCGGGTAGGAGTCTTTGGGCAAAAAGCCCCATTTGACACCGGTGGGGAAGCCTGCACCACCACGTCCCCGGAGTCCTGCATCACGCACAGTGGCAATGATGTCAGCCGGAGACTTTTCTTTGACGGCCATGCGGAGCGCTTCGTACCCTTCATGCTGGATATACACGTTGATATCAGCAATATTCGGTACATCTTGGTCGCGTAAGACGACGTGTTCTGTAATTGGCGGCATAGGTAACCTACTAGCTTTGCAAAACGCCTTGATATGGACATGCCGATTAACGGGCATTATCCTATCACTTCGGGCAATTTGTGTCAAACTGCACAAAGGAACAAACAGGCGTTTGTGGGCGAAAAATCACTTGCTACTCTGCGTAATACGGGCAAATTCAGCAAAGTAGTTGGGAAAGGTCTTGGCGACACATTGTGGATCGTTGATGGGTACTGCAAATGGCCCAAAGGCGGCCAACGAAAAACACATGGCCATGCGGTGGTCGTCATAGGTGTCAATGCCAGACGTGGCATATTGCCATTGTGTCGGTGGCTCGATGCGTAAGAAATCAGTACCACTAGTCACGGTGGCGCCGAGTTTGCGTAGCTCGGTACTCATCGCATGAATCCGGTCGGTCTCTTTGACGCGCCAGCTTGCGATACCGTGCAGTACCGTCTCGCCTGCAGCAAAGAGGGCGGTGGTGGCCAATGTCATGGCGGCGTCGGGGATGGCGAGGCAGTCAATGGTGATGCCACGGAGCGCGCCACGTTGGATAGCGAGCCACTGGTCACCGCTGCTGATGTGAGCCCCCATGCGTGCCAGTGCTTCGGCAAAGGCGATATCACCCTGGATGCTATGGCGACCTACCCCATGTACGGTAACGGTGCCACCAGCAATGGCAGCCGCTGCCAGGAAGTACGATGCCGAAGACGCGTCACCCTCGACCCATACATCACCTGGACTGGTGTAGGGGTGGCCATCATTGGCAGGGATGGTGAAGGCCTGCCAGTCATGGTTTTGTACTTCTACCCCAAATTGTTTGAGCATCTGTAGCGTAATGTGGATATATGGTCGTGAGATGAGCTCACCGACGACTTCGATGCGGATGGGTTGCCGTGCCACGAGAGGCAACGCCATCAGCAAGGCGGTCAAGAATTGACTCGATACATCGCCGCGAACCGGGATGGCACCGTCGATGGTGAGTTGGCTAGGGGCAATGCGCAAGGGTGGGTAGCCAGCCTGCTGGATGTAGTCGATGTGTGCACCAACTTGACGTAACCCGTCGACGAGATCACCGATGGGGCGTTCGTGCATGCGTGCCACCCCGTGAATGTGGTAGTCACCACCGAGGATGGCAAGCACGGCAGTGAGTGGGCGGATGGCTGTGCCAGCATTGCCCATGAACAAATCGGCCTGCCGGTGGGGGAAGGTGCCGTTGGTGCCATGTACCACCACGTGAGTGTCGTGCGCGGTGAGGGTGACCCCGAGCGTATGCAAGGCCTGGCGCATGATGCGGGTGTCGTCGGCATCGAGGAGCCCATGCAAGCGAGTTTCACCGCTAGCAAGAGCTGCCAACAGCAATGCACGATTCGAAATACTCTTGGAGCCAGGCAAGTGGATATCGCCGCTGGCATGGTGTAATGGGCCGAGTTGGAGCGTGTGCATGCTCATCACCTGTTCACAGGCATCCCACCGCACATCACTGCGCAGTGGGACACCAAATGGTCGAGATTCACGGGCACTAGACTTCGCCGAGTGCAGTTTTGACGGCGGCTTCGGCAGCCTGGGGGCTGGCTTGGCCCTTGGAGGCGCGCATGATTTGGCCGACCAAGAACTTGACGGCTACATCCTTGCCACTCTTGAAGTCTGTGACCGCCTTGGGGTTGTTGGCGACAGCTTCGCGAGCCATGCTCAACAGGGCGTCACTATCACCAATGACGGCTAGGCCGCGTTGGGCGACGATGGCGTCAGGCGACATGCCACTCGAGAAGCTTTCTTCGAAGACTTCTTTGGCCGATGCACGGGTAATCGTGCCTTTGACGAGGAGACCGATCAACGTGGCAACGTGGTTTGGTGTGAGGCGTTGGCTGGCGCTGGCGATGTCTTCGCCACGGTCGTTGAGCAAGCGGAAGAGCTCACCGAGGATCCACACCGAAGCGTCACGGGCTGTGCCGCCCTGGGCAACCGTGGCCGCCACGGTGTGTTCGTAGTAGTCGGCCACCGCCCGAGTGCTGGTAAGCAGGTCGGCATCAGCCACGCTGACCTGATATTGATCGATGAAGCGCTGGCGGCGTGCAGCAGGGAGCTCGGGGAGCTGTGTCTGGATTTGGGTCACGGTTGCGGGTTCGACATGGAACGGAGGGATGTCAGGATCTGGGAAATAGCGATAGTCGTGGGCGAATTCCTTGGAGCGCTGCTCGACTGTTTGACCGAGGGCTTCGTTCCAGCCACGGGTCGATTGTGTGATGACGCCGCCTGCTGTCAGCACTTCGATTTGGCGCTCGATTTCGTAGGTGATGGCGCGTTCGACATTGCGGAACGAATTGACGTTCTTGATTTCGACTTTGGCGCCGAATTCTTTTTGGCCTTCGGGGCGCACAGACACATTGGCGTCGCAGCGCAATGCCCCTTCTTCGAGGTTGCCGCTGTTGACGCCAATCCACATCAACAATTGGTGCAGGGTTTGGAAGTACAGACGTGCTTCCTCGGCATTGGCAATATCGGGCTCCGAGACGATTTCCATCAGTGGGACGCCGGCACGATTGTAATCGACGAGTGCACCGCCATCAGCGGTGTGCGTCAGTTTGCCCGTGTCTTCTTCGATGTGAATACGGGTGAGTTGGATGCGTCGCACCTGATCACCGACCACAATATCGACATGCCCACCCACACACAACGGGTCTTCGTATTGACTGCGTTGGTACGAAGAAGGCAAATCGGGGTAGAAGTAATTTTTGCGGCTCATGACGCTGTCTGGCGTAATCGTGGACCCTAGGGCCAAACCGGTCAGGATGATATGATGGATGGCTTGTTCGTTGGGGACCGGCAATGACCCGGGCAACCCCATACACACGGGGCACACATTGGTGTTGGGCTGTGCCTGGGCGGCATCGGTACGGCATCCACAGAACATTTTCGAGTTGGTACGTACTTGGGCGTGGACTTCTAGGCCGATTGTGGGGATATACTTCATGACAAAGCCTTCTGCGCACAAAAAGTGTTGCTTACTGACTGCTATTATACTCTATCGCCTCGGGTAATGGCAGGATACGAGGATTTGAGGTGAATATGGTATCATACTGCTAACCGTTAGTACTTGGCATTGAACACTATGGAGGACGCATGCCGCGCGTGTTGATTACCGGAGCTACTGGTCCAGTCGGTAGTAGCCTAGCAGAATACTTGCTGACGCAACCGGATATGTCGCTCGGCATATTCAAGCGGTGGCGTAGCGATGCACGTGCGTTGGCACGTGTGAGTGGGCGTGCCAGTATCTACGAAGGCGACATCGAGGATGCGTTTGCGGTGATTGATGCCATCACGCAGTTCGCCCCGGATTATGTGTTTCATCTAGCAGCTCAGAGTTATCCCTCTGCATCGTGGGGGGCTCCCACGGCGACCATGCGTGCCAATGTCGAAGGCACAGTCAACGTGCTCGAGGCGGTGCGGCGCTTTGTGCCACATGCGCGCGTCCACATTGCGGGGTCAAGTGCTCAGTATGGTGTGGTGCCACCGACGGCGATCCCCATTCAAGAAACACAGCCCATGCGCCCGGCTTCGCCGTATGGCGTCAGCAAGGTGGCCCAAGAGTTACTCGGTCTGCAGTACTTTGACAGCTATGGTACGCACACGGTGGTGACACGCTCGTTCAATCATGTGGGACCACGTCAAGGCGATCGTACTGCCATCCAGACGTTTTGTCGGCAAATGGCGTTGATCGAGGCCGGCCGCCAAGATCCGGTGTTGTGGGTGGGTAACACGGAGCCACGCCGTGATTACACGCATGTCGATGATGTTGCTCGCGCACTGTGGGCGTTGATTCAGGCTGCACCTGGTGGTAATGTTTACAACATGTGTTCGGGCGTGGCGACGCGTATTGGTGATATTGTTGATATGGTGGTGGCACAGGGGCGTGTGCCCGTAGAGGTTCGGGTCGACGAAAGTCGCTTGCGCCCGGTCGATGAGCCCGTGTTGTGTGGCGATAATCGGCGGTTGTGTGCGGTGACTGGTTGGCAACCACAGATTACCATGGATCAAACCATTGCCGAATTGATGCACTTTTGGCGTGAACGTATCAAGGACGAATAGGTGGTCGACAATCGGCACACCCCTGCTCCGTTCACTGGTGTGCTGTAAGTGCGAGGGAGGTCTCGGATGACGATGTATGATGATGATCAAAATACCCGTGACACGCGGGAAATGTATGGCCAAGGGGGATTTCAACAGCGTGATGCTGAGCGGACCTACCGCACCATCAATGATGACCATCGCCGTACCACTCAACGGGCAAATCTGAGTCGTACTAGCGATTGGACAGCGATTTTCATGATGGGTGGTTGGCGACTCGCGCTGGCGCTCGTGTTGATTTTCTTTATCTTTGTGAGCTGGGCGTTGGCACGGGGTGATTCTGCCGATGCAAGTGCTGACGCGAGTGCATCAGCTGATACTGCAGCATTGATTGCGACACCACTGCCGACGATGACGATGGCCATTCAAATTGAGCAAGTACAAGTAAATGGTACGGGCTCGGCTGGCCTCTACATGCGCAAGGAAGCGAGTCGCACTGCCGACATCGTGCGTACCTTGCCAGATGGCACCATCTTGCAAATTGTCGGTGCCAACAAGACCAATGGTGACTTGGTGTGGCGCAATGTGCGTGACGCTGATGGCAACGAAGGCTGGGTCGCAGCGGCGTTTGTGCAGACGATTGAATAAATACTCATCTCCTGAAGTAGGTGAATATGCTACGATGCCAGTGTGTAGATACATACTGGCATTGTTGTCTTGTGATAGTCCGGTAGATGACGGTGCTTGAAGCAGAGAATATTCCATGTCGTTACGGTTACGCTTGACGCTCATTTATGTGGGCTTGTTTATGCTGATGTTGTTGATGCTCGACTTTGGGCTCTATTTTGTGGTCCAACGGGCACTCATCAACGGCATCGACAACGAACTTCGTCTGGGAGCTCAGGTGCTCCAGCAGAGTTTCGTTGAGGCTGCCTCGAAGCCACGTATTCGTAGTGATAGCTCTGATTTGCCGTCGTTTCTCGATCAATCTGCGGCCTTGAATAGCTTCACAGCCACGAATTTGTTTGTGATGGTCTATGACGACGCGGGGTACGCCATCGATCAATCACCCAACCTAAAACGGCAGCCTGATTTCGCACAACTGTTGGTAGTCGACCGTGATACGGTCTATAGTAGCCTTGAAGGCAATACGCAAAACTTTACGTTGGATGTGGGTGTGGTGCGACTACGGGTGTTGATGGTGCCACTCATTTACATCAACAACGTGACCAACGCACAGCAAGTGGCCGGCGTGATTCAGCTGGTACGGCCCATCAACGAAACCGAACGGGCGTTGCAGATTTTTTTGTATGCGCTGGCGTTTGGTGGTGTCATCGTGCTGATTGTGGTGGCGCAAGGCGGGGCCTGGCTGTCACGTGCAGTGTTTCAGCCGATTAATCAAATCGTGAATACTGCCCAGAGTATCGTGAGTGCTACGGATCTGCAACTGCGCGTACCAGTGCCAAAGGCCCAAAACGAATTCCAGAGTCTGATTAACACTATCAATGAGCTGCTTGACCGCATCCAAGAGCTGTTTCAGGTGCAGCAGAAGTTTCTGGCAGATGTATCACACGAATTGCGCACACCGTTGGCGGCCATGCAAGGCAATATTGATGTGCTCAAACGTGGGGCAGTGCATGACAAAGCCATGCTCGATGAGTCACTCGATGATATGCAGCGTGAGACCGAGCGCTTGATACGCCTAGTCAATGATTTGTTGATGCTCGCCAACAACAAGAGTGCTGCTAGTATGCGTTTCGAAATCGTCGATATGACCACGTTGTTGCTTGAAGTCGTGCGTGAACTCAAGCCGATTGCGATACGTCAAGATATCACACTGCAGCTTGACGTGCAGCAGGTCATGATGTTGCATGGCGATCGCGATCGACTCAAGCAGGCAGTCTTGAATATCTGTATGAATGCGCTGCAACACACGCCGCCACAGGGGAGTGTGACTGTGGGTATGCGTCGCGAAGGCGAACATGCACGGATTTATGTGCGAGATACAGGGCAGGGTATTGCCCCCCAAGATATCCCCAATGTGTTCAATCGCTTCTTCCGAGCTGACCAATCACGTACGCGTACGCAGACGGTGACTGGGTCGGGGGCTGGGCTGGGATTGGCCATTGTCAAATATATCGTTGAGGCGCATGGTGGTACAGTACAGGTGGAATCAACGCTCCAAGTGGGGACGACGTTTACCATTGTGCTGACGTGTTTGCCAGAAGAACCATTCGATGATGAATGATGCATCGATGGCGTGTGGTGGGAGTGCGTATGCGTGTATTGACCCTCAGCGACGAGGTCGTGCCACTGGTCTACAGTCTGCAAATCAAAGAACGTTTTGCGGATGTGGATATTGTGTTGTGTTGTGGTGATTTGCCGTACTACTATATCGACTACGTGGTATCGATGCTCGATAAACCGTGTTTGTATGTGGCCGGCAATCATGATCAACCAGAGTGGACCGAAGCCGGTGAATATGTGACAAGCCCGCGTGGATGTATTGATGTCGATGGTGATGTACAGGTCATCAATGGGGTGTTGTTTGCGGGTATTGGTGGCTCGTTGCGGTATAACAATGAAAAGGGTGCGCAGTATACCGAATGGCAGATGTTGAAAAAGGTTGTACGACTGGCCGGGAAGTTGTGGTGGCAACGGTTTTGGTACGACCGTGAATTGGCAGTGATGATGACACATGCGCCAATTGTGGGAGTGCATGATGCCGAAGACCGCCCTCATCGCGGAGTCAAATCGTTTGCCTTGTTACAACGCTGGTTTACTCCGCGCTACTGGATCCACGGGCACGTGCACCGTTCGTATTCGTATGGAGTCGCCATTGAGTCCGTATTCAGAGGCACGCAGGTGTACAACACGGCTGGTTATCGTGATTTGACATTAATCGTGTGAATCATGGTTGGTAGGTGGAGGGGTAAGATAAGGGTTCTGTATTGTGTATCAAAGGGGGTGGGCAGGCATGACTGATCACCAATCATATGTTCGTACCGTTGCACGCACGCACTTCGATGCAGCACGTCGTTTGGAGTGGATTGCTGCCATGGTGGATTCATTGCGGCATGCACCGCATGATTTGTTGTCGTTCGAAGAAGTCCGTCAGCGTCTGCAGATTCGTGGGCAACATGCCTTGGGCATCCAGACGGTGCCCATCGACCACATTATCGGCAGCGAAGGGCGCTATGGCGACTTTGATCGGCACTTTTTGCCCAAGGGTGATCACACCCGCGAGCGCTGGGTCAGTATCGACACTGCGGTGCAGACCTATGTCCATTTACCGCCTGTAGACCTTTACAAAGTCGGTGATGTGTATTTTGTACGCGACGGCAATCATCGGATTTCGGTGGCACGCCAGCAGGGCCAACGCGATATCGACGCGAATATCATTGAGTTGTATGTCGATGTGCCATTGACGGCACAGTTGCGCCCAGATGAGCTCCCCATTGTCGAAGAATACGCCGATTTCTTGGAATGGACACAATTGCACAAATTGCGTCCCGACCAGAAAATCGAATTCAGTGAACAGGGCGGTTATCTGGAATTGATTCGGCATATTAATGCGCACCGGTATTTCATGGGGATCGACTACCAACGTCCGATTAGTATCAATGAAGCCATCATGAACTGGTACGACAATGTGTATATGCCGGTCATCCGTGCGATTCGGCGGCAGCAGGTGTTGCGATTGTTCCCCGGGCGCACCGAAGCCGATTTGTACTGTTGGGTGATGCAACACCGTTGGTACATGCTCGAACGTGCCGAGGGACGTGATCCAGGTCCAGACGCCGCCTTGACGAATTTTGTGGAATCTTTTGGTGGTGATCATTGGTTGAAGCGATTGGGGATGCGGATTTCACAAATCATCGATGAATCATACGGGATTCGTGGCGACTGAATGGTACACCCGCACCTGCGTACATTGTACGCAGGTGCGGGTGCATGGGTTTAGACGGTGGCACCACTGGGGATGACCAGCCCGGGGAATTCGTGATCGTTGCGTTCGGCTGAGATGACCACATTGCGCCCGATAGTGCATCCGGCAGGGATGTGGGCGCCTTTGCCGATGACACTGATGCCAGTGTTGACTTTGTCGGGTTGGAGCGTGTTGGGGGTATCGAGATCATCGCCATGGCCCACGATGGCGCCGGCGCCGATGACCACTTGTTTGTCGACGATGACTTTGTCGAGCACTGCTCCTGGCCCAATCCAAGTATCGGTCATGATGACACTGTCACGCACGATGGCCCCCGGCGACACATAGACGCCTGGTGAGAGCACGGATCGTTCCACGTTGCCACGTATGGTGCAGCCATTACAAATCATACTTTGGCTGATGACGGCTTGCGGGCCAATTTTGGCAGGCGGTCGTTCTTCGCTACGGGTGTGTACGACCCACTGTGGATCGTACAGGTTGAGTGAGTGATCGGGGTCGAGCAATTCGAGGCTCGTCTTCCAGTAGGAGTCGATGGTGCCAACATCAACCCAATACCCTTCGAAGGGGTACGCACACACGTTGCCGTCGGAGACCATGGCGGGGATGACATGTTTGCCGAAGTCGGTGCGGGCTACGCCATTGTCGAGCGCCGTCAAGCCGGCAATTAGTGCGTCCGTATTAAAGACATAGATGCCCATATTGGCCAGAGTGCCCTTGTCACGGTGTTTGGGTTTCTCGGTGAATTCAACCACGCGCATGTCGTCATTGACGGTCATGATGCCGAAGCGATCGGTTTCATCGAGGGGCACGTGCATGACTCCCACGGTGAGGTCGGCTTTTTGGCGTACATGGTAGTCAATCATGGGGGCATAGTTCATTTTGTAGATGTGATCACCCGACAAAATGACGACAATGTCAGCACGCCGTTCACGGATGTAGTTGATATTTTGCAGGACGGCATCCGAGGTGCCCTGGTACCAGCCCTGCTCGTTGCGACCCTGATAGGGTTGGAGCAGTTGGATGCCACCATTGCCGCGATCGAGGTCCCACGGGCGACCGTTGCCGATGTGCCCATTGAGCGAATGTGGTTGGTACTGGGTAAGGACGGCCACATCAAAGATGCCCGAATTCACACAATTCGACAATGCGAAGTCAAGGATGCGAAATTTGCCAGCGAACGGCACAGATGGTTTGGCACGTTTTTCTGAGAGCACACTCAACCGGGCGCCTTCGCCACCAGCCATGATAAGAGCGACTACACGCATCGCACTATCCTTTCTGTGTCACAGCCCTACTGGTGCTGTTGGATGACTTGCATGACTTCTTCGAAGAGATGACCATTGGTGCTAAAGGCGTTACCACCATAGATGCTGGTCTGCCCAGTCCAGTCGGTGAAGGTAGCGCCTGCTTCTTTGAGGATGGGCACCAGCGCCGCGCAATCCCAAGGGCTCATCAGTGCATCGAGCATGACATCAATCCGCCCTGAGGCAACGAGGGTGTACCCATAGGCGTCGCCCCAGCCTCTGACCATGCGGGCCCGATTGCTCAACTCGTCGAAGGCTGCACCTTTGCCGGTGCGGTACATGTCGCGGAAATCCGTCGTCGAGATGACGGCATCACTCAGGTGCCGAGTTTGACTGGCCTTGATGATGCGGCTGTTGCACCAGGCACCCAGCCCTTGGGCGGCACTGAGGAGCTCGCCGAGAGGGGGCAGGGCAATCGCCCCGATGACAGGCTCACCTTCGCGTTCGATGCCGACCAGCACGGCGTACAGTGGTACCCCAGCCACAAAGGATTTGGTGCCATCGATGGGGTCAAGAATCCAGCGGAAGCTGGCACCAGGGCGAGTTTCGCCCTCTTCTTCGCCGAGAATGCTGTGATGCGGATAGCGCTGTTCGATCATTTCGCGCATCAGGCGCTCGGCCTCGCGATCGGCAATCGTGACCGGTGATTGATCGTCCTTGAGTTCGGCAGTGACACCGGTCTGGAAGTAGCGCATGGTCAAACGCCCCGCTTGCCAGGCCAGCTCATTGGCAAATACATGCAACGAACGCAAATCTTCTGATGCCATGATACGTACCTTCTTGTGCTATGCAGAATGCTGTTGGAAACTCTCGGCTAGGACTTCGAGCAGGCGTTCGTGCTGATGGGCAGTGCCCACGCTGATGCGAATTTTGTCGGCGAGTGGGGCTTTGGCGAAATAACGAATCAAAATGCCGTGGCGCCGCAAATCATCGCGCACGCGGACTGCGTCTACGGGTGGCTGTACCAACAAGAAGTTGGCGT